>WNGB01009524.1_pt1 | contig 18367 bp, 18 predicted proteins | sample 5400681 | NCBI WGS metagenome assembly WNGB01 (sample SAMN13153367, study PRJNA577476) | soil metagenome | isolation source: 115 cm soil or saprolite under grassland replicate 2 | place: USA:California | collected 2016-06-15 | reverse complement strand
CGTTGCTGCGCGGCGCCGGCCGCTACGTCGCCGACCATGCTCCGCCGGGCTGCCTGCACGCGGTGGTGCTGCGCTCGCCGCATGCCCATGCGCGCATCCGCGCCATCGACGCAACGAAGGCGCGGTCGATGCGCGGTGTCGCGCTCGTGCTCACCGGCGCGGATACCGCGAGCCTCGGCACGCTGCCGTGCCAGGGCGAGGTGCCCGACACGAAGATCGACGTGCCGCCTTATCCGGTGCTCGCGCGCGACGTGGTGCGGCACGTCGGCGACGCGGTCGCGTTCGTGGTCGCCGATACGGTCGAGCGCGCGCGCGACGCCGCCGAGGCGATCGCCATCGACTGGGAGCCGCTGCCGGCCGTGGTTGGCGCCGCCGCGGCGCTCGCCGCCGACGCGCCGCTCGTGTGGCCCAAACGTCGCGACAACCTCGTGTTCGAGACCACGCTGGGCGACGCCAAGGCAACCGCGCGCGCGTTCGCGGCGGCGGAGCGCATCGTGTCGCTCACCCTCGTCAATCAGCGCTTGGTCGCGAATTTTCTCGACACCCGCGGCGTCGTCGCCGAGGTCGACGGCGAGCAGATCACGCTCACGCTGTCGAGCCAGGGCAGCCACCTGGTGCGCGATGTCCTGTGCACCGACGTGCTCAGGATCGCGCCCGACAAAATGCGCGTGGTGACGCCCGACGTCGGCGGCGGCTTCGGCACCAAGCTCTTTCCTTATCGCGAATACGCCCTGGCGGCGGTCGCGGCCCTTAGGCTCAAGCGTCCGGTCAAATGGATCGCCGACCGCGCCGAGCATTTCCTCGCCGACACGCAAGGCCGCGACAACCTCACCACCGCGCGCCTCGCGCTCGACCGCGACAGCCGCTTCCTCGCGCTCGAGGTCGATCTCGTCGCCGACCTGGGCGCGTATCTGTCCGCCTTCGCGCCGTTCATTCCCTATATCGGCGCCGGCATGCTGCCGGGCCTCTACGACATTCCCGCCTGTCACGTGCGCGTGCGCGGCGTCTATACCAACACCGTGCCGGTCGATGCCTATCGCGGTGCCGGGCGGCCGGAAGCGGCCTACCTGATCGAGCGTCTGGTCGATGTGGCGGCGCGCGAGACCGGGATCGCGCCCGACGCGCTGCGGCGGAAGAACTTCATCAAGCGCGCGGCACTGCCCTATACGACCGCGACCGACAAGGTCTACGACTCCGGTGACTTTACCGGCCACCTCAAACGCGCGCAGGAGCTTGCCGACGTGCGTGGCTTTGCGCGCCGGCTCGCCGCCTCGAAGAAGGCCGGCCGCCTGCGCGGCTTCGGCTTTGCGAGCTACGTCGAAGCCTGCGGCAACAACGGCCCGGACACCGCCACGCTCACGCTCGAAGCCGACGGCTCGGTCACCGTGCTGGCCGGCACGCAATCGACCGGGCAGGGGCACCATACGGCACTGGCGCAGATCATCGCCGACCGCCTGTCGCTGCCGCCCGAGTGCGTGCACGTCATCCAGGGCGACACCGACCGGATCGCGACCGGCACCGGCACCGGCGGGTCGAGCTCGATCCCGTGCGGCGGCGCCTCGGTTGCGGGCGCGGCCGACAAGCTCGCGAAGAATCTCAAGGAGCTTGCCGCCGAGGCGCTCGAAGCCGCCGCCGGCGATCTTGAGGTGGCCGATGGCGCGGTGCGCGTCGCCGGCACCGATCGGGCCGTCGCCTTTGCCGATCTCGCGCGCCGGCCCGGCGCCGGTCGCAAGCTCACCACGCAACACGCGTTCACGCCGCCCGAGGCGACCTATCCCAACGGCACCCACGTCGCCGAGGTCGAGATCGATCCGGACACCGGCGCGACCGCGCTGCTTGCTTACATCGCGGTCGACGATTTCGGCGTGACGCTCAATCCGCTGCTGCTCGCCGGCCAGGTGCATGGGGGCGCCGCGCAGGGCGTCGGCCAGGCGCTCATGGAAAAGACCGTCTACGACAGCGGCTCGGGTCAGCTCCTCAGCGCGAGCCTCATGGACTATGCGCTGCCGCGCGCCAACGACGTGCCGAGCTTTACCTTCGAGACCCGCAACGTGCCGTGCCGAACCAATCCGCTCGGCGTCAAAGGGGCCGGGGAGGCGGGCGCCATCGGCGCCTGCCCGGCGGTGATGAACGCGATCCTCGATGCGCTCTGGCGCGCCTACCGCATCCGCCATGTCGACATGCCGGCGACGCCGGAACGGCTGTGGGCCGCCATTGCCGAAGGCCGCCGGCTGCATACGCTGTGACCACGCGCCTGGCGCCAGCACGAAGTCTTAGGACAGCAAAAGGCTCGCCGAACACCGGCGAGCCTTTCGTTCATCGACCAGAAAACCAGTGACGTGGAGCCATGGTGACTCTACTTGGTCACTTGGCCGCGAATTTCACCCGGCCGGTTGGCGGCCGTGTGAACGTTGACGTACCAACGGCCGGCCGCCAGATCTGCGGCTTGGGCGTCGGTCAATGTCGCCGTTCCTTTGGCGGGGCTGGTCGGATTGTTTCCGATCAGAACTACGACGCCAGCGGTCTTTCCAGGTTCGGCCGGGCCATGGAAATGGGCCGCGGTCGCCGGGCCGGTCAGGTCCGAAAACGTGACCGTCCAAGTCAACGTCTTGGTGGCAGTATCGAAGGTGATTTCCGCGGTTCCGGTTCCCTTTGTATCATTAGGCGGCACCTGGCTTTGGGCGTTGAGCGCTGCCTTGTAGACGATCGTTTCGGCGAAGGCCGCCGAGCCCGAGCCCACAAGTGCGGCGAGCGCGAGTCCGACAAGTCCGTGGCGGATGAAACTGTGATGCATCGATTGTCCTCCCTTTGGGTTCAGCGATTGCGATAGCATCATTCCGAAAACACCGATCCCCGCACGCTATTCCGTGATGGTTTCGGTCATGACGGGTCTGAAGAGGTGACGTTACTCCGCCGGCGACATCGAGGAAATCCTCGCGAGCGGCATCAATCCCGACGGCGATACCGTCGGCGGCATGGCGGGGGTCGGGCGCAACACCTCGCAATTGCCGAAGGACGATCGCGCCGCGATCGCGGCCTACATCAAATCGTTGCCGCCGATCGAGGGACCGCCGGAGAAGAAGTAGTAGCGCCGCGGGCTTACACGACCTTGCCGAGAATGCCCTTCATGTCGGCCGCCGTGAACGCGCGCAGCGTCTGCGTGCGCACGTTGCCGAGCTTGCCGATGCTCAGCCCGAGCGCGGTCATCGAGGCGTCGTCCGGCGCGTCGTAGACCGCCACGACGTCATAGGCGCCGAGCGTCCAGTAGACCTCCTTCATGGTCACACCGGCTTTCTTGGCCATCGCTTTGACGGCCTCCGCCCGCTTCGGCGTGTCCATGACGTTCTTGATGCCCTGTTCGGTGAAGTTTGCCAGCATGATGTAGGTTGCCATGGCGAATTCTCCCTTCAGTCCGCGCGGCGTTTTTGGTGAAGCGGTGAACCGCGCCTTTTGCCGCATCGGCCCCTCATCATAGGAGGGAGGGGCGGCTTCCGCGAGGGCCCGCGCCATGGTCAATTAGCCGTCTTCTCCGTGTCGCCGCCCCTGGCGGCACTCGTGCCCCGAACCCGAAGTTCGCGCGCCAGTGCCGCGAGTGCTTGCGAACTTCGGAGTCGGGACACTGGGCGGGCGATGCACCTCATCAGGGCGATCCTCTACAAGATTGCGTCGGCGTTCCTGTTCGCCGTGATGGTGGTGCTCGTGCGCTATCTCGGCGAGCGCTATCCGGTCGGTCAGGTGGTGTTCTTCCGCTCCGCCTTCGCGATCGTGCCGGTGGTCATCATCTACGCCTGGCGCGGCGAGCTGATGGCGGCGATCCGCATGGGCCGCCCACTCAACCATGCCGGGCGCGGCGTCACCGCGGTCTGCGCGATGTTTGCGAACTTCTCCGCACTGGCGCGGCTGCCGGTGGTGGACGCCACCGCGATCTCCTTCGTGTCGCCGCTGTTCACGGTCGCGATGTCGGCGCTCATCCTCAAGGAGCGTGTCCGCATCTACCGCTGGTCGGCGGTGATTGTCGGCTTCTGCGGCGTGCTGGTCATGCTCGCGCCCCACCTCGACGTCGGCAGCTCGACGTCGACGGAGGCGGGGGCCATCGGCGCCATGCTCGGGCTGGTGGGCGCTTTCTTCGCGGCCGGCTCGACCATCCAGACCCGCGCCATGACCAAGACCGAGACCACATCCTCGATCGTGCTCTATTTCTCGCTGATCTGCGCGGTCGCGGGTCTCGCCACTTGGCCGTTCGGCTGGATTGCGCCGACCTGGGGCGAATTCGCCGCGCTCAGCGTGATCGGCATCTGCGGCGGCCTCGCCCACATCCTGTTGACCGAGAGCTATCGGCTGGCGCCGGCGTCGCTGATCGCGCCGTTCGATTACACCTCGATGCTGTGGGCGCTCATCCTCGGCTTCCTGGTGTTTCGCGAGGTGCCGAGCGTGCTGGTCTTCGTCGGCGCCGGAATCATCGCGGCGGCCGGCCTGTTCGTGATCTGGCGCGAGCGCCAGCTTGGCCTGCAGCGCGCCCGCGCGGCGGAAGGCCCACCGACCGGGACGTAGCGAATAGTGAGTAGCGAATAGCGAGTAGCGAATAGTTGTTCCCGCTTACTATTCGCCACTCCCTATTCGCTATTCGCTACCTCGCTCCTCCGAATGCCTTGAACGTGAGGATCGTGCGGGTGTCCTGGATGCCCGGGATGGTCTGCACCTTCTCGTTGATGAAGTGGCCGATGTCGGTGGCGTCATCGACGTAGAACTTGACCAGCAGGTCGAAGTCGCCGGCGGTCGAATAGATCTCCGACGCGATCTCGGCGTCGGCGATCCGGTTCGCCACGTCGTAGGACTTTCCGAGATGGCACTTGATCTGGACGAAGAAGGGAACCATGCGCGCGCCTCCGGGCCGGACGGCAATCCAGCAAAAAGGCTCAGGTCTGGCAAGGCGCTGGTGTGGCACGCCACCGGATGGATAGGGTACCATTGCGGCGCAAGGAACGAGAACATGAGCGCATCGCAATCCGGCCGTACCCGCAAGGTCGATCTGCGTCTCTACGCGCTCGTCGATCCCGAGCGCGCCGGCGGCCACACGCTGCCCGAGCTGTCGTGGCTGGTCGCCGCCGGCGGCGCCACGCTGGTACAGTTGCGCGACAAGCACGGCGACACCCGCACCATGGTCGAGGCGGCGCGCGCGATCCGCGAGAACCTTGCGCCCATGCACGTGCCGCTCCTGATCAACGACCGTGTCGACGTCGCGCTCGCCGCCCAAGCCGACGGCGTGCACGTCGGCCAGGACGACATGGCGGTCACGGACGCGCGCCGCCTGCTCGGGCCCGACGCCATCATCGGGCTCTCGATCAAGACCGTCGCGCAGGCGGAGGCCGCGCCAGTCGATCTCCTCGACTACGCCGCGATCGGCGGCGTCTATGCGACCACCTCGAAGGACAACCCCGATCCGCCGATCGGCGTCGATGGCCTGTCGCGCATCGCCGCGATCTTCCGCCGCCGCCGGCCCGACCTGCCGATCTGCGCCATCGCCGGCATCGACGCCAGCAACGCCGCCGCCACCGTCAAGGCCGGCGCCGACGGCGTCGCCATCATCTCCGCGCTCTCGCTCGCCGAAAATCCGCCGGACGCGGCGCGCGAGCTGCGCACCGTCATCGACGCCGCGCTCGCCGAGCGCCCGCGCCAATGACGCCGATTCCCGCAGTGGACGCGCGGTCGGGCGACGGACTCGGTCTGCTCCCTCCCCCATTTACGGGGGAGGGGTGGGGAGGGGGTAGGCAATCCACGCTGGTGCGTATTTGCCCCCTCCCTGTCCCTCCCCCGCAAGCGGGGGAGGGGACGCCGTGGCGCGAGCCTTCGCAACTCGCTGTGCGGAGCGCGCCATGACCACGCCGATCGCGGTTACCATCGCGGGGTCGGACTCCGGCGGCGGCGCCGGCATCCAGGCCGACTTGAAGACCTTCTCGGCGCTCGGCGTCTACGGCGCCTCCGTCATCACCGCGCTCACCGCGCAGAACACCAAGGGCGTAACCGGCATCCACGACGTCCCGCCCGACTTCATCGCCGCGCAGATCGACGCGGTCTTCTCCGATCTCGACGTGCGCGCGGTGAAGATCGGCATGCTCTCGCAGCCCGCCGTGATCGAGGCGGTCGCCGCCGGGCTCGAGCGCTGGCGTCAAAGCCTCGTCGTGCTCGACCCGGTGATGGTCGCGACCTCCGGCGATCGGCTGCTCAATCCGGATGCCATCGCCGTACTCAAGCGCGTGCTGATCCCGCGCGCGCTCGTCATCACGCCCAACCTGCCGGAAGCCGCCGCGCTGCTCGATGCGCCGCTCGCCCGCAACGAGGAGGAAATGCGCGCGCAGGCGGTGCGCCTGATGGAGCAGGGGGCGCGCGCCGTGCTGATCAAGGGCGGCCACGCCGAGGGCGCCGAGAGCGTCGACATCCTGCTCGCGCCGGCGTCGTTCACGCGCCTTGCGAGCGAACGCATCGCCACCCGGAACACCCACGGCACCGGCTGCACGCTCTCCTCGGCGATTGCCGCCGGGCTCGCCAAGGGCCTCGATCTCGTCGCCGCCGCGCGCGAGGCCAAGGCCTATGTCAGCGCCGCGATTGCGGCATCGCAGCGCCTGCAGATCGGATCAGGCAGCGGCCCGGTGCATCATTTCCACGTCTGGTGGTGAAGGCGCTGCCGCGACGCTGTTGCACGCTGTCCCTCGAGCATGATCCCGAAAAGTGTGCAGCGGTTTTCGGAAAAGATCATGCTCAAACAAGACGCCAAAGCGGGATGACGATTCGAAGAAAAGTCATCACGCTTTAGTCGATTGCCCGCGACTCTCGGGGCTTGAACTTCCGCTTCGGTGGCGGCCCGCTCATCGCCAAATCCTGGCCAGCGCGCACGTCGGTTCGCGCGCTTCGATCCCGGCGCCCGGCGCAACCAAAGCCGCCATGAACGCAGGGGACTCCGGCCTGCGCCCCGAGGGTACGGTTACGGACATTGTATGACGGTACGCGGGAGCAAAAATGTCAGGATTTGCAATGAGATATTAAAAAAGCGGGGCCTTGGCCCGCGACCCAACACGTGACCGATTCTTATTCACCGTGGCGTATTTGTCACAGCGTTTCCAACGCAAGCGGGCTAGATTGACACCACGCGGAATGGACGATTCCTGAGGCAACCGCGCTAGGGGGACGTTATGAACAAGCTCTTGACTACTGTAGTCGCACTGACCGCGCTCGCGGTGGGGCCGGCGATCGCTGCGGACATACCGGTGAAGGCTCCGGTGGTAAAAGCGCCGCCGCCCGTCGTTTTCAGCTGGACCGGCTTCTACTCGGGCGTTTTCGTGGGCGGTGCGTGGGCCGACAAGGACGTCACCACGACCGATCCTTGCTTGCTGGGCGCGGTTTGCCCCACCGTCGGTGGCTATAACGGCGTCTTGCCGGCCGTCTATGATCTAAGGGCCAGCGTCATTGCCGGCGTCACCTCCGGCTACAACTGGCAGAGCGGGCAGTGGGTGTTCGGCCTCGAGACCGAAACCGGCTACATCCGTCTCAGGAGAACGGCGAACTTCTTCAACGCGGCGGGCGTTGCCGTGGTCGGTGGCGACACCACCGCGCAAACCAGGATCGGCGACTGGTACAGCGTCTTCGCGGCGCGCCTGGGCGTGGCCGCCTGGGAGCGGACCCTGCTCTATGCCAAGGGCGGGGCCGTCTATACCCGCGTGCGCAACGGCGTTGTCGATACGTGCGTCCTGGCCCCCTGCGGCCCCGCCACGATCAACACCACCGACCGAGAGAACGTGTGGGGTTGGACCGCTGGCGGCGGCATCGAGTATGCCTTCAGCCAAAACTGGAGCGCGAAGGCCGAATACCTCTTCCTCGGCATCCAAGACGACCACACGCACTGCGGCGTGGTTGGCCCAGGCGCCGGTCCGACCTTCTGCTCGATCAGCAAAGATCCGGGCGTGCACACGGTCAAGGGCGCCATCATCTATCATTGGGGCGGACCGGTCATCGCCCGCTACTGACGACAGCTCACTTGACCTGAAATCTGAAGGCCCCGCGGCGACCGCCCGGGGCCTTCACGATTCATTGTCCCGCTGAGACGCAAGTCGTGCGGCGAACTCGGTCTGCTCCCTCTCCCCGGAAGGGAGAGGGGTGGGGTGAGGGGGTTCAGGTCTCTCGATAGATCCGAGTCTGGAGGCCGGGTTCTTCACGAGACGCAACAAGCAGCATCCTCGAAGCGTTGGTCTCGCAAGCCCTCGGCCTTGCTCTACAGCGCGCCCGGGAATGCGCCGCCATCGATCAGAATGTTCTGCCCGGTGATGAAGCCGGCCTGCGCCGAGCACAGGAATGCGCAGGTGGCGCCGAAACCCGCGAGATCGCCGAGCCGCTTCGCCGGGATGCTCGCGATCCGCTCGGCTCTCGCCTCGTCGTAGCTGATCCCTTTGCGCTTGGCGACGCCGCCGAGCACGGTCTTGAGCCGGTCGGTCTCGAACGCGCCGGGCAGCAGATTGTTGATCGTCACGTTGCTGGCCGCGACCTGGCGCGCGACGCCGGCGAGAAAGATGGTCAATCCGCCGCGCGCGGCGGACGACAGGTCGAGCCCCGCCTGCGGCAGCTTCACCGTGCCCGACGTGATGTTGACGATGCGGCCGAAGCGGCGCGCGGTCATCGGCCCGATCGCCTTCTGCGTCAGCTCGATCGCCACCACCATGTTGGCGACGACGCCATCGAGCATCTGCTGCCGCGTCAGCTCGCGGAAGTCCCGCGGCGGCGGCCCCGCATTGTTGTTCACCAGGATGTCGGGCTCCGGGCAGGCGCCAAACAGCGCCGCCTGGCCCGCGGACGTGGACAGGTCGCCCTGCACCGGCGTGATCGTGGCGCCGGTCGCCTTATGCAGCTCGGCGGCGGTGGCGTCGAGCCGTGCCGCATCGAGCCCATTGATGACGACGTCGCAGCCGGCCTCCGCCAGCGCCTGTGCGCAGGCGCGCCCGAGTCCGCGGCTCGAGGCGCAGACGATGGCCTTGCGGCCTGAGATTCCAAGATCCATTCCCTGCTCTCCGTTCGGTCCCTTGTTACTTGTGGATCGGCGGCTGCGACCGCGTGGCTGTCATGTCCAGCGTGGGCGCCTCGGGGCATGGCGCAAGCACGATGCTACCGTCCGCAAGCAGCATGCTACCGGTCGCATGCCGAGTTCCATTCTGCGAGTGTAATCATTGAGTTGCGAGTGCTGAATCATCCTTTTTGTCGCCCAAATGTCACAGCCTAAGTCGCCTGCTCGATCGTTATGAGCCCGCATCGAAAACCAAAAACGGGGGTACCCCAGATATGATCAAACAACTCCTTCTCGCCGGCGCCGCTGTCGCGCTCCTCGGCACCCAGGCCTTCGCTGCCGACCTTCCGGTGCGTCCGCCGGTCACCAAGGCGCCGCCGCTGGTCGCGCCGGTCTTCGACTGGTCGGGCTTCTACATCGGCGGTCAGGTTGGCGGCGCCTGGGGCGATGCCAGCTACGTCGTTCCCGGTTTCGGCGCCGAATACGACGTCAGCGGCGTCATCGGCGGCGGTCACGCCGGCTTCCTGTGGCAGACCGGGCCGGCGGTGTTCGGCGCCGAGGCCGATTTCAACGGCTCGAGCGTCAAAGGCGACGACGGCGGCGCCGGCGGCACGCTCGATACGACCAAGCTCAATTGGGCCGGCTCCGTGCGCGGCCTGCTCGGATTTGCCTTCGCGGATCGCTGGCTGGCCTACGGCACCGGCGGCTGGGCGTTCGGCGATATCGAGCATTGCTTCGATGGCCTCAACGCCGCCTGCGTGAGCAAGACCCACTCGGGCTGGACCGCCGGCGGCGGATTGAAATACGCGTTCACGCCGAACTGGATCGCCGGTGTCGAGTATCGCTACACCCGCTACCAGGACGAGCTGCATGCGACCGGGGTCCCGGCCTTCAGCCGCACCGTCGACCTGAACACCAACGAAGTAACCGCCCGCCTGAGCTACAAGTTCGGTGGGCCGATCAGCGCGCGCTACTGAGTGCTGGCTTCCCCACGATTGCAAAGCCCCGGGCGAGAGCCCGGGGCTTTTGCTTGTTGCGACTCTAGCGGAAGCCCGCCCGGTAATAGGCCGCGAGCCCAGCAATCTCGTTGGCGGTCAGTTTGGACGCAATGGTGCGCATCCGGGCATAGACGTCGTTGCGCCGCTCGCCGGACGAATACAGCTTCAACTGTTGGGCAATGTATTCCGACTGTTGCTCCGCGAGCACCGGCGTCTCGATCGGCCCGCCGGCGCCGGCGCGATGGCAGGCTGCGCAGGGCGGGATGTTGCGCTTTGGATCGCCCAGTTCCACGAGCTGCACGATGGCGGGCGGCGACTCCGCGAGCGTCGCCGGATTCGGGTTGCGCTGTGGCTGGCCCGCATAATAGGCCGCCACGTCGGCAATGATCCCTTCGTCCAGCGCCTTCGCGATATCCGCCATCTGCGGATGTGTCCGGCTGCCGGTGCGATAGTCGTACAGCTGCTTGTAGATCGCCGCTCCCGATTGACCGGCGAGGTGGGGAAACTGGGGCGCGCTCGAAACCCCGGTTTCGCCATGGCAGGCCACGCAGACCTCCTGAACCTTCGCGCGCCCGCGCTCGACATCGGCGCGCGCGAGGATCTGCAGGACCTCCGGCGTCCATACGACTTGCGAAACCGGCGTGGGCGGCGTGCGGTCGGCCGGCTGGGGTTGCGCGGGTGATCCCGGACTGATGCCAAGGGCCCGGCAGATCGCCGTGTAGGCGTCGAGCCCGGCCCCGCGCCCCTGGACGATCGGAATGACCAGGACGCCGAGCAGGATGCCCGCGAGCAGAATGCCCAGAACCGCTATCGTCGCCCACATGCGCCAGGGCTGATCGAGCACGTGCGGTTCGGAAGGGGGCGGGTCCGCGTGTGACATGGCGCCCTCATTGGACCCGGTGGACGATCGCGGCGGGCGAGGGCTCGATCAGGAACTGCGCAATCGGATATCCGTAGGCCAGCAGCATGAGCACAAGGACGAGGACGTTCCACAGCCCAAATCCATTGAGCGCCGCAGGCACCCGCTGCGGCGGGTGGACCGCAAGCGCATAGAGCGGCCGTGCGATCGCCGAAGCGGGTCCGCGATGGAGCACCAGCAGATTTCCGACGAACAGCAGCGCCGACACGAGCAGAATGATGCCGCCGCCGAGCGACATGAGCACCCAGGGTCCCCAGCCGGCGATGATCGGATCGGCATAGTTGAAATTCGCGACGCGCCGCCACTGACCCTGCAATCCCAGCCAGTGCCACGGCAGCGTCATGATCATCATTCCGAAGAACCACAGCCAGAGCTGCAGCCGCAGCGGGGCCAGCGAGGCGTGCTCGCGCCCGGTCAGGCGGGGCCAGATCTCATAGGCGATGGCGAAATACATGATCACGACCGAGCCGCCGAAGATCAGGTGGAAATGCGCGGTGACCCAGGCCGTGTTGTGCACCATCGCGTTCATCCCGTAGCCCATGTTGATGATGCCGCCGAAGCCGCCGAAGCCGAGCATGATGAAGGCGAGCCCCGTGGCGAGCACCATCGGCCGCTCCCACGGCAATGCGGCGATCCAGCCGAACACGCCGCGGCCTCCGCGCAGACGGCCGGCGATCTCGAGCGACGCGGCGATGGTGAAGATCGTGAGCAGGGTCGGAACCGAGACGAACGCCGTGAGCAGGACCTGGATGAACTTGGTCGCGTTGCCATGCTCCGGATCCATCAGCAGATGGTGCAGGCCGACGGGCAAGCTGTAGATGAGGAACAGGATGAAGGTGAGCCGGCCCATGGTGTCGCTGTAGAGCCTGCCGCCGGCCGCGCGCGGCACCATCGTGTAGAACGCGATATAGGCGGGGATCAGCCAGAAATAGACGATGGCATGCAGCGTCCACGAGAACAGCGTGCGTGCCAAACCGACGTCGATCGTTTGAACGAGGCCGAGCGCCGCCGGGATCACCTGGAAGAGCAGCTCGGCCGCCACACCGACCGTCGTCCACAGCCACATCACCGCATTGGCGACCGTGGCGAACATCGCCAGCGGCACCGGGCGTCCTGGGTTCTCGCGCTTCCATCCGGTCATCGCGACGATCATCAGGATGCACCAGACCCATGAGGACGCGACGACGAGGACGAGACCGATATAGAACCAGGCGCTGGCGGTCAGCGGTGGGTAGAAGGTGAACAGGACGGACGCCTGCCCGGTTCCGATCGGAACGACCGTCAGGACGACGCCCAGGATCGCGGTCCAGAACGCCGCCCACGCCCACACCTTGCCGGGGAGGGCGCGGCCGAGCGCCGTGACGGCGACGAAATAGCCGAGGCCCATGATGAAGAACGTCGTGAGCACATAGGCCATCGACACGCCATGGGCGGTCACGGACATGAAATACTGGCCCGGGGTGCCGATATTCGCGCCCCACGGGCTGCGGACCCACATCTGCCACGCGCCCAGCACGGCCGCGAAGGCGAACGCCGCAAACGCCACCCAGAAGTGCGCCAGACAAAGCCGCTCAGCGTTGCGCACAGGAAATCCTCCCGTCGGCACCCGGCTTGAACTGGTCATCCGACAGCACTTGCACGGTCGCCCACATCTCGCTGTGCCCCAATCCGCAATACTCATGGCACGGCATTAGCAGGTCGCCGCCACGGGTGAACTCGGTGTGCACCTGGGCGACAAAGCCCGGCACGACCATTGTATTGACGTTGGTGCCGGTGATTAGGAGACCATGGATCACGTCAGGCGATGCAAACCTCAGTGTGACGCGCCGGTTCGTCGGGACGGCGATGCAGCTCGGCACGAACATGAATTGGGTCGCGATGGCGCGAACGGTGACGCTGCCGTCCGCGGAAACCGTGGTGCCGAGGTTATGTTCGGCGAATTCGCCCGACAGGTGCAGCGCCTTTGGGTCGATCCGCTCCACGTTGCTGGGTGGATTGATCGCCATCGTCAGCGCCGTGAACAGGATCATGCTCAGAGTGGCCGTAATGAAGACCGACACCCCGAACGCCCAGAGCAGCTCGGTTCGCAGGATCCATCGCTCGTGCACCTCCGGATGAGTCTCGGACATGGGTTACCCCACACTGCCCCGAGGGATGAAAACCAGGAGGTAGATCAGCAAATAGCCGATGACGAGCAGTGCAACAGCCGAGCCGGCAAGAACAGTAGCGCCGAGCGGCACGGAGCGCATCACGCTCGCGAGCGCTGCCTCATCGATCCCGTCGCCCGCGTCGGGCGGGGAATCGACCGTGGATGGTTGTTCAACCGGCATCGTCCAGCTCCCCGGCGAGCTTTCGATCCCAATTCCACATGCGGATCATGGCAAATTCCGGTCCTCGCTTCAACCGGCGATCGGCCGGAGGGCGCAGCCACAATTCTGCTTCCCCGAGTATTTTCTCCTTCACCTAGTTGTTCTTTTGGAAGGTCGCGTGGCAGCCGTCGCAGGTCAGGCGCAACTCCGTGACACTCTTCCTGAACTGCGCTTCGTTTTCGGCGCGGCTCGCGTCGAACGCATACTTGCTGGCGACCATCGACTCCTTGTAGAAAAACTCGAACTGGTCCCAGATGTGCGGGTCGGCAAACGTTGCCGAGGCGGGATCGGTCGTTCCTGGCTTCCAGGCATTCGTATGCGATGGGAAGAGCAGCGGGAACGCTTGCATCATTGCCGCAATTGAGTCGGCATGTCCTCTACCTCGCGGCAGGTTAATCTTGCCCGTGTAGATCATCTCGTCCAGGGGATACATATTTCTTGCGATCACAGACATCAGCGTCTTGCGCGCGGAGATGATATCGCCCGGAGGCAGCGCCTTGTCTTGAGCCCAGGCGGCAAAGCCGCTCCCCAGAACGACCGCCGCGAGGCACAACCCAGAGAGCACCATACGGCGCAATGTCTGACTCGATGTCGAAAGATGGTCCATTTTCCTTCCTCCCTTTGCTTTCTGTCTAACTTTATGGCCAGCCATTCTACATCAACTGCTCTATGTAGCGACTCTGCACTGTCGTCTGGCGACATGCCGTACCGGCGATATGGGATTATTTGTAGACCCGCTCACGCGTGGGCCACTGGTTTCAGGGTCGCAATTCTACACGCCTCAGTATGCGCAGCCCTTTCCGCCATGATCCCAAGCGGCGACCGCCCCCTCCCGGGCGTAGCGTGTCGCCACCGCATCGCCTTGGGGCCTCGCGCACGCCACTCCTAACCATGTGCCGAGGCCCTTTCTTCACAGGAAGTAGGCTAGTCCGCTTCTGGCCCATCGCTGCAAATGCGCTCTCAATAATTTTTGGTCGCTATTGGAGGAATAGCGGACATCGGCGATTTTCGGCGCACACCAAATCTGTAGCGAATGACCCAGATGCGACGTGGTTTGCTAATGTGCGACTCGGCCGCTTGGTTTTGCGAGCGATTTTGCCACCTCGCGAGCGCATTCGATGAATCGCTCCGCCACCGAGCTTAATGTCCGATTTTTCAGCGTCACCACAGCGACGGGCCATGGCCGGACTGGCAATTCGACCGGCAATACCTTCAGTGCATCCCGATTTGCCCCTAGGAGCATAAGCGATCTGGGGAGCGCAGTGATGAAAGAACCATTGGAAGGCAGGTTCGTCCGTAAGTGCACGGATGTCGTAACCAGGGTAACGTTTGGCGGACTAAGACCACTGACTTGAAACATTTCTGCTACGCGATCGTAATTCCAGGTGGCGGGTGCCGTCAGTACCCAAGGTTCGTTGGCGAGGTCAGCCAGAGCGATCTTGCGACGGCGCGCCCACTGACTCCGCGCGCCACAAGCAATCACCAGTTCGTCTTCGATGAGGATTTCGACATTCTCGTCTTTCAACACAGGGTCGTCCGCAAGTGGCGTCTGCAGCCGCAAGAGAATGAGATCGTATCGCCGGTCTCGTAGGCCCGACAATTCCTGGGCACGGGAGGGAATATCGTCGACGTGAAGTACGACGCGAGGAAATCGCTCGCTGAAGCTCTGAATGATCAGCGTAAGAATTGTTGCGGTAATCGACTCCACGCTTCCGATTCGCAAGGTCCCAGTTGTCGGGTCAGCCAGATAATCGATGTCGCTGCTGCTCTGCTTTAGTTCATCGAACACCGCGATGCTTCGTTTGAGCAACGCCGCACCGTAATTCGTCGGTTCGACTCCTTGCGAGCTTCGATCAAAAAGCCGCACCCCGAAAGTATGTTCGAGATCGGCAATCGCTTCCGATACCGTTGGTTGGGCGACCCCTAGCTCAAGGGCTGCCCTGCCCATGCTGCCGCACTGCGCGACGGTGAAAAACACGTGCAAGTCCCGCAGCTTAAGGTTTCTGCCGATGTGCTTTTCCCAACTGATTTTTCTCGTCATAGGCCAACTCCTATGGGGGGCAATCGAAATAGCGTCTAGCCCCTATATTCGGGGCGACCTAAAACTTCAATGAAGGTGGTCGCGCGCCACACAAACCAAGGAATTCGGCCATGCAATTACGAAGAAGGATTTTGGCGTCGATAATCGCGTCGCTTGGGGCAGCCGGGTGCGCCAACGCTCAAACGTATCCAGTGCGTCCGATCACAATGATTATCCCCTTTTCAAGCGGGGGCATGGATACGATCGGGCGCATCGTGGCAGAGCGCATGCGTGGTTCGCTTGGCCAGCCTGTCATCGTGGAGAACGTGGCCGGAGCGTCGGGCAGCATCGGCGTTGGCCGAGCCGTACGTGCCGCGCCTGATGGTTACACGCTTAGCTACGGTGGTTTTGTGCCGCATGTACTAAACGGCGCAGTTTATTCGCTGAACTATGACCTCATCAATGACCTCGAACCTGTGGCATTGGTCGCGACGCAGCCGCTCCTTATCGTGGCAAAGAAGGCAACACCGGCGAACAACCTCAAGGAGCTAATTGCTTGGCTCAAGGCCAATCCGGACAAAGCGTTGCAGGGTACGGCAGGTTCCGGCAGTGCGGAGCACGTTGTCGGCGTTGCATTTCAACGGGAGACAGGTACCCGCTTTGGTTTCGTGCCGTATCGCGGCGGCGGCCAGATCATGCAGGACCTGATCGGCGGGCAGATCGACATGCTGATCGGTGTTACCGCCATTTCACTGGCGCAGGTGCAGGCCGGCACCGTCAAAGCCTATGCGGTCACAGCCCAACGGCGGTTGCCGGCGGCACCCGATGTTCCAACGGTGGATGAGGCTGGTCTCTCCGGATTCCACGTTTCGTCCTGGCACGGAATCTGGGTGCCGAAGCACACTCCGAAGAGCATCATCATTCAGCTCAACGCCGCTGTCGTGGACGCCCTGGCTGATCCGGGAGTGCGCAAGCGGTTGGCCGATATGGGCCAGGAGATTTTTCCGCGAGAGCAGCAGACACCCGAGGCGTTGGGTGCTTTTCACAAGGCCGAGATCGAGAAATGGTGGCCCATCATCAAGGCGGCGAATATCAAGGGGGAGTGAATTGCCGCTGACTTCCGGTTTTGGCCCTGAGCGTTGGTTCGCTGCGGCGCGGCACTACCTCCGGAGTTGGGGGACAAGCCGACATTGCGCGGACATCGCGAAACCGACGCTCGTGACCCCTTGCAGACTTTGCCGTTTAAACAAGTCCTGTCAATTTGCCACGCCTTCGATAACGAACTCGCGGAAGTTTGATGATTTATCGCGGATCGGGATAAGCTTTTTGTACGCCTCAGAATCAAAAAAAGCCTGAGCCTTTTCGTAGCTTTCCCATTGGATAACAGCAATGCGCTTTGGTGGCGCTCCATTGACGACGAATGTCTTGCCTCCCCGTGCGATGAAGCGCCCACCTGCCGCCGGGACGGCAGGTGTCGTCCCTTCTATGTATTTTTGGTACCCCGCCGGATCGGTGACCTCAATTTCCGCGATGGTATATGCTGGTGGCCTAGCCTGCGCGTGAAGACCATGAACTGCGATGGCCCCAAGTCCGAACCCCGCGAGCATTGCCAATGCCGCTGTGTATTGAGTTTTCATGATTACTCCCCTGCGTGAGATGGTTGATCCGCGCCGCTGGGCAAATTGGTACAGCGGCCCAGTGGAACATTCAAGTTGTAGCCACTAGATCGGTACCCCGTCTTCGTCAGCAGTTGATGCTGTGGACGGCTCCTCCACCGGCGCGTGAGCGCCATAGATGTGGGTGCTGTTAAGGCTCCCACGATTCGGAGGAGCTACGCATGCAAACGGTTACGACAATCGGTCTCGACATCGCCAAGTCGGTCTTTCAGTTGCACGGCGTTGATGCTGCTGGGCAGGTGATCATCCGCCGTCAACTGAAGCGCCGTTATGTCCTGGCGTTCTTCCAGAAGCTGCCGCCATGCCTGGTCGGCATTGAGGCCTGCGCCTCGTCACATCATTGGTCACGTGAGCTCCAGGCACTCGGCCACAAGGTTCGGCTGATGCCGCCGGCCTATGTGAAGCCTTACGTCAAGCGGCAGAAGAACGATGCCACTGATGCGGAGGCGATCTGCGAGGCGGTCACCAGGCCGAACATGCGGTTCGTCGCAACCAAGACGCCCGAGCAGCAAAGCTGCCTGACGCTTCACCGCACCCGTCATTTGTTCATCCGCCAGCAGACCGCAGTGATCAATGCCATCCGCGCTCATCTTGCCGAGTTTGGCATCGTCGCGCCGGTCGGGCGCAACGGTGTCGATCAACTGCTTGGTGTCGTCGCCGATGCAAATGACAAGCGGTTGCCCGAGATTGCACGCGCATGCGTTGCCGCTCTCGGCGCCCAACTGCGGATGCTGAAGGAGCGGATTCTGGAGTTCGACCGTATGATCAGAACCTGGCACCGATCCAGTGAGATGAGCATGCGGCTGGATGTTTGTCCCGGCGTCGGGCCGGCACTGGCCACCGCTCTGGTCGCTACCGTTGCTGATCCGAAGGTCTTCCGGTCAGGGCGCAACTTCTCGGCCTGGATCGGGCTCGTGCCGAAGCAGCACTCGAGCGGGGGCAAGGACAGGCTCGGCAGTATCAGCAAACAAGGTGACCGCTATCTGCGCGGCCTGTTCGTGGCCGGTGCGCTCGCCGTGATCCGCTATGCCAAAATCCATGGCACCAAGCATCGGCCGTGGCTCACGGCGTTGCTGGCGCGGCGACCCACCAAGGTCGCGGCCATTGCGCTCGCCAACAAGATCGCGCGGATGGCCTGGGCGATGATGGCCAGGGGTGAGCGCTACAAAGAACCCGTCGCGCTTGCGGCATAAACGAGATCGCGTCGGACATCCGGCGTGATGTGACGGTTGGGAGGGCGAACAGCACGTAATGCAGAGCCGGTCGATCCGGCGATCAGGACAACCCACTTGGGCCAAAGCATTGTCGAATGCGGGCTGTTGACCGGGACCTGATCCGC
>WNGB01005811.1_pt1 | contig 18369 bp, 12 predicted proteins | sample 5400681 | NCBI WGS metagenome assembly WNGB01 (sample SAMN13153367, study PRJNA577476) | soil metagenome | isolation source: 115 cm soil or saprolite under grassland replicate 2 | place: USA:California | collected 2016-06-15 | reverse complement strand
CTCGCGCAACGCGCCCGCTTTGGCTCCGAGGTCACCCGTCCCCACACGACGCCGCTCGTCGGGAGAGAGCTCGAGAAGCCCCTGCTGATCGGCACCTTCGAACGGGCGATGCAGCAGCGCTCCTGCCAGCTTGTGACGATCGTGGGCGAGCCGGGAGTCGGGAAGAGCCGCCTCTGCCAAGAGCTCTTCCAGCACCTCTACCATCGCACCGAACTTACCCGCTGGCGCCAGGGACGGTGTCTTCCGTATGGAGAGGCGATTGCCTTCTGGGCGCTCGGGGAGATCGTGAAGGCGGAGTGCGGGATCCTCGAGTCCGACCCGCAGGCCGAGGCGGTGTCAAAGCTCGACCGAGCGCTGCCCACAGCGGATCCCGACCTCCCCTGGCTCAAGGCACGACTCGCGCCACTTGTCGGGGCGGGCGGCGAGCCCGCCTCCCAGGACGAGTCCTTCACCTCCCAGGAGGAATCATTCACCGCCTGGCGGCGCGTGCTCGAGGGCTGGGCGGAGGCCCGGGAGACGATCCTCGTCTTCGAAGACCTGCACTGGGCAGACGAGGCGCTGCTCGCCTTCCTCGCGCACCTGGCCGACTGGTCGGAAGGCGTCCCACTCCTCATCCTCTGCACCGCCCGGCCCGAGCTCTTCGAGAAGCACCCGACCTTCGCGGCCGGCCTGCGCAACACGACCACCATCAACCTCGCGCCCCTCTCCGACGAGGAGACCGCTCGGCTCATCTCGATGCTGCTCGAACGGGCGGTCCTGCCCGCTGAGACGCAGCAAGCCCTGCTCGAGCGCGCGGGCGGCAACCCACTCTACGCGGAGGAGTTCGTGCGCCTGCTCTCCGACCGAGGTGAAGTGGCAGGAATCGAGGAGGTGCCGGACTCGGTGCAGGCGCTGATCGCCGCCCGCCTGGACACTCTCTCGCCCGAGCGCAAGAGCCTGCTCCAGGACGCGGCCGTCCTCGGCAAAGTCTTCTGGGCAGGCGCACTCGCGGAGATGGGAGGGCGCGAGCCGGGAGAAGTCGAGCAGGCGCTGCACGAGCTCTCTCGCAAAGAGCTCGTCCGTCCGGCGCGGAGCTCTTCGATGGAGGGCGAGGCAGAGTACGGCTTCTGGCACCTCCTCGTGCGCGATGTTTGCTACGCCCAGATCCCACGCGCCGCAAGAGCCGCCCGTCACCGCGCAGCAGCCGCCTGGATCGAAGAAAAGGCGGGCTCACGGGCGGAGGACCTCGCCGACGTCCTCGCCCACCACTACCTGCAAGCCCTCGAGCTCACCCGTTCGACGCGGCAAGGCGACGGCGTCGAGGAGCTCGAGGCGGGCGCAATCCGTTACCTCGCCCTGGCCGGCGAGCGGGCGCTCGCGCTCGAGGTCGACCGCGCGGAGCAGAACCTGGCCAAGGCGCTCGAACTCGCCTCCGCCCGACACCCGGAGCGTGCCTCGCTGCTCGCGCGTTGGGCACAGGCGGCACACCAGCAAGGTCGGCTGCAGGAGGCTAAGGAAGCGCTGGATGAGGCGCTGGCGCTCCACCGAGAGCACGGCGAAACCGTCGCCGCCGGGCGGGTGCTGACCGAGCTCACGAGCGTGCTCGGGCGCCTGGGCGACCGGCGCGCGCAGGATGCGATTGCGGAGGCGCTGGCCGTCCTCGAAGCGCAGCCTCCCGGCCCCGAGCTCGTCGCCGCCCGTGCTTCGCTGGCAGGGATACGCTTCGTCGGCGGCGCCTACGCCGAGGCGATCACAGTCGCGGATCAGGCGCTCGCCCTCGCAGCCGAGCTCGGCCTGCCCGAGCCACCGCGTGCGCTCGGCAACCGTGGCGCCGCCCGCTCCTACCTGGGCGATCGGCGGGGGCTCGAGGATATGCATCGCGCGCTCGCCCTCGCCGTCGACCAGGGCCAGGGGCGCACCGCTGCCGTCACGCACAACAACTACGCGCTCGCAGTCTGGTTGTACGAAGGCCCTCAGGCGGCGCTGGAGCGCTGCCGCGAAGGGATCGAGTTCTGCGCGCGCCGCGGGATCGCCGAGTTCGCGCACATGATCGGCAGCCAGAACCTGACGTTCCTCGGCCAGCTCGGCCGCACCAATCAGGCGCTCGCCGAGGCGGAGCCACAAGCCGCCTGGGCGGAGAATGCCGGTGATGCACCGGCTCTGTCCGAGACACGCTCGGTGCAGCTACGCCTTCTCACCCAGCGCGGCGAGCACGATCACGCGCCCGTCGCAGGCGAGGAGCTCGCCGCCGCGGCGCGCGCGACCAGCGAGACGGCGACTACCGCCATGGCCTTCGCGGCGGCGGCCGAGCTTTTGCTTGCCCGAGGCCTGCCCCGGCAGGCGCAGGCGCTGTTGGCCGAGCTCGAGCGAGTTCCGAACATCCGCGTCGACCTCTACTACGCCTCGCTCCTGCCTGAGCTGGTTCGGTGCGCCGTCGCCGTAGACCCGGAGCTGGCCGCCAAGCTCGCGGACGGCGTTGAGCCACGGACACCCCTTCACGAGCACGCGCTTTCCGCAGCCAGCGCACAGCTCGTCGAGGCCGCGGGGGAACAGGCAGAGGCCGCCCGCCTTTACGCCCAGGCAGCCGAGCGCTGGCGCGTGTTCGGGAACGTGCCCGAGCGGGCGTACGCCCTGCTCGGCCATGGCCGCTGCTTCACGGCTCTCGGCAAGCCGAAGGCGAAGACGCCGCTGCGCACAGCGCGCGAGCTCTTCACGGCGATGGGCTACAAGCCGGCGCTCGCGGAGACGGAGGCACTCCTCGGCGAGAGCGAGGTCGCTGCTGTTTAGCGCCGCAGGAAGCACTGACGGATGACGTGACCGGAAGAGTCACTCCGATCAGAAGGCCGGGAAGTGACTCAGCAGTGTGTTCGATACCCTGAAACCCGCATCGTTAAAGGGCGAGGTAGCTCAGTTGGTAGAGCACACGGCTGAAAACCGTGGTGTCGCCGGTTCGATTCCGGCCCTCGCCACCTCAGCAGAAGACGGCCAGGTGAAACGACTTGTCCGCCGCCGTTCCCGCGGAGTCGTACGTCTTGACGAAGACGCCGTTCGCGTTGATGCTCCGGCGCGTCGCCGAGATCTGGCCGGTTACTGACTCGGCGGCCGTACCGCCGAGCGAGCCGACGAATGCGCATGACTTTACGTCGCGATCGAAAACGACCACGTACTGCCCCGTGGCGAGCTTCTCGGAGGACGTCACGTGGCCGTCACGGGCCTTCGATCCATTCGCGGCGACGACTGCCCAGAGCGCAGTCGCAGGGGGACCGGTGGCGCCGGAGGGCCCTGCCGGGCCGGCGGCACCTGCCGTCCCTGAGGCGCCCTTCAGAGCTGCGATCGTCTTGCCGGCCAAGTCGCGCTTCTTGAGCGATCCGTCGATCACTTGGCCGGACGCAACGCTGTTCCTCGGAAGCGTCGCCGCGGCGTAGCCGGTACCGCCGAGCGCCACGAACAGAGCGATGACAGAGATCGCCGTGGCCGCGGACGGCCGGCGACTCGGGTGAACCAAACGTCCTCTTCGTCGTGCGAGAAACAGCATTGTTGCCGTCGTGTTTCGCCGTCGCGAGCCTGACGCCTTCGTTGCGGGCGAATCAACGTTGGCCGGCTACATGCTTCACTCCTCGCCCCAGGCGGGAGCGCACAACCGGATACAAAGGGTCGTCCTCGCAACACGCCTTCGCTCAGGCTTTACCTGCTGACGCGCCGGTCCGTTCGGGCTTACGCAACGAGGGCGGATCTTTCCGGCGCAGAATTCGGTGCGTGCGACGTCGCCGGCCCCGCAATGACACCGGGGCCGGCGCGCGATCGTCTGTAGCGGTTGGCTAGCCTGCCTTGAAGGTGATTCCGTCGAGACCGACGTCGACGGTGAAGTCATTCGGTTCGACAGTGCCGGTTGACCGGATGTAGCCGAACGTCACGTTCGCCATGGGTATGAAGAGGCTCTGTGCCGGCCGGTAGCCTGCCGGCAGCGTGAACGCCGTGTTCGCTGTCCCATCGGTGATCGTGCCCTTGAGGTGAACGAAACCGAGCGAGTCCTTGGCGAACGCGGCGGTGCTGAAGCCGCCGCCGAAGTTATGCCACGAGTTCACGAAGGCCGGCTCGCCGGCCGCCCCGATCTCATGCCACGCCTCGATCGGCGCAAGCGTCGGGTTCGGATAGGTACCGGCAAGCGCCCCGCCCGCCGGCCCCGTCGCCGGACCGGTAGCGCCCACGGGTCCGGTCGCGCCGACCGCTCCAGCCGCGCCGGCAGGCCCGGTGGCACCGGCGGCTCCTGCCGACCCTGCCGCGCCCTGCGGGCCTGCGGGGCCTCTTAGACCTCTGTTGCCTTTCAGCGCGGCGACTGTCTTCTTCGAAAGGTCCTTCTTCAGCAGCGACCCGTTGATCACCTGAGCCGAGCCGACGCTGTTCCTCGGAGCGAGGGCGACGGCGGCGTAACCCGTCCCCCCGAGCGCGACAAAGAGCGCGACGAGCGAAATGATGGTGGCCGGCGACGGCCGGCGACTGACGATGCGGTGCAAGGGGTCCTCCTCTTCGAGTGGCCAGCGCAGCCGGCCAGGGCGATAAGCAAGAGCGATCCTCGCGGCTGCGCCGGACGAGGTCAACCCCTCGATCGGCTGCGGCGCCAACCTTTTACATGGCCCCGACGCCGGCTTACCCGAACGTGGGGTTTACCCACACGTCCGTCTAGAGAAGGGCAAGTCCATCACTGGTACGCTTCGTGCGAATCCGTTAGACAGGGTTCCACGCGGCCCAGTCTGATTCGGTGTACTGACATTTAAGAGGAGTCCGAGGACCGCACCCATGGAATCTATCGGCGCGAAGGAGTTCTCGACCCTTGCCGACTACGTCGCTGTCCTTCGCCGCCGAAGGGCAGTGGTTCTGGTCGCTGTCTGCCTCGTCCCCGTCGCGGCGCTTCTCTTCTCGCTTCGCCAGGACAAGGTCTACGAGGCCTCGGCCGACGTCCTCCTGAGTCGCACCAGTCTCGCCTCCGTCCTCACCGGGACGCCTGACCAGAACGCGGGCCAAGATCCCGAGCGCTTTGCGCAAACGCAGGCGTCGCTCGCCCGGGTGCCGCCCGTCCTGCAAGCGGCCGTTCGAAGGGCGAACATCCCGGGCGCAACGGCAGGTGAGCTGCTGGACTCGTCGAGCGCCGAGCCGGTGCTGAACGCCGACCTTCTCCGGTTCAAGGTAACGAACGGGGATCCGAAAATCGCCGTGCCGCTAGTGAACGCGTACGCACAGGAGTTCACTCGCTACCGCACAGAGCTCGACACAAGCAGCCTCGCCCGAACCAAGCAGGAGGTCCTCGATGAGCTTGCCCGGCTTCGGCGCGCCGGCGTGAATCGGAGATCCGGGCTCTACTTGGGACTGCTCGACAAGGAACAACAGCTGACGATCCTGCAGTCGCTTCAGATCGGTAACACGTCACTCGTGCGCAGGGCGGAGAGCGCCGCCCAGGTGGCGCCACGACCGGTACGAAACGGCATCCTCGGCTTCTTCTTCGGCGTCGTTCTCGGCATCGGGCTCGCGTTCCTAGTCGAAGCACTTGACCGTCGTGTGCGCGGACATGGAGAGATCGAGCGAACTCTCCGGATACCCTTCCTGGGCTGGCTGCCGAAGTCGACCGAACCCGTCGTCAACGGAATCAGTCCTGTCATGCTGGCCAGCCCGCACAGCGGCGGGGCCGATGCGGTGCGCCGACTGAAGGCCACTCTCGAGCTGGCGAATCTCGACCTGCGAGCCCGCGCCATCATGGTCAGCAGCGCGGCGGCGCAAGAAGGCAAGTCGACAACGGTTACGAATCTGGCCGTCGCGCTGGCTCAGAGCGGCGAACGCGTGGTCCTCGTCGACGCCGACGTCTACAACGCGACGTTGACGGACTTCTTCGAGCTGCACGCGTGTCGGGGCCTGACCGACGTCGCGCTTGGACGGGCGTCGCTCGCCGACGCAATCAAAACGATTCCGATTCCTGGAGCACGAGGCAATCGCTCGATTCAAGGCGGCGACAACGGCCGCGAGACCTTCGGCGGTGTCTTCGAGGTGCTCCCTGCCGGGACCGCTTCCCAAGACGCTGCTGCGATCCTCGGGTCAAGCAATCTCGAGCGCATCATCTCGGAGCTTCGTGAACGGGCCGACTACGTCCTCTTCGATGCTCCACCTCTCCTTGGCGTCGGTGACGCGATGGCATTGAGCGCCAAAGTCGACGCCGTCCTTCTCGTTGCGAAGGCGGAGGGAATGGACCGTACGATGTTGGAGGAACTTGGGCGGGCGGCTGCCGTCTGCCCGAAGCCAAAGCTCGGTTTCGTCATCACCGGCGCAGACCAAGGTCAGGCGTATGGCTATCCCGGCGCGGCCCGTCGCGGCAGCGAGTCACTCCAACGCGCAGAGTTGATCTCTGGTGGGAGGAACCGATGAAGCTCGTCGCTCACCACGGAGACCGCTACTTTCTCTTCGAGATCGACTGGGCCGACCCGAGCGATCCGTGGGCTCCGTTCGGCCGCGTTTACGATCGCGTCGCCGGAGTGCTTTTCGACCCGGTTCCTTTTTGCCGGCTGAACGAGGTCGACTATTTCTTCGAGGATTGGCAGGGCCCGGAGAGCGAGCGCCAGACGATCGAAGAGGAGGCCACCTCGGCGGTCCGTTAGACGGCGGTCGGCGCGCATTCGAGTATCGCTTCTTCACGCTTATATGCTTGCAGGGCGCACCAAGCTCGAATATTGCTGCACAGCGCCCGAGGTCGCACGACGCGAAATTGACAAGCACTGCACCCCAGCCCAAAGTCTTCACGGGAAGCTCAAGGTTCCCGCTGACGCGCCATGCTTTCTCCGGCGGAGAGCATCCAAGCGCGTGCGTCCTGGGTGACATGGAGATGATTCGGCCACTCGGGCCTGCCGGCATCCGGTGCGCGGCGGTCATCCCGGCCGACGACCCGGCGCGATTCTCGCGTTTCACTGCGGCCACTCTCAACCGCCACGAGGATTGGAGCCATTCTGATCAGCTCGTCGACCGGCTCCTTGAATTCGGCGCTCGGAGCCCGGCCCCTCCGGTCCTCTTTTACCAAACGGACAGCGACCTGCTGCTGGTCTCGCGCCATCGCGATCGCCTGCGAGACGTGTTCCGATTCGTGATCCCGGACCGAGAGCTTGTCGAGGACCTCGTCGACAAGGCTCGGTTTCAGGCGTTGGCGGAACGGCTGCAACTGCCCATACCGAAAGGAATCCATCTGCGGGCTGGAGCACTGGAACCGTCGTCATTCGACCTCGAGTTTCCGCTGGTCGTGAAGCCGCTCACGCGCCACTTCGAGCTCTGGTCGAAAGTCGAGCATGAGGCAAAGGCGATACGAGTCGACGACCGGGAGGCGCTTCGAGCTCTCGAGTCCAGGCTTACGTTCGCCGAGCTGGACGTTCTCGCACAGGAACTCGTTCCGGGACCCGAAAGCCAGATCGAGAGTTACCACGCGTACGTCGACACGGAAGGGACGATCGTCGCCGAGTTCACGGGCAAGAAGGTCCGAACGTATCCTAGGGAGTACGGTCACAGCACCGCCCTGATCACGACCGCGGCGCCGGACGTGACGGCCGCAGGTCGCGAGCTGATCGTCTTGCTCGGACTCAACGGGCTGGCGAAGGTTGACTTCAAACGACGACCTAGCGACGGCGAGCTCGTCCTGCTCGAGATCAACCCGCGCTTCAGCCTCTGGCACCATCTCGCCGCGCGGGCGGGGCTGAATATCCCCGCCCTCGTCTACGCCGATGTCTCGGGTCTACCGCGACCGCCGGTCGTCCCCGTGCCGCCCGGCGTGACCTGGTGCCGCCCATGGCTCGACTTCGTATCCGCACGAGAATCCGGGGTCTCGCTCTCGGCCTGGCTGGGATGGGCACGCCGGTGTGAGGCCAAGTCGTTGATCTCGTGGGACGATCCCCTGCCGTTCCTGAGAGGGCAGGTCTGGCGGCGGCTGCGTAAACGCGCCGTCACGTCCCTGCGGCGCCATTCGGTCCCGCTGATGTTTGTGATCGCCACGCGGGGTTGAAGGCCCTGGTCACAGGCGGGAGCGGCTTCATAGGCTCCAACCTCGTGCGGGCGCTGCTCGAGCGCGGAGACGACGTACGCATCCTCGACAACTTCGCCACCGGGAACCGCGCCAACCTCGCCGAGTTCACACGCGACGTAGACGTCGTGGAAGGGGAGCTCCGCAGCTACGAGCGCGTCCACGCAGCGACACGCGGGGTCGAGGTCGTCTTCCACCAAGGCGCGCTGCCGTCGGTTCCGCGCTCGGTGCAGGATCCGCTCACGACCGGCGCCGTAAACGTCGAAGGGACGCTGAACGTCCTGCTCGCCGCCCGCGACGAGGGCATCCGTCGCGTGGTGTTCGCATCGTCCTCGTCCGTCTACGGGAGCTCCGGCGAGCTGCCGCGCATCGAGACCGCCCACGTCGACCCGATCTCGCCCTACGGCGTGTCGAAGCTTGCGGCGGAGCGGTACTGCGTCAGCTTCAGCCGCGTCTACCCAATCGAGACCGTGGCGCTCCGTTACTTCAACGTCTTCGGCCCCAACCAGGATCCAACCTCCCAGTACGCGGCTGTCGTTCCGCGCTTCGTGACCGCGATCGCCGACGGACGGGCGATCCGCGTCTACGGAGACGGCGGGCAGCGGCGGGACTTCACCTACGTCGCCAACGTCGTGGCCGCAAACCTGCTCGCGGCCGAGGCGGACAACGTCAACGGCACCGTCCTCAACGTCGCGACGGGGCGCTCGACGACGGTCAACGAGTTGGCGGAGACGATCGGGTCGCTGCTGGAACGTCCCGTGATTCGCGAAGAGCAGCTGGCACGCGCCGGAGACATCCGAGACTCGTGGGCCGACGTGACGCGAGCGCGCGACCTGCTCGGCTGGGAGCCGCACGTCGGCCTCGAGGAAGGCCTTCGCCTCGCCGCTGAGTGGTTCCTCGCTCGTCAGCCGGCTTAGCGGACCAACCCTAAGTTCGGCGCAAGGCGAACATCCACCCGCTCGCCAAGCCCCGGGGAAGCGCCTGCGCGAGCCGAACGTTGAGCTCGCCGAGCCGGTCACTTCGGTTGTAAATGTTGCCGAGAATCGCCAACGGTCCATCCGATGTCGCAAAGGCGACTAGCCGTAGCTGCATGCCGGCCTGCAACAGGCTCAGAAATTCACCTCGCGTATAGGCATTGACGAACTCCTTGCCCGACGAACGATCATAGGGAGATTTTCCGAAGGCCCTCCGCAGCACCCTGTTGCGGCGCAGATAGCCTCGCGGATTGAGACGGTGAGCAAAGAGCTGATATGGACCATGTCCGTTGGTGATCGTCGCGATGAGGAGGCCATCGGGCGCCAGTTGCCCCGCAAGATTCGTTGCGAGTTGCTCCGCCGCCGGGACGAACGGAAATACCTCCGAGACGACGACGACGTCGTAGGTACGGTCCGAATGGAAGGTTCTGACATCAGACGCGTACGTCCTCAGATTCGAGAGGCCCGCTTCACGAGCGCGCTTCGTGGCCGTGCTCAGCCCGGCCTGGTCGATGTCGACTCCATCGACCGAATCCGCGACCGAGGCGAGAGGAACCGCTAGGCGCCCTGTCCCACAGCCGAGATCCAGCACCCGAAAGCTCGACGTGGGTCGCCCGAGACTGCCCGCATACTCGTAGAGAGCCCGGTGGACGAACCGGAGACGTTTCTTGTCGACGGGCCGCGTGCATCCACTGCGCGCGACGAATGCATCGACCGCCCCCATGTCTCCGGATCGTACGCTCACCGGTCAATTGCCGTGTCGTCGTGTCGGCGGGTCCGCCAGCGGGAGAGGAGCGCTTCTAACGGGTGCAACCGACGCTCCCACCTGCGACCGTCGATTACCTCGTAGCGATCATCCGCGTCGTACGTGTGCGTACCTAGGTTCCCCTTGTACCAAGAGCCGTCGACCCTGGCGATCGGTGTCTCCCGATAGTCCTCCTCGCTCAGGACCTCGATCCGATGAAGAACGACAGCGGACCCGTAACCCCTCGACGAATCCTGCCCCGGCCGGATGAGCATCTCGTCGCGCTCGAAAATGCGCCCCGCAGGCCGGGCCGATCGAACGTCTGAGACAACCGGATTCAGCCAATGTGGAGTCCAGTGGCCTTCGAGCGAGTCCGCAAAAAAGATATAGAGCTCGTCTGAGTAGGCAACTCCGTGCTCCGCGACGTTCATGAAGAGCCAGAGCTTGCCAGCGTGCGCCACGATCGTGGCGTCGACTCCCGCAATGTCGTTCAACAACCTCCGTTCGAACACCCACCCTCTCGGGAAATCGACCGCGCGGTGGAGCTCGACGGCGCGCTTCTCAGCCGTCTCCGGAACCATGAACACGTCGCCGTCGAGAGTGAAGACAAACGGATAAGAAAGGTGGTGGTCACGCTCGAGCACGACGTGCGGCGACGAGGTGCGCGCGTCCGAAACGATGTCGACATACGCGATGATTCCGCGATCCTCCCGTGCGATGTATTCCTCGAAGAAGACGTAATGGCGATCGTCGTTCCGGATGACGAACGGGTCGGCGAAGGAACGTCCGCGCGGCGGAGAGACAATCGTCCAGTCGTGCCCACCGTCCGCAGAGGTCGCGTCGGGCACGCGGCGGAAGGCAAGGAACCACGCCTCGGAATAGAGGATGTTTCGAAGCCTGCTCCGCAGCCCCCTCGCGAGCAGACGGACGAAGAAGCGCAGCATCTCGAGATTCGAAGGGATGCCGTGCGTCGGGGCCTCAGCGTGTGGGCGCTCGTGGTGCGTCGGGAGACCCTCGACGAAGCCCCAACCCGCACGGTGCAAGTGTTCGAGTCGCCGGAGGGGGAAGTTGGCGGCCTTCCAGTAGGCGGGGTTTCGGCTCCGGTGGAGCGAGTGCGGATCGATCGCCGAGTGAGAGCGGTAGATCACCCGGTCCGCGCAAGGTTCGGCGCCGAAGATCTGTAAGCCGGTCACAGCGACCGCCTCGTCGTCGAGCAACTGGCTGGCGAACGGTGGCGCGTCGGCCGATGCCCGCGGATCGCCGTGATAGAGACCCCAAACCCCGAAGCGAGCGCAATCGAGAAGCCCGGCAGAGGGCCGTCCTGTTGCGAGCCAGAGAATCACGTCGAGGTCGTGGGATCGAATCGATTCGAGGTCGCCGTCTGCTGTCGAGCCGTCCGCAGAGGCAGGCAATCGAAGGACGTTCACTCGACCGGCGAGATCGTCCGCCACGTCCACTTGCTCGAAGGCGTCGGGCGCCGATCTGAACACGCGGTAGTCGAGGTTTTCGTAGAGGGCAAAGAGGAGCGGCCGCAGCCGGCGACCGGAACCGAGTTTTGCGGCGCCGCCTCGTCCATCGATCACGACGAGAGCAACGTCGACGATGGGTGCGCGGTCCAGCTTCGAGAGGACGAACGAGATCCACTTCGGGACGACCGTTCCGTCCACCGCAATGCCGAGTCGAAGCGCGCGCAGGCTGCGGCCTCCCGCTACGTCGTCACGCATTGCGCGGTCGGCGCCTCATCAGGCTCGAGATCATGGCGGAGGCGACCGGCGGTACCGCGTCGAGCTGCTTCAACACCAACACGTAGGCGGCTAAGCCGAGCGCTCCGCCGGCTGCAAGCGTCGCCATCGGCGAGTTCAGCAACGGACCGAGCGTGTTACGCGTGCCGAGTACGAGCCCAACCATCGCCGCGCCCGCCAAGGAGACCCTGACGGGCTTGTAGAGCGACGGCACGGATCCGACTCGGGAAAACGCGAAACCCATGGCCACGAGAGAGACGAGTTCCGAAATGAGAACTGCTGTAGCAGCACCGTTGACCTTGAAAAGCGGGATCAGCACAAGGTTGAGACCAAGATTGACTGCGAGAACTCCGACGAGGACGAAGAGCGCAAGCAATTGCCGGTCCTGGGCGACGAGGCTGAAAGAGAAGACCTGTTGCAAATAGCTCGCGGCCAAGCTGAGCACCAGGATCTGGAGGGCCACGCCAGCCGATTCATAGCTGCTTCCGGCGATGAAGCCAATTATCGACTTGCTGAAGAAACTCAATGCAATCAGTGGAACGGCCACAAGTTGCATCGCACTGAACGCATTCTGCACCAGGCTATTGAGGCGGTCGCTAAAACGCTCGGCGGTCGCGATCGCCGGGACCAACGTGAACATGACATAGGAGGGGATGAGAATCAGCACTTCGACGAGCTTGTAGGCGACGCCGTAAAGCGCGACATCGTCCTTGGTTGCCAGGAAGCCGAGGAGAAAGAGATCCAGGCGGAAGTAGAGGAAGTTCACGACCAGAACGCCGCCCAGGGGAATCGCGGCTTTCAGAAGCCTCCACGCGAGCGCTCCATTCCAGCCTCGGATCCGCGGCAGCCCGACGCCCGCCAACAGGACGGTCAGAATCGCCCCGAGAATCGGGAAGGCTGCATATGCCGCCGCCATCGCAGCGAATCCGAGATCGGCCTGCGCTACGAGGACGACGAGCCCGAGCGTCACGATCCGCGTGACGACACCCGCCGTCGAAACGAGATACATCTTCTGCCGGGCGAGAAGCGACGCCTGCGCCGCACAACGGGGTCCCATCAGGAAGAGCTGGGGGATGAGGATGAGAATCGCCTTTCGAATGTCCGCGCTACCGGCGCCGGAGTAGACGATCTGAGACACCGCCACTGCGACGGCGGCGGCGGCGAACGAGATCGCGGTCACCGTCAAGCCGGTGCTCGAGACGATCGCCTCAGCACGCTCAGGCGCTCTGGCCAGCTCGCGCCCTCCGGTAGTCGTCATGCCGGAATCGGTGACGGCCACGAACAGCGACACGAAGATGAGAGCCGTAACGAGCGCTCCGTACTCTTTGAGGCTCAGGTACCGGGTCGTCGCCGCGACGGCGGCGAGTCCTCCCGCCGCGAGAAGGAACTGGCCGATCAATTGAGCGGTCGCGTTGATCGCAACCCGCTCGGCAAGTCCCATCAAGCGCTCCCTCGGTGGCGCGCGAAGACCTCCGCGGGAACCTGCCTTCCCATCAACTCTTCGACGTGCTGGGATCGCATCTCCCGGCCCAGGGCGACGGCGAGAGCGAGGACGGCGACCAGGGGAACGATCTGTTGCGGGTCCGAGCCCACGTCGACCGACGAGCTCGCCGCAACCGCGATCAACGAGGCGACGATCCCAGCGCCGAGCCAGGACCGCTCGTCCCACCTGCGTCTTCGGCACCACCGGACACCGCAAAGGATCGCCGAAATGACGGCGATCAGATAACCAATGAGGCCTAGGATGCCGGTCCGCAGCCAGAGACCGAGATAAAAATTGTGAATGAAGAGCTGATCGATGACGTGCATCCTGCCGTCGACGAGAACCGACAGATGCTTGCCATACGAGACGCCCCAGCCGATCCCCTCGATCGGTTGACGTCGGATGGCGTGTAGGGCGAGTCCGTTTTCGCGGAAGCGCTGCTGCAGGCTGTCACTTTCTGTCGTCGCCGCGGGCTTGCCGAGCGTCGCAAAACGCGAGAAGACGGGTTCTGCAGGACGAAGCACGCCGCTCTGGGCGGTGATGATCAGAAGGAGCACGACGCCAACCAAGGCGGCGATTCCCGGCAGAAGCCGAGCCTTCCAAGGCACCGCGAGAGTGGCGACCACCAACCCGAGCCCGAGACCGAGAAGCTGATTCCGGTTCAGGCTCAACAGCACGCCGGTCAAGCACACGCCGAACGTGGCGAGCGCGAGCACCCGGTGCCGGCGCGGTCCGAAGAGGAGGTAACAGCCGGCGAACGCGCAGCAGATGTAGACCAAGGTGAGGCCCGGCGGTTGGACGCGGATGAATCCGCCGGCGCCCGGATCAGTGCACTGCCCAAGCGGACATGTCGTCAATTGTGTCTTCGCGCTGCGCGTGTAAAAGAGGATCTTGCTCTCACCGACGACGACTTGTGCGATCTGAAGTCCCACAACGATGAAAGAGATGAGGATCGCGATCCGAAACACTGCTTCGCGCGATCTCGGCGTTCTGACGGCCGCGAGTGCCAACCAGAAAACCACGAACCAAGCCCAGTCTCGCATCGTGTTGAAGATGTCGACAAGGGCGACCCCGCTGGTGAGCCCGACGATGACACCAACTCCGATCCCGAACAGTACGAGCATGAGCGCGACGCTGATCGTCTTCGGCTCTCCCAACGAGAGTGGACGGCTTTCACGAAGCACGAATACGCCGGCGATCAGTGCGCCCCCGAGCAGAAGCTCAGAGAGAAACGGGCTCACGCCGCCAAACGCATATTGCGGATAGGCATTCGGCTCGGCGACGGAGCCCACCGCAACCAACAAGGCGACGTACGGAAGCCACGGAGCTCTCGCCAGCACGAAGACGCCGAGCGCTGCAGCCGGTGCCAGGGCCAGGACGAGGGAGCCGTGGGAAATCGCCCGCCCGACCACGAGCGCAAGCGACACGGCGACGATCGGAAGGCCCAGCCTGTGAGCGAGCCGGCGCGTCGGCGCGACGACCGAGTGCGCCAACCGGCCCTGGGGCGCGATCACAGCAGGAGGTGAGCCATGAACCGCCTTACCTCGTCAAAGCCGGGATCGCCGTCCACACTTCGCGTGCGATCTGGGCGGCGATTTGCTCGGGAGGGGCCTCGCCGTCGACGACGACCATGCCAAGTCGCTTTGTTTCCTCGTCGAAGATCGCGACCTGTCGCCGGAGCTCGGCGATCGTGAATTCGCCCTTACGAATCAGCGCGATCTCGGGGCGCACGTTGAGCCAGAACGAACGGAGAGGCTTCGGTGACAGAATGCGCAGCAACCACTTCTCGAGGCGAAGAGAGCGTTGCCGACCGTACCAGAACCGAATCTGGACCGACGAATCGCCAACGTACCGATCAAAGACCACGACCCTTCCCTTCCACGGGTATCGGAGCAGTGGTCGGCAATGAAACGCCCCGTTCGCCAGCACGACGAGGAGGGTCCATAGATGAGTGACGATCGCGCTTCTCTCGCGCAGCTTTCGTGCGGGATCGGATGGGATGTCGTCGTACGTTTGTGGTAGAGGGACGTCGGTGGCCCGCGCGTGCCGGTCGAACGGCAGGAGCAGCCTGCGCGAGAGCCTGATCATCTCCAAGCCGCGGTTGTGACCGAGCGGCCGCCACTCGACGACGGCGGGAACGACGAGAAGCTCGAGCGTGTCCCGCAGCACCTGCGCCTGGAAGCTCTTCCCGGCACCGTCGAGGCCGGAGATCCCGACCACGCGATTCTTGCGCGGGACCTTGTTGAGAACAGGCCGGCGGACCAGATCGAATTTCTCGCCTGCTCCCTTGGTGGACGCGGCGAGCTCCAGTAGAGCCTGAGCGCGAGGCCGGAGGCGAGGCGGCATTCCCGTCTCGTAGACGAGCTCGAGGAGCCCGAGCGCCCGGACCAGGCCCCATGATCCAGCGCGCGTTCTCGCCTTCGCCCACGCCTGCGGATCCTCGGTGAGAGCATCTGCGATCCGCGCTCGGCGCTTGGGATGGAGCCGGCCGTCGCGAACGAGCCGGCGGGCCTGGAGCAGGAGCAGATAGTGCGGAGCCGGCCGCACCAGATGGGAGAGTTCGAGCCCGTCCAGCGTCTCCGCCTCGGCGAAGAGCGCCGCGAGCTCATTCGGTGGCAGCGAGAGGCGCTCGGCAGGGATCAGCTCGACCGCATAGGCCGTGCAGTCGGAGAACCACGCCCACTCGAGGCCCCGGCGAGCGAAGCCCTCGGCGGCGAGCAGCTCGGCGATCGCCCGCTGCTCCGCCGGCCGGACGACGAGCTCGATGTCCCGGCCCCCGGGTGGTAGCGAGCCCAGGACGAGCACTCGATCCTCGACGGCGGATTCGACGAGCCGCACGACGTTGAGCGCGACCGCTTCACGGTTCGAGAGCTTCGACTTCTGCTCGACGTCCATGTCTGTCGTCTCCCCTATCAAACCGCCGCAGTTTCACGGGTATCGTCAGCGCACGAGCCTCCACAGTATCGGCCCTCCTGAGAATCCTAGGTCAGACCGCGTTTCGTGCCGTTGGCCGAACGTCTTGCATCTCCCAGCCTTTCGGGAGATTGGGCACCAGGTGCGAGCCTCTACAATTCGATCGTGCGGGACGGCCATCCGATCCTCTTTGGCCTGCGCTCGATTCGGGCCTTCCACGGCCTAGTGCCTGCTGTCAGCAGGTGCGTCGCCTCGCTCGACGCCGATTCTGACGTGCTCCGGTGAAGCACCTCACACAGCGTCCGCGCGACGGGGCGATCGCCGTACACGAGACCCCGGAGCCGCACCTGCGGCCGGGCTGGGTCCTCGTCGCCAACCGCTTCTCCCTGATCAGCTCCGGGACCGAACGGAGGAAGGTGGAGCTCGGCGAGAAGAGCCTCATCGAGAAGGCCCGCGCGCGCCCGGATCTGGTCACGAAGGTGGTCCACCGCGCGCGGGTCGAAGGAGTTCGCACCGCATACGCGGTTGCGCGCGATCGTCTCCAGGCGCTCGCACCCCTCGGCTACTCCTCGGCCGGCCGCGTCCTTCGCGTCGGCTCGGGCGTGGAGGGCCTCGCGCCCGGCGACTATGTCGCCTGCGCCGGCGCGGGCGTGGCCAACCACGCCGAAATCGTCAGCGTCCCGAAGAACCTCGTCGCAAAGGTCCCGGACGGTGTCGACCTCGCAGATGCCGCGTACGCGACGGTAGGGGCGATCGCGCTGCACGCCGTGCGGCAGAGCGCGACGGTCGTCGGCGAGCGCGTCGGGGTGATCGGGCTGGGGTTGGTCGGCCAACTGACCGTGCAGATCCTCGAGGCGGCCGGATGTCTCCCCGTGGGGATCGATGTCGACAAGGAAGCGGTCGCTCTTGCAAAGGCGTCGGGCGCAAGGGCCTTCCGGCGTGACGACCCAACGCTCGAAGCGGCAGTCCGGGACGCGAGCGACGGGCTCGGACTCGACGCCGTTCTGATCTGCGCTTCGACCCCGTCGACGGATCCGCTGGAGCTAGCCGTGCGGCTCGCGCGCGACCGAAGCCGGATCGTCGTCGTCGGCAACGTCCCGGTGGAAGCGGGCTGGGCTGAACTCTACGAAAAGGAGCTCGAGATCCGGTTGTCTCGGTCGTACGGACCGGGACGGTACGACAGGGACTACGAGGAACACGGCCGAGACCTTCCGCCGGGCTACGTCCGCTGGACCGAGCAACGGAACCTCCGGGCGTTCCTTGACCTTGTTGCTGCGGGCCGCGTCAGGCCCTCTGTCCTCACGACGCACCGTTTTCCACTGGATCGCGCGCCCGAGGCCTACGACCTCCTGGCTCACGGTGACGCCGAAGCTCGGCCGTTTGGAATCCTGCTCGAGTACGACGAGGTCCGCCGGCCACCGAGCGAACCGGTCCGGCGCCGTACGACGGGTCGCACGGCGGCCCAGGCCCGCATCGGGATGATCGGCGCCGGCTCGTTCGCCCGCGCAACGCTGCTTCCCGCGCTGCGCGACGGGGGCGCCGTGCTCGCGGCCGTCACGAGCGAAAAGGGACTGTCCGCAGCCGATGTCGCTCTTCGCTTCGGGTTCGAGAGGGCCGCCGCGTCGGTCGACGAAATCCTCGCGGACGACGAGATCGATGCCGTCGTGATCGCCACGCGCCACTCCAGCCACGGGCCCCTCACAACTGCTGCGCTGCAGGCGGGCAAGGCCGTCTTCGTCGAGAAGCCGCTCGCGTTGACTGACGCCGGGCTCGCCGAGGTGGAGGAAGCGCTCGCAGACGGCGGACTGCTGATGGTCGGGTTCAACCGCCGTTTCGCCCCCCTCACCGAACGGCTCCGTTCGGAGCTCAGCGGGCTACCGGAGCGCGTGCTCGTCGCACGCGTGAACGCCGGACCGCTCGGCGACGATCACTGGATGCACGACCCGGAAGACGGCGGCGGCCGGCTGCTCGGCGAAGGATGCCACTTCGTCGACCTGCTCACTCACCTCGCCGGGACCCCCGCCTCCTCGGTGCACGCACACGCCGCTCCGCAGCCGATGCGGCCGCTCGAGTGCAGCGACAGCCTGGTCGCCACGCTGCGCTTCGCGGACGGTACGGTCGCCACGCTCGCGTATTCGGGAGGTGGCGACACGCGCCTCGCGAAGGAGCGGATCGAGGCATTCGGAGGCGGGCTGTCGGCGGTGCTCGACGACTTCCGCCGGCTGGAGGTCTACCGGGACGCACGCCGAGAGGTGGTCAAGGGCCGCCAGGACAAAGGACACCGGGCGCAGATCGCCTGCTTTCTCGAAGCTGTCGCGGGACGCGCCGAGGCGCCGACGGCCGGCTCCTACCTCGAATCGACGCGTACGACTCTTGCCCTCGCTGAGTCCCTTCGCAGCGGGTTGCAAGTCGAGCTCGGGTGATGTGCGCTCCCGCCTTTCCGCGCCGCTGATGAGAACACACAAGATCCTCGATAGAGCCGCCTGGTA
>WNGB01005810.1_pt1 | contig 18372 bp, 17 predicted proteins | sample 5400681 | NCBI WGS metagenome assembly WNGB01 (sample SAMN13153367, study PRJNA577476) | soil metagenome | isolation source: 115 cm soil or saprolite under grassland replicate 2 | place: USA:California | collected 2016-06-15 | reverse complement strand
ATCGCTTCCGTTATCAACGGATAAAGCAAGTTGGCTCTTTCTTATGCAACATTATGGTTTGCCAACAAGATTACTAGAATGGACAGAATCACCTTTGATTGCGTGCTTTTTTGCAACTGAATTAAACCCATCCAATATCAATTATCCTGAAATGGTTGAGGACAATGATGGCGCTTTGTTCGCCTTATCCCCATACGCGTTAAACAAAAACCAGTACGGCTCGGATGGGTTATTTATGCCTGATGAAGATCCTGTTAGCAGAATTGTTGATTGTGCATTCTCTGGTAAAGGCTTGAAAAATGAAGAAATTCTTGCTGTTCGACCAGCAGAAGTAGATATTCGTTTGATAGTCCAGTTATCGGTTTTTACAATTCACGGCAGTAGAGCGTCATTGGATAATCTCACAGAAAAAGAGGACTTCTTGGTTAAATTTAGAGTTCCTAAAGAGATAAAACGTGATTTGCGTGAAAAACTCAAATATCTAGGGATTCGCGAGTCTAATATATTTCCAGATTTGGAACATTTAGCAAATGAAATCAAACTGCTCGAATTTTCAACTAAACAAAGCTCTTCCTTCACACTATTCGATGCGGATTTACGACTTGAATCTTCAACGTAGCGGAGATAGACCAGCAAGTCTATGCGTTGTATTGGTTGACAGAAGATGAGGTCAAGGTGGTGGAGGGATAGGTTATGGCAAATGAAGAACAGCTAGAGAATGACCCCCATCCCGGCCTTCCCCCAAATCGGCGAACAGATTTGGGGGAAGGAGAATGTAGAGTATTTATGAAGCTTGTAATTCGTGTCCAATGTGAAATTTTATCCCTCCCCCATTTCAAAGTACAGAAATGGGGGAGGTGCCGATAGGCGGAGGGGGTCATGCATAAACGCACAACCCCGAAAATCTTTGGACGCGCAAAAGAGTTACATCGCAATATGTCTTCTGCCGAAGCCAAACTCTGGAGGCATTTACGCGCTCACCGTGTAGGTGGCGTCCATTTTCGGAATCACACCGTCCTGGCGGCCGGTGCCAGGGACATGCTATTGGTAATTACATTGTTGATTTCTGTGCTCCGCGCAAAAAACTGATTATTGAGTTGGATGGCAGTCAACATTTGGAACAGGCAGAATACGACGCCGAGCGGACAGCATTTTTCGAGTCGAGAGGATATCGAGTCCTGCGGTTCTGGAATAATGACGTAATGAATAATCTGGATGCAGTGCTTAAGGTGATTTGGAGTGCGCTGAGGGATTAGAGGAGCGATCAATATGGCAAATCAAGAACAGCCAGAGATGGGTGATATCTCATTTGTTCGGCGGCTTGATGAAAGAGATCGATCATTCGATAGTTAAGTGGCAGATGGGAATAGTCCCCTGATGGTGATGATAACGGAGGAAGCCCTGCTGTGGGGAGCCTGTTAGTTCGTCAAGTGAATTAATCATCTTGATCAGTAGATAGCGTTTCATCGGCCTTGCCCGCCGGGAAGAACAGACTCAGGGTGGCGATACGAAAACGGTCAACTTTCTCAACACGTATACGAAGACCGTTGATTTCCACTTCATCACCAACGGCGGCAGTTCGGTCCAAAGCATGGAGGACTAAGCCAGCCATCGTAACGGCCTCATCGGAGGGAAAGCCAAAACCAAAGAGTTCATTCACTTCGTCTATACTGACACGCCCTGCCAATTGGATGCTGCCATCCGGTCGCTTCAAAATCTCTGGTTCTGTTTCACCGGCTTCATCGGGCAAGTCTCCAAAAACCTCTTCTAACAAGTCTGCCAGCGAAACAAGCCCGGCCGTACCACCGTATTCGTCTATGACAATGGCTATCTGCTGGCGGTGTTTCTTGAACTCTGCAAGCAATTTATCTATCCTGATCGTTTCAGGCACAAAAGCCGCCTCAAGCACCAACGGCATCAAATCCAGTGTTTTTCCATCCTTTGCCGGGCTGCTATCCAGTGGGTGTTGACCGTTGTTCTTACCAGAAATGGCTATCTTCAATTGCTCCAATTCCTGAGAAAGTTCCCGGTTGTTCAGATGCTCCAAATCTTTGGAGTTGACGATGCCAACAATGTCATCCAACGAATCCTGATAGACCGGAATACGGGTGTGGGGCCGGGCCTCTAAAAAATTTGTTAATGCGCTGCGTGTGATTGCGACCGGGAGAGTCTGCATTTCCAAACGCGGTACCATGATGGCGCGCGCGGTAGTGTCTGAGAACCGGACGACACGATGTAAAATCTCGAACTCGGTTTGATTGATTTCACCGCCTTTGTGGGACTCTGTAAATATCATATCGAGTTCTTCGGGAGAATGGACCTGGCTGTGGCCCTCGGCAGGATGAAAGCCCAATTGGTGCAAGAGGAAATTGCCGATGCCGTTGAGCATCCAGATCAGAGGTGAGAATAAGACCGCAAAGATTGCCATGGGGCGGCTGATCCAGAGCGCGGTGTTTTCGGCTCTTTGGAGCGCGATAGACTTAGGCATCAATTCCCCAATGATTACATGCAGAGCCGTCATAATGAAATAAGCAAAGCTCGCTACCAGCGCTGTGCGTGTTATACCCGACCATTCATCCGGCACCCAGCTAAAAAGGAAAGCTAAAAGTGGTTCCAAAGTCCTTTCGCCAAGTCCACCCAGTAACAGCGAAGCGAGAGTGATCCCAACTTGTGTGGCTGCAATGTAGCGATCAAGGTCACGCACGGCACGCTGAACCACAGCCGCTGCGCTGTTACCTTCGGCAGCAAGCTGATCAATACGTGTCTTGCGCACGGAGACAAGCGCAAATTCAGAGGCCACAAAGAAGGCATTCGCTAGGACTAAGATGAAGATGATGACAATATTCATCGCTACCAAGCCTGTTAATGCAGAGGCGGCATGATCCAAAAGAAATTCCCTAATCTGAGAACCAAAACTCCGACTTCAATATTCATAAACTTTTCAATGATACTTATTGGAATATAGGAGGATATGCAGTAACGTATGGCGTAGTGGCCAACTGTGTCTTAAGCAGAACCATTCTGTCCAAGACCTCCAAACAGGTGGTTGTACAGAAATAATCCTGCATCTTTGCTCATTGGTAAAACTATTATAAATCCTTTGCACGAAAATTTTGTTCGCGCCGTAAGGAGGTTTTTCCCGATGATTCTCGTCCTGTTCTGTTAGATTCATCTTTTGGCGCGATGTGCTCTGTCCTGTCGCGCTGGATGATAGCTGGAAGTCAAGTCCCTGGCCGAAGAGGGTCATGGAGCAGGTGATGGAATATAACATCCTTGATTTTTCTGCGTGGAAGGATGATAGTAAGTTTGGAAATACGTTCAATAAATTGATTGATGGATTGGAATTGTTTTATAAGGGATAGACCCTCTTCCTGGCCTTCCCCCATTCGAAAGTACACGAATGGGGGAAGGAGAATGTAGAGTATTTATGAAGATTGTAATTCGCGTCCAAGGCGTGATTTTATTTCTCCCCCATTTCAAAGTACAGAAATGGGGGAGGTGCCGATAGGCGGAGGGGGTCATGCACAAACGCACTACACCGAAAATCTTCGGGCGCGCCACACCGTCCTGGCGTACGGTGCCAGGGAGGAGTTACATCGTAACCTAACTCCTGCTGAAGCTAAACTCTGGGCACGATTACGAGCGCATCAAATAGGTGGCGTCCATTTTCGGAATCACACCGTCCTGGCGGCCGGTGCCAGGGACACGCCATTGGCAAATATGTTGTAGATTTCTGTGCGCCGCGCAAGAAATTAATTATTGAATTGGACGGAAGTCAGCATTTGGAACAAGAAGATTATGATGCCGAGCGAACAACATTCTTAGAATCAAAAGGCTATCGAGTCCTGCGCTTCTGGAACAATGACGTAATGAATAATATAGATGTGGTGCTGAAGGTGATTTGGAGCAAACTGAGTGAATAGGAAAATGCATTAGAGGAGGGATAGGTCATGGCGATTGAAGAGCAGCTAGCGAATGACCCCCACTGTCCTTCGGACACCTCCCCCTAAAATTCAAAAGGTGAAATTAAGGGGAGGTGTAAGATGGCGATCAAGGTCACTGCACTACTTGCAAGACAATTTTGCCACGCGTATGCCTGGCTTCGATCATTTCATGTGCTTTTCGGACATCCTCAAGTGGAAGAACCGCAGAAACCAGTGGCTTGAGCTGCCCATTCTCCACCATTTTTGCTACTTCAGTGAGCACTTTTCGAATCGGTGGAGCAGTACCAATCATCTTCTGGCGTACACCGTGAGCCAAGGCTGTCTCTTGCGAAGGCGGTTGAACCGTCGAGAGCAATATGCCACCTGGCTTCAGTACTTGCCACGAGCGTTGCTGGGTTTCGCCACCCAGTAAATCGAGCACAACATCCACATCCTTGGCAACATCTTCAAAAGCAGTCGTGGAATAATCAATAGCCTGATCCACGCCCAATTCCTCCAGAAAGGGAAGATTAACAGAGGCCGTGCCGATCACCTTTGCCCCGCGCCATTTGGCGAGTTGTACAGCAACATGACCAACCCCTCCCGCCGCCGCATGGATAAGAACGGTTTGTCCTTCTGAAAGATCGGCGAACTCAATAAGCCCTTGCCAAGCTGTCAGAGTGACATGAGGCAGTGCGGCCGCATGAATATGATCCAGGGACTGAGGTTTGGCTACGACATCCGCGGCAATTGCCAAGACATATTCGGCATACGCTCCATCTCGATATACGCCGGCCCGGGTGTACACAACATCACCTGCCGAAACATCTGTTACTCCCTCTCCCACCTCCTCGACAACGCCGGATACATCAGTCCCAAGGATTAACGGGAAAGTATAATTAAAATATTGCCCCATGTAACCCGCACGCACTGCACAATCAAAAGGATTGATAGTGGTTGCATGAACACGGATAAGGACTTCACCTGCATGGGGAGTAGGTCGGAGCGCATCTTCGTACTGGAGTACGTCCAGGCCCCCATAGTCATGAATGTGAACTGCTTTCATACATCTAAATCTCCTTTTCAAATTTTGGCAACGAGAAATCTATGTTGCTAAGGATAGTGTGACTTTCTTGGCATCTATTCAAGTTTCGAATAGATTATTATATAACACACTTTTCTTAAGAAAGATGCTTCGTAGTTGCCTTGGATAATAGTTGAAAGTCAAGTCCTTGGCCAAGGAGGGTCATGGAGCAGGTGATGGAATACAATATCCGGCCGCGCTGAGACACATGCAATCAGTAAACGAACGGGATCATTCGGAACTTCGCCCTGCGGCAATACTCTTCCCAAAGCGGCCCATACTTGGCGCGGCATTTCCTGTCATCGCGCGTGGCACGCTGCGTAAGGAGCAGAAGCAAGCTTAGAGGCAGAAGGTAGGGCTGCCAGTGTGAGAGGCCCGCACATAGGGCAAACGAAAGGTACACGCCGACCTCACCCGTATAGTTGAGCTTCCGTCCGATGCCCCACCACCCTGAAATGAGGAGCTTGCCTCCAATTGTCTTTGCAGGCTTGCCCCAGATCTTAGCCTGCGGGTCACGCTTGAAGCGCTCCTTTTGCCAATTCGCCTGGAAGCATAACGTCAGCGCGATGAGGAAGAAGGCGGTCAACAGCGCCCACTGGAGGGTCGAGAATGGGGTCGTCTCGTCGATAATCCAAAAACCCGGCAGCGAATAAAGAAATGGCAAATAAACAAGGTCGCCCCACACGAGCATAAAGCCGAAATTCTCGTCGGTGATATCCCATGTAGAAAGCATGAACTCTTGATTCACGTAATGCATGAAGAGGTATGCAAACCAAAAGCCAACAAAGCACCACATCTGCGGCGTGATCGCCCCGTGCCTTTCAAACTGTGCATAAGCAAACGAAATGACGATCAGATACACACCAAGCAATGAAGGCTGGTACATGAACATCTTCAGATCGACGCCGAGCCATGTCGGGTTGAGCTCGTTCCCGAACCACAGGTCTTTGACCCAACCCGGCAGCGGGTGATCATGGCCGGTCTCGCTCTTTAGCACCGGACCATTGCGCTTTCCATAGAGATAGAGCGCCAGCGACCATAGAATGGCAAGCACATTTGCAACAATGAAGAGCGACCAGAAATGGTGGACGATTGGCGCAAGTGAGATGCCAAAGCCGAATGTCGCGATTCCCAAAGCGATGTGCAGTAAGAAAAAGAATGTCATCCCGTACAGTTTGTAGTCCTTGGTCTGCCCGTTCGGAAGCGGGTAACCGCGTCGCTCGAGACCGGGGAGGACGAGGGCACTGATGAAGAGTACCCCGATAAAGCCGAGCACCATCCAGGTTGCCGTGATGAGGAATTCCAGCGTAACAGGCAAAAGAAGTGGCTGCATGTTAGACCTCTAAAAGATTCTCGTTTCGGTTTTTACACAGAGCTGTCCAGCGAAGGTTCGCCATCAGTGCTCATCCATATGCCGCGGCGTCTCCAATAACGAAAGCGACGTGGCATCATAGGGCGGACAATCAGCCTTTGGAAGTCCGATTTGATGTAACTCGACAGCAGGGACAGGTCAGATGGCTCTGCTTCATAAATCGCTTACCGACCCCTGGCCGACCAATACGGCGAAAGCTTAAGAAGGGATCGGCGCACAAAGGGACGCACCAATGGCATGATATATCTTCGATAGCCGAGCAGGTGACTGATCTCAGCTAGGATTTCTTCAAACGAATGACGTTGGTACTCCAGTAGCTGTTGACTTTCTGTGGTATCGAGCCAGTCGGTATAGTACTGCTTCTTACTATAAGCTTGTTCAGGAAACGGACCAATCCCCAGCGTCGTCAGCAACTTGGTGAAGTACTCACGGAAGGATAGTTGGCATGTAACTCCACCTCCGACCAGTAAGACCTTACCCCACGCCGCCTCACAACGCAGCGCGTTGACGAGAGCTAGCCCAGCGTCGGCAGGATGCAGGACTTCAGTGCGGGTGTCCAATCCAATTTCAAACATAATTGGATGAGCCTTTTGCAATGCGATGACCACTACAATCGGTAAACGCAAGATGAGCCATTCCAAACTCGATCCCATAAGCATCTTTTCGCAAGTTAGCTTATGTTGGCTATAAGAGTCGGTGATTACAACAGCGTCCATGACCCCGCGTGGAGGAGCTTGTTGCTGCGTATGACCAAACACGACAAAGGAGGAAGCAAAGAGAAACCGCGGGGGCTTCGCTGCCTGTTGGGCTACCTCGATTAAGTTCCGTGTTCCATTCACATTTACCGCCTGTGCTAACTCGGGTTTCTCATCGCTATTCGGAGGGAGTATATAAGCAAGATGAATGATCACATCTTGGCTAGACATCGCCCGGCGCACAGCTTCCACATCCCGCACATCACCCCAAACGATCTCGATTTGCCCCGCAAATTTCGCCGCAATCTTCTTAGCTCGCTTGCTCTTCCTATGCAAGCATCGCACTTGATGCTGTTGCCGTATCAGTTCCTGCAAACAATAAGTGCCAATGTTCCCGAATGCACCGGTCACCAATACCTTCATCTTATTCCCTTGCCTTGCACTGAACTTGATGAGGGTCCGGAAACGATTTATCTAATGGCGTCAGTAATCCTGAAACGGGAATCAATGTTTGTGATACAAATTTTGCCATCACCAATGGTCTCACGTCTCGCGGCGTCTACGATAACGAACGCGACACGGCATCTTAGGTCCGACGACCAGCCTCTGGAAATTCGATTCGATGGGATCGCCAAAAAGTTCAAACTCGTAGCGGCGAAGCAAGACTGCGAAGATCGTCTTGATCTGCAGCAGGGCGAATGAATTTCCCAGGCAGACATGGCGTCCGCCGCCGAATGAAATAAATGTATAAGGCTTCTTGTCCTCCGCACGTCCCGGTGCGTAGCGCTTCGGATCGAAACTCGTAGCGTCTGGGAAAATCGCATCATCGCGCTGGGCGATCAAGGGTGAGACAATGCACCACGTGCCTGCAGGGATGTGGTAGCCTGCAATCTCGACGTCCTGCTGCACAGCTCGCAGCAGCATGAAAAGCGGTGGATGCAATCGAAGCGTTTCTTTCACCGCCCACTCGGTCTCGTTTGCCTCCCGGAGCGCCTGGTGTGTCGCAGGCGGATCGTCCCCGAAGAGCCGATCGACTTCGCCTTGCACTTGGTCCATCACCTGCGGGTGTTGCAACAGTTCGAGAAGTGTCCATGCAGTCGTCACGGCGCTCGTGTGATGGCCCGAGAACATGGCGGCGACGAGCATGCCGGTAATTTCATGATTGGTAAGCGCCGTGCCATCCGAGTACCTTGCTTCCATCAGCGTTTGCAAGAAGTCTTCTTCCACATGGCCACGAGCGCGTCGCCGCTCGACAATCCCTGTTACCATTTCACCAAGCTGCGCACGGGCTCGATCGCGCCTCTGGAAGGCCGGAATCGGAAGATAGGGATGAATATAAGCGATAGGTATGATGCCGCGTTCGAGGTCAAGATAAAGCTCGGCGAACTCCTTGTTGAGTTCCATGCGCAGTTCGCGTCCAAGCAGGCAGTGACTCGAAGTGAAAAGTGTGAGGTCCCAGGTGTACTCGCAGAAGTCGATCACGCCTTCATCGCCCCACCCGGCGATGCTCTGCTCGACCTCGGCTTTAATGATCTCACCATAGGTCCGCATGCGCCGATCCTGCAGCGCCGGTACCAACATGTGAAGCTGCTCGAACATTCTCTTTGGCTCGTTATCGTAGGCGACGCCTTTGCCGAAAACCGGCACCATCATCTTATAAGCTTCGCTCGGAGAGAGCTGCTCTTCCGGTGCACGAAAGAATGCCTCATGGACTTCAGGTCCCGTCAACAGGACCATATCCTTGCCCACGACGCGGAACTTTGCGACATCCCCACATTCTCGCCGGGCACGCTCCAGCAAGCCGATCGTGTCGCGCACGAAATCAAGAGTGTGACCAAGAAGTGGAAGGCCACCGCTAAGTGCCACGGGCATTTTCTTGCCGTTGAAGATAGCCATCTCAGAGCTGTTCATATGCAAACTCCTATCTACCAGAAAATGTTTACTCCGTCCATTTCAATCATTATACTGACCCAACTGCGAAAGTCAATCATATAGCCAAAAATTCACTGGTGCAAAAGCCCGCAAGTTTGTACGATGGCGAACACGCTGAAGATAAATAATGGTATTCTATAAGTTGTAACTAATAAAACCAGCCTTTATAGAAAGGATGTGTATGATGGAATATCGAATGCTTGGTCGTTCTGGCGTGCTTGTCTCGCCGTTGTGTCTCGGTACAATGAATTTTGGCGGGCCAACCAATGAAGAAGACTCTTTTGCGATCATGCACAAAGCAGTTGAAGGCGGGATCAATTTTTTTGATACTGCAAATGTGTATACCAAAGGCGAGAGCGAGAGGATCACGGGCAAGTTTTTGAAAGAGAACAATCTACGTGAACGGATTGTGCTGGCTACCAAGGTTTTTAGCCGCGTGGGCGATTTGCCCAACGAAGGCGGCGGAACCCGCTACCACATCATCAAAGCCTGTGAAGATTCGCTTCAACGCTTGCAGACCGATCACATTGACCTTTACCAACTCCATCGTCCGCCATTGACACATCCGCAGGATGAAACCCTGCGCGCGTTTGATGACCTGATCCGTGCCGGGAAAGTCCGCTACATTGGTTGTTCCACGCATCCAGCCTGGATGGTGATGGAGGCCCTGTCCATCAGTGAGCGCTATGGTTTGAATCGTTATATCAGTGAACAACCTCCTTACAACTTGTTGGATCGCCGTATCGAGAATGAACTTGTCCCGTTGTGCCAAAAATATGGTCTGGCGATTCTTCCTTGGTCACCGTTAGCGATGGGTATATTGGCGGGTCGCTATACCCAAACAGACAATTTCCCAGAAGATTCACGCGCCCATCTTTGGGATAGCAGCATGGTTAAAGCGCGTGTTACTCAGAGCGGAATAGAGGTGGGTCAGGCAGTGAGCAAGATGGCTCAGGAACGTGGGTTCACAGCTTCGCAATTTTCCTTGCTGTGGACGAAAGATCAGCCCGGTGTCACCGCGCCGATCGTTGGTCCGCGCACGCTTGCACATTTGGAGGATGCACTTGGCATTATAGATAAGACCTTAGATGAGGCTGATCGTCCATTGTTCGATGAACTTGTACATCCAGGGACGGCAGTGTCTGATTTCCATAATTCAAATGATTGGATGAAGGCTCGCATCATTTCCTGAGGATATTGATTGATAGGTGTTTTATAGGGGGTAAAATTGGCCCCTATCCCGACCTTCCCCTCGCGAGCATCCTGTAAGGGCATTCAAAGTACGCGAATGGGGGAAGGAGAATATAGAGTGTTTATGAAGATTGTAATTCGCGTCCAAGGCGTGATTTTATTTCTCCCCCATTTCTGTACTTTGAAATGGGGGAGGTGCCGATAGGCGGAGGGGGTCATGCATAAGCGCACTACACCGAAAACATTTGCCCACGCCAAACACCGTCCTGACGGTCGGTGCCAAGACAATTACACCGTAACTTAACTCCCGCCGAAGCTAAACTCTGGGCACGATTACGAGCGCATCAAATGGGCGGTATTCATTTTCGAAATCACACCGTCCTGGCGGCCGGTGCCAGGGACATGCTATTGGAAACTATGTAGTGGATTTTTGTGCGCCGCGCAAGAAATTAATTATTGAATTGGACGGAAGTCAGCATTTGGAACAAGAAGATTATGATGCCGAGCGAACAACATTTTCAAGGCGAGAGGCTATCGAGTCCTGCGCTTCTGGAATAATGATGTCATGAATAATATTGATGCTATGCTCAGGGTGATCTGGAGCGCGCTGAACGAATAGGTAAATGCAATAGTGTAGAAATGGCGAAAAACAGAAAACCTGCTATCATCACGCTGTGCGTGCACCATTCGTTAATCACAGTGAAGCATATTAGAAATTATTAGGGATATTTATGCAAAAGATGCTCCAGACCGAGGTCTCTCAGTTGCTGGAGGAAGTGGGACAACTTGCCCAGCAAGGGGAGCGTGAGAAGGCTTATCAATCCAGTTTAAGAGCCACCAGTATTGCACCAGACGAATCTCTTGCATGGTATTTACGTTCTCAGACCGCGCCCTCTCCGGAGGAACAACTCATGTGCTTGAGCCGCGCCTATTCTCTGGATACAACATTTCCCGATGCAAAGAAAGAGCTGCGCACCGCCGTTCAAACATTATTGAAGCAGGAACCCTTTTTGGCATACGTCCATGAAACAGAGGAGTTCTATCAGGTGAGGAGTGGTCGCGATCTACTCGTCAACATTCCCAAGAACAGAGCCTTTGATACGCCTTATCTTCAAAAAGCGCCGGGTCTTGCCAAGCCAGCTTTTCGCTGGTTATCCCTATCGCTGCTTGCCTTGGTACTAGGCGGTGTAGGAGCAGTACTGCTGGCTCCTATCACGGCATTTCAGGCGCTGCGCCTCCAGGCATCCTCTCCATCTCGCGGGGATCGAGTCCGGTTATGGATCGTATTTATTCTTTCTGTGATCATCTGGCTGGCATCCATCCCTATTAGCTGGCTTCTCCTGATCCGTCTTTACCCCTCGTGAATTAAATGCTTGTACGCGCGTTATACCTCTCCGCGATTTGGTTTGCAATCAGCTTGTTCGCCACGCTCATGCTGGGTGCGCGTCTGCGGCGCAGCAACTCCGCCTTGTCCCTGCTATGGCTGGGGGTCATTATTATTGCCGGAAATCTGATTGCCTTATTCACATTCGGCAAGTTTCTTGAAATTTTCGGTCTTTCATCGATCGCCTTTTTATTTGGATTATTGTGGATCATTCGGCTGCGTGACTGGAATGCGCCCGGTCAAGTCACCTGGGCCATGACGCTGATGACCACCGGGCTTTTCATTTTTTACACCTTCTTGCTCACGGCCTTTTCACCGCTTAATCCCTTGTCTTTCATTTTTGCGCTGCTCTTCTTTTTCCTCGAAGCGATCACACTACTACTAGCGCTCGCGCATATGCATGAAAGTTTGGATGTCATCTGTAGGGTTCGATGGCATCGACTCCTGGATAAGCTCGATCCCCATCCTGATTACCTGCCGATGGTGTCACTACAAGTCCCTGCCTATAATGAACCGGTGGATGTGGTGCAAAAGACGCTCGATTCATTGGCGCAGTTGAATTATCCCAACTATGAAGTGCTGGTGGTGGATAATAATACTCCATTGCAGGAAACCTGGCGGCCTCTTGAAGAAATCTGCCGCAAGCTCGGTCCCAACTTCCATTGTTTGCACCTGGATAAATGGCCTGGTTACAAATCTGGTGCGTTGAACTTTGCCGTGACGCAGACCGACCCGCGCGCCGAGATCATCGGTATTATTGATGCTGATTATGAAGTAGACCCGGACTTCCTGCGTGAACTGGTGCCTGCCTTTGCTAACCCGCAGGTGGCTTTTGTGCAAACGCCGCAGGACTATAGTGATCACAAGGGAGATGTATTTTCAGAATCCACGTATCGTGGCTATAAGTATTTCTTTGAAGTTTCGATGCCCTCTCGCAACGAACGTAATGCCATCATCTTTGCCGGTACGATGGGTTTGATCCGCAAATCGGTTCTGGAGGAGATCGGTGGCTGGGACGAGTGGTGTATCACCGAAGATGCGGAAGCCAGCTTACGTATCTTGATGCGTGGTTATCAATCGTTGTATATTAAAAGGCCCTTTGGCCGGGGGTTGATGCCCTTCAACTTCGAAGGCTTGAAGAAGCAGCGGTTCCGTTGGTGCTTTGGCGGCATTCAGATCCTCAAGAAACATTGGGAAGTGCTCATGCCATGGGCGAATTGGGTGGATCCTCAGAATAAACTGACCTTCGCCCAGCGCTATTATTATCTCTTGGGTGGGTTAGGTTGGTTCACCGATGTGTTCAATCTGCTCTTTGCATTTTTCCTGGTTTTGGGAGCGGTATTTGGTCTGCTCTCCAGCCCGATCCAGGTACGACCACTCACAAATACAATTCTGGTCCTTCCCGCGATCTTCCTTTTTCTCCACACCTCGCGCTTCCTTTGGGTCTTGCGCAATAGGTTGAAAATTTCCTTTGGTATGGCGCTGGCGACCATGTACAATTTTTTCAGCCTGGGCTGGGCAGTGACTCTGGCTTGTATCCAGGGTCTCATACAGAGGGAGGGCATCTTTTTACGCACGCCAAAATCCAAAACCTCCTCAAGGGCGTGGCACGCCATCCTGGTGACGCAGTGGGAAACTATTATTGGTCTGATATGTATCATCGCAGGCTTCCTCGTATTCATCACGAACCGGAATTGGCGGTCGGTTAGTTTGTGTGTTCTGCTTTTCTGGCAGGGAAGTCTTTATATCGCCGCACCCATATACAGCCTGCTCAGCATCCGCAGGGAGGCAGCCAAAGCATCACGTATTACCGACCAGGGCAGACCCATGCTTGAGCAACGGGCAGCGCGTTGGGTAGTCGTGCTCTTTATGGTTATGATTGCTGCTTTCGGCTTGATCACGGTTCTCCCTTCCCCTTCCGAACTGCCCGCGTATGCTCGTTATCTCCCTATCGATATGGCCCCTCAACAGTTGCTCGGCCAGAAACTCGGATCGACAAAGCTGGCAATGGCGACCGTCTCGATTCAAAGCACCCATTGCTGGTCTGGACCGGGAGGAAAATACAAACAGGTCACATTACTCCGCAGAGGTCAGGAAGCAGAAATTCTGGGGCGAAATGCTGATCCTAACAATCCGTGGTGGTATGTAAAAATTCCTGACACAGGCCTGGAATGCTGGTTATGGGGTATGGCCGCGACGACGACTGGATCTGTTGACAATGTTCCAATCATTCAGTAATGGACTTTCTTTATAGCTCGCAGCAGTCGATCTATTACTAAAGCGATGTCAGGCGTCATTCAACCCAAGCGAGCATATTTCAAGAGCAAAAGATTACGATGCTAAAGTTACTGAGACAGACTAAATTCCTGAACAAGTGTCTGGCCGCCGGCTTTGTCCTGTGTAGTTTACTGGTGTTGTTCAGAATACCTAGCATGACTGCCCATCCGATCACACCGACTCTAAACTGTTTGCACACATCGGGGAACAAAATATTGGATGCCTCCAATCATGTGGTCAGCTTGGGCGGCTTGAACTGGTTTGGTTTTGAGACCTCCAACAATGTGCCTCACGGATTATCAATACGAAATTGGCAGGATATACTTGAGCAGATTAAGAGCCAAGGGTATAACGTTATCCGCCTGCCGTTCTCAAATGCTATGTTAAAACAGGGCGTGATGCCCTCAGACATTAATTACAAAAGGAATCCCGATCTCGTTAACTTGACATCATTACAAGTGATGGACAAAATCATTGCCGGAGCAGGCGCTCGAGGCATAAAGATCATTCTGGATAACCATCGTTCAACACCTGGCGGCGGTCCTGAATCCAATGGGCTGTGGTACACCAGCGGATACCCGGAAAGCCGCTGGATTGCGGACTGGAAAATGCTGGCTGCTCGTTACAAAGGCAATGATACCGTTATTGGCGTAGACCTGCGCAATGAACCATACAGTGCGTGCTGGGGTTGCGGTGATCCGTCCAAAGATTGGAGGCTGGCAGCTGAAAAAGCCGGCAATGCCATCCTATTCGTGAATCCCAATTTGCTAATCATTGTGGAAGGTGTTTCTCATTACAGTGGCCAATATACATGGTGGGGTGGTAACTTGATGGGGGCGAAAGATTATCCTGTGCGTCTGGATGTGTCGAATCGGCTGGTGTACTCAACACACGAATATCCCGGGACAATTTACCCACAACCGTGGTTCAACGCTCCAAACTATCCGGATAACCTCCCTGCCGTTTGGGATAAGTATTGGGGATATCTGGTCAAAAAGAATATCGCTCCCGTTTTAGTCGGCGAATTTGGAACGCGATACGAAACTGAAAAAGACCGACAGTGGCTCCTAGCCTTTCGCAGTTATATCCAGAATTACAAGTTGAGTTGGACGTTCTGGTCACTAAACCCAGACTCTGGTGATACCGGAGGATTGCTGCTAGACAATTGGATCAGCGTGAATCAGGCGAAGCAGGATGTTCTGAAGCAGATCCAATATCCATTCATCGAATCGAGATGCTTCACCAAAGAGCAATGAACTAGATTTATACTTCCCAACACGTTTTGTTTGGCATGTTTGCCCATGGGAGGGGGTGTGGACACACATAATCCTGAACTTGTGCAGAAGTAAATTTTATTCCTCCCCCAAAATGGTGGAGGAAATATGGGCATGGCGTGATACACTCCAAGTTGGATACGCAGATGACAAACGGAGCATTGATATGCAAATCTCCTTTTCACTCCCCGAAACTCAGTTTGTGGCAGAAACGCCTGAAGCGGTGACTCAAAAAATCCGCATGTATGCCGCGTTGGGACTATACCAGGCGGGAGAATTATCGATCGGCACGGCGAGTGAACTGGCAGGTGTGGATCGCTACGAGTTCCTTGACTTCTGCAAACGCGAGGGCGTTACTTTGCATACGCAAACTCCGAATGAGTTGGAAGCGGATCTCAGGAAATTTACCAGGGGAAAATGATTCATGTGAAAAACCACAATCCAACGCCCTCAGATCGTTTTTGTCTGGGCGAGGAGTAAAAGTGGATACTTCTCAGTGGGTGCTTACAGCCGGAGGTCTTGGACGTGGTGAAATCGAAGCCATGGCTCTCTACAAGTAACTTTCCGCAGATGCGCTCTTGATCGACGATCATCGCGCCCGGGTGATTGCTGAGCATAACGAGATCAATTGTATTGGCACGCTCGGGCTTCTGCTTGTTGCAAAACAACGCGGAAGGATAGATGAGATTGCGCCGTATATCCAAAAACTGCGTCATTCTTCTATCCGCTATGGAGATGCATTATTGAACAGGATGTTGGAACTTGGGGGGGAATAACTTCCTTCGCTTTGACAGTCCCTTCTAGCGTCCGCACGGCGCGAGAACTGGAGAAGGAAATAGGGCGCGATGTGTTGTGTCACGTTGCGTTGGATGATAGCTGGAATTCAAGTCCCTGGCCGAAGAGGGTCATGGAGTAGGTGATGTCATATGAACAAGCAGACTGATAATGACTTAATGACAGAACATCTCTGGCGAACTTATTTGACCACGGGGGAATATGATAAAGAGCGCCGTCAACGCCATTTCTTCAGATTACTGCCCGGTACCAGGCGCTGCAAAAACTGTTATGCGCCCCTCCAGGGAGCAGGCAGTCCATTTGTCAAGCTTGTATACGGGAAAAAGCCTTCCAATCTGAATCCCCAACTGTGCAATGTATGCGAACAGTTTGCGAGCAAGTATCAAGGTGGAGCAGAGATCGAACTGTCACTGCTCTTTGCCGACGTTCGTGGTTCCACCATTCTTGCAGAAGGTATGAGTCCTATTGAATACAGCAGACTAATAAACCGCTTCTATAATACTGCTACCAAAGTCATGGTTCATACCGATGCATTAATTGACAAAATAATCGGCGACCAGGTAGCTGCAATGTACGTCCCCGGGTTTGCAGGTCCAGCACATGCACGCCGTGCGCTCGAAGCCGCTCAGGAGATTCTACGTGAGACGGGCCATGATAACATCCAGGGACCATGGATCCCAATAGGCGTTGGTGTTCACAGTGGAACTGCGTTTGTAGGTTCAGTTGGGTCTGAAGAGGGAACATCAGACATAACTGTTTTAGGGGATGCACCGAATACGACCGCGCGATTGGCATCCAGCGCCAGGCAAGGGGAGATTTTGATCAGCGATGCCGCGTACATGGGCGCCGGAATAGATTTCGGTCAATTGGAAAAGCGTTCTCTTGAATTAAAAGGCAAGAGCCAGGCAGTGCTGGTCCATGTGCTCACTAGCAAGCAGATAGAAAGTGGATATCGTAATACGAAGGAAGGGGATTGACAGAAGAGGAAATCAAAGTGGCAGGAGTATGGTTATGAACACCTCTTCATCAGCAACTATCGGCCGGATCGCGATCATTACTGCTGTTGTGGCAATCGTTGGACTGATATTCATCGCACTATTTTATGGACTCATTGATAGTGGCGGTGGTCCATTTGGTACCCTCAATGACTTGTGTGTAGCCATCGGCGGCATATTGAGCGGTGTCCTGGTGTGGATGCTGTATCCGATGCATCGCTCATATACACCGCGTGCGAGCTGGTTCGCGCTCGCGAGCGGCTTGATTGGAGCATGCCTCGCCCCGTTTGGCTCAAGCCTTGTTATCTTCAATATCACAGGTTGGTTCCTGGCAGGATTGGTCACGACCTTTGGATACGCCCTCATCGGCCTATGGCTGCTAGGATTGAACAATTCGGCTCTGCGCTGGCCTGCATTTCCACGAGGTCTTGCCCAATTCGGCATTGTTGCTGGCGGGGTAATGGTAATTGGCATACTGGCAGCTCCCGGAATACTTGCTCGCACGGACGCGATGGAGTCAGCACAATGGTTTGTATTGGCAGCCCTATTCATAGGTGGTCTGGGCTGGAACATTCTATATACCATCTGGTGCATACGGTTAGGTCGTCGATTGTTATCCAAAAGATTGGAACTGCAAGTTGCTACAACTGCTGAACACAGCACGGCATAATTAGATAGTTTTCACATAAATGTTTTTTATCATGGGGTAATGTGCTTGACAGGAGTGCTATACTTAAATCAATAAAACCTTTTAATCGTTTCGAAAGGAGAAAGAAATGGACGTCCAACAACTTGCTCAGGATACGGTTGACAGTTTCAATGACCGCAGCTTTCGGCAGAAAGCAAAAGATGTGGCCGATGCCAACATTGTAGTCATCGATAAACCGACGGGCCAGGAATTACACGGCGTGGATGGCTTTGTCCAATACTCCGAAGGGTTTGTCACAGCCATGCCCGATCTCAAGGGCGCGGCGCTCGAACACAAAGTGAACGGCAACAAAGTGATCACGCGTGTGCATGGGCAGGGCACTTTTACAGGAACGTTAAATACCCCGCAGGGGACTGTTCCTGGCAATGGCAATCCCTTTGATATAGAATACCTACTCGAACAGGAATTCAACGATGCAGGCAAGCTTGTGCGCTTTGCTGTGGACTATGACATGCAGGATTTCATGCGCCAGCTTGGCGTTGGCTGATTCCTGTAATTCAAATATGAATCCCGCACGAGATTTAGGTCGCGTGCGGGATTTTGTTATTAGGTAAAGAGAATTGTTTTATAAGGGATAAATACCGACCCCCCTCCCGTACCTCCCCCATTCGGCGTGCACGAATGGGGGAGGAGAACAACGTAGGGTATTTATGAAATTGTAATTTCTAATAAATGTGAAATTTATTTCCTCCCCCATTTCTGTTCGCCTGCCCCGCTGCTCTTTGCGGGGTCGAAATGGGG
>WNGB01005804.1_pt1 | contig 18379 bp, 14 predicted proteins | sample 5400681 | NCBI WGS metagenome assembly WNGB01 (sample SAMN13153367, study PRJNA577476) | soil metagenome | isolation source: 115 cm soil or saprolite under grassland replicate 2 | place: USA:California | collected 2016-06-15 | reverse complement strand
TCGTACGCATCGCCGAACGCCTGGAGGGTCTCTCGCGCCACGCCGGGATGCACGCGGCGGGCGTGGTCATCGCCCCGCGTCCGATCATCGAGTACCTGCCTCTCTACCGCACAAACAAGGACGAGATCACGACGCAGTTCGACATGAACGCGGTCGAGAAGATGGGACTGCTGAAGATCGATTTCCTGGGTCTCATCACACTCGACATCATCGACGAGACCGTCGCCGCGATCCGGGATCGAACCGGGAAAGCGCCGGACCTCGACCACCTGCCTCTGGACGACGAGGAGACCTACGAGCTCTTCCGCTCCGGAAGGACGGCCTGCGTCTTCCAGTTCGACTCGTCCGGAATGCGGGACCTGCTGCGAAGGGCCAAGCCTCGAGTCTTCGCGGATCTCGCCGCCCTGAACGCCCTCTACCGCCCGGGGGCGCTGGACGCGGGGACGGTGGAGGACTACGTGCGGCGGCGCAGCGGCACGAGCAAAGTCACCTATCCGCTTCCGGAGATCCAGGACGTGCTCAAAGAGACTCTAGGCATCCTGGTCTATCAGGAGCAGGTCATGCAGATCGCCCAGCGCGTCGCCGGTTACTCCCTCGCCGAGGCCGACCTTCTGCGCAAGGCGATCGGCAAGAAGAAACGCGAGATCATGGTCGCCGAGGGAAAGAAGTTCTTCGAGCGAGCCAAGAAGCACGGCACACCGGCGAGGAAGGTCGAGGAGCTCTGGGGCCTGATCGAGCCTTTCGCCCGCTACGGTTTTCCCAAGGCCCATGCGGTGGCCTACGCGCTCGTCGCCTACAAGACGGCTTACCTCAAGGCGCACTTCCCGGTGGATTTCCTGGCGGCCACGCTTTCGGCGGAGATCGGCTCGACCGACGGGATCGTGAAGGTCATCGGAGACTGCGTCGAGATGGGGATCCCGGTGCTGCCCCCCGACATCAACGAATCGAAGCAGAAATTCACGGGAGTCGGGCCGGCGATCCGCTTCGGGCTGGCGGCGGTCAAGGGAGTGGGGGAGGCCGCGGCCGAGGCGATCCTGGAGGAGCGGCGCAAAGGGCCGTTCCGCTCGTTCACGGACTTCGCCCTCCGCCTGGACTCGCACCTCGTCAACAAGCGCACGCTCGACGCCCTGATCTGCGCGGGGGCGTTCGACTCCCTCGGAAAGAACCGGGCCACGCTGTCGGCGGCCTCCGAACGCGTCGTTGCCCGGGCGGCCCGGACGCGCGAAGAGGTGGAAGTCGGACAGACGAACCTCTTCGGCGGCGGCCCGACGGAGACGGAGGCCGCGGGGGAGGATCTCGCGGACCAGCCGGAGTGGTCGCTGGAAGAGAAACTGAAAGGGGAGAAGGAGGTGCTCGGCTTCTACGTCACGGGCCACCCCCTGACTCGCTTCACGGAGGCAATCGAGCGCTTTGCGGACGCGAAGGTCTCGGAGCTCTCCTCGCGGGTCGACAGGACGGTCCGGGTCGGCGGGGTCCTGGTCAGTTTGAAGAAGCAGAAGATCAAGAAGGGTTTGAACGAAGGCAAGACGATGTTGAAGGCGGTCCTCGAGGACATGACCGGGAGCGTGCCGGTCGCGGTCTTCGCGAGCCTCTACGAGAAGGTCGAGTCCTGGGTGCGGACGGACCTGCCGGTCCTCGTCACGGGTACGGTGCGGGAGTCGGGGCCCGCGTGCGAGATGACCGTACAGGAGATCACGCCGCTGGAAGGGATTTCCGAGCGGCTGGCGCGTTGCCTTCAGATTCGTGTCAACCTGGCATTCGCCGACGAGAGGGTCCTGGCGGGGTTGAAAGACCGCTTGAAGTCCCATCCCGGCACGACACCCGTCTCCATCCGGCTCTTCCGTCCCGGGGAGTTCGAGGCGACGCTCAGGGCAGCCGACTCGATGAGGATTGCCCTCTCGCCGGGGTTGACCAGCGAGATCCGCGCGCTCGCGGGCGAGGACTCGGTGGAATACATATTTGAGTGAGTGGAAGAAGTCGAGAGTCGAGAGTCGAGAGTTAAGAGCAGGGCCGGATCTTCCGGAGCCTCCGGACCTGCGCCTGCTCCCGCCGGAGTTGCGCCGGCGGGTCGAGGCGGCCCGCCGGCTGGCCGTCGAAAAGCGCCTGCCTCTGTATCTGGTGGGAGGAGCCGTGAGGGACTTGCTTCTCCACCGGCCCGTCTGCGACGTCGATCTTACCGTCCAGGGGGATGGAATCGCGTTGGGCAGGTCGCTCGCGCGGCGTCTGCGCGCCCGGCCGCGCCCGCACGAGCGCTTCGGCACCGTGACGCTCGAGTTTGACGACGGGTCGCGCCTGGACGTCGCTTCGACGCGCGCAGAAACCTATGAGGCTCGCGGCGCGCTCCCGCGCGTCGCAGCCGCTCCGCTCGGCCGGGACCTCGCCCGGCGCGACTTCACGATCAACGCGATGGCGCTTCGAATCGCGCCGCAGCGCCGGCCCGTCCTCATCGACCCCTTCGGAGGGACGCGGGATCTCGATCGCAAGACCATCCGGATGTTGCACGAGGTCTCGCCGCTGGACGATCCGACCCGGGCGTTCCGCGCGGTCCGCTACGCCAACCGCCTCCGGTTCCGGATCGACTCGCGCACGCGGCGCTGGATCGCGGGTGCGGCGCGGCTCGGCGCCTTCGATTCGGTCTCGGGAGACCGGATCCGACGCGAGTTGCGTCTCCTCTTTTCGGAACCCGGCCGCGCGAGGGCGGTGCGCCTCCTGGGGGCGCTCGGGATCGCCCGGGCGGTTGATCCGGGCCTGCGCCACGATGCGCCGATTCTGGCGAGTCTGCGTCGGGCCGAAGGCCTCGCGCGGCGCCATCCGGGGAGAACGACCTGGCTCCTCTTTCTTTTCGTCTGGTCCGGCGCGCTGGATGCCGCCGCCCTCGAGCGCCTGTCCCGGCGTCTCTCTCTCGCGGGAGAGGAGGGCAAGAGGCTGCGCTCCTTCTCCTCTCTCTTGGGCGATCTCCGCATGGATCCTTCCCGAGCGACGCCGTCCGCCCTGCTCGCGCGCGGCTCCTGCCCGGATGAGATCGCCGCCGCGGCGGCGCTGCTCGGGGGTCCCGCCGGCCGGAGGCTCGATCGGGCTCTCCGGGTTTCTTCGACGCGGTTGACCATCGGGGGGCGGGACCTGATCGCTGCGGGGATTGTGGCTGGTCCGCGCATCGGGCACGCCCTGAGAGTCACCCTGTCCGCCCGGCGGGACGGGAAGATCTCGCGGCGTGAAGAGCTGGCGTTTGCGGTCCGCGCCGCGCGCCGGATGTCATCCCGATGAGCCTGTCTCCACTCGTGACGCTCGCTCTGCTTCTCACGGCGCCCGCGGAGCAGAAGAGTCCTCCTCCGACCTTCTGCCTGGAGTGGATCCGGCAGTCGCGGGAGGGGTACGAGCGATTCACTCTCTTCACGGATCGGACGCTGGTCTGGAAAACGGCGCGAGGCAAGGTCGAGGACGTGCGCCGCAGGAGAGTCGAGCCCGAGGATCTCGCCTTCTACTGCGCCTATTTCGCCCGTCCCGAGATCTGGGACCTTCCGGAAAACCTGCGCACCGGGTTGACGGGCGACTTCACGGGCCAGTCGAGCCTGACGCTCGCGAAAGCCGACGGATCCCGCAAGCAGGTCCGCTTCGACGACCTCTCCGCGCTCCCGGCCGAAGCGGCGTCGTTGCGGGCCGCTCTGGAAGGACTGAAGCTCACATTCTTGAGCCCGCTCGCTCCAGCGTCGCGCTTCACGCCAGAGGCGCTCCCGCCGGGCACCTTCCTCAAGAGATTCGACGGCGTCGTGTTCCGGGTCCGCCAGCTCGTCAAGGACAAGGGGATCGTGGAGCTCGAGGGAGTGCGCGAGCCCTACAGTGAGTTTAAGAAGATCGAGGATCTGCGTTTCCAGTTCTCGCCTCCCGAATGAAGGAAGGCCTCAAGTTGCAAGTCCCAGATCTCAGGCGCCTGCGATAGTTTCCTGAGACTTGAAACCTGAGACTTGAGACCCGAATCAAAGAGATGAGACGACAGCGGGCTCCGTCCGTTCGAATCTTCGCTGGGCAGTGGAAGCGCCGGCATCTCGAGGTGCCGGCCGGCGTCCGGCCCACCTCCGGCCGCGCCCGCGAGGCGCTCTTCAGCATCCTGCAGAAGAGGATTCCGCGCGCTCGCGTTCTCGATCTCTACGCGGGCAGCGGCGCTGTAGGGGTCGAGGCGATCTCGCGGGGAGCCGAGCACGCGGTGCTCGTCGAAAAGAACGCCACCGTGCTCCGCAGGAATCTCGCGAGACTTCCTCCCGCGGAAGGGGAGATCGAGGTTCTGGAGGAGGACGCGAGCGCGGCGCTGGACCGGCTCGCGAGCCGGGGAGTGCGGTTCGATCTCGTGTTCTCCGATCCGCCTTATACTCATGGAAGCCCGGCTGCTGATCTCAACGCGAAGGTAGCCCGGGTGCTGGCGCCGGAAGGGATCTTCGTCCTCCAGAGCGACCGCTTCGAGAGCGGGCCTTCCGATGCGCGTGATTTGCATCTGCTGGATCGCCGGGAATACGGCCGCAACGTTTTCTCTTTCTTCGCCCGGGGCTCCGGTGTCCGCGTCTCGGGACGAAGTCCCGTGCTTTGACCGGCCTGGCCGCAAGGTGTTAGGCTCCGACGCCTTGAATCGCCCGCCCAAGAGCCTCAGAGAAGGAGTGCCCTGATGCTTCAGAACGGCCGTCACTTTTTTACTTCCGAGTCCGTGACCGAAGGTCATCCGGACAAGATCGCGGACCAGATCTCCGACGCCATCCTGGACGCGGTACTGCGCGACGATCCGATGGGACGCGTGGCCTGCGAGACACTCGTCACGACCGGCCTCGCCTTCATCGCCGGAGAGATCTCGACGAAGACGTACGTGGATTTCCCCTCGGTCGTCCGCCACACGATCAAGGAGATCGGGTACACCCGGGCCAAATTCGGCTTCGACTACGAGACGTGTGCGGTCATCTCCTCGATTGACCCGCAGTCTTCCGACATCGCCCAGGGCGTAGACACCGGGGGAGCAGGGGACCAGGGCATGATGTTCGGATTTGCCGTCCGGGAGACCGAGGAGCTGATGCCTCTGCCCCTCACGCTTGCCCACCGTCTCGTCATGCGGCTCTCGCAGGCGAGGCGGAAGGGGCAGATGGATTTCCTGCGTCCCGACGGGAAATCCCAGGTCACCGTCGAGTACGAGGGAACCCGGCCGATCTCTGTCGAGACCGTCGTCGTCTCGACACAGCACGCCGAAGCGATCAAGCACCCGGAGTTGAGGGAAGCCATTATCGAAGAGATCATCAAGCCCTCGATCCCCGGCGATCTCCTCACGAAGAAGACGAAGTTCCACGTCAACCCCACGGGCCGTTTCGTGATCGGAGGCCCGCAGGGGGACACCGGTGTCACGGGACGCAAGATCATGGTGGACAGCTACGGCGGAAGCGCTCCGCACGGCGGAGGCGCCTTCTCCGGGAAGGATCCCACCAAGGTGGACCGCTCCGCCGCCTACATGGCCCGGTACGTCGCCAAGAACATCGTCGCGGCCGGGCTGGCCGACCGGGTCTTGATCCAGCTGGCCTACGCGATCGGTGTGTCCGACCCGGTCTCGGTTCATGTCGAAACCTACCGCACCGGGAAGCTGCCGGAAGAGAAGCTCGTCGCCTTGATTCGCGAGCATTTTCCCCTGACGCCGCGCGGCATCATCGAGAAGTTGAACCTGCGTCGCCCGATCTACAAGACGACCGCGTCCTTCGGACACTTCGGGCGCAAACTGCCAGAGTTCACGTGGGAGTCGATCGACGCGGCGGCGGCGTTGTCGCGCGCTACGGGCGTCGAGCCCGCGGTCGCGGCGGGGCTTTAGGCCAATGGGAAATTCCGCCGTCACGGCGCAGCGCTTCGACGTCAAGGATCCTTCGCTCGCGGGGCGAGGGCGGCTGCGGATCGAATGGGCGGAGAAGAGCATGCCCGTCCTGCGCCAGATCCGCGAGCGCTTCGCGAAAGAGAAACCCCTGGCCGGAATGAGGCTGTCGGCCTGCCTGCACGTCACGAGCGAGACCGCCAACCTGGCCCGAACGCTCGCCGCCGGCGGAGCCGACCTGGTCCTCTGCGCGTCCAATCCGCTCTCCACGCAGGATGACGTGGCGGCCTCCCTCGTGGCCGATGACGGCATCGCCGTCTTCGCGATCAAAGGAGAGGACCACGCGACTTACTACGAGCACATCCGCGCGGCGCTCGCGCACCGTCCCAACCTGACGATGGACGACGGGGCGGATCTGGTGTCCTCGCTCCTCTTCCTCGCGCTCGGCAAGGACGCCGACGTGGACCCCGTGATCCGCGATTGGGCGCAGGGACTCTCGCCGGCTGACCGGCAGGATCTGATCGCCGGTGTCATCGGCGGGACCGAGGAGACGACGACCGGGGTCATCCGCCTGCGCGCCATGGAGAAGGCGGGAGTTCTGAAGTTCCCGGTCGTGGCCGTCAACGAGGCGAGGACCAAGCATCTCTTCGACAACCGATACGGCACCGGACAGTCCACCCTCGATGGCATCGTCCGTGCTACCAACCTGCTCGTGGCCGGGTTGAACGTCGTCGTGGCGGGCTATGGCTGGTGCGGCCGGGGCGTGGCGATGCGCGCGCGCGGCCTGGGCGGCCATGTCATCGTCACCGAAATCGATCCGACCAAGGCCATCGAGGCGGTGCTGGACGGCTACAGGGTGATGCCGATGGAGGAAGCGGCCGGCGTCGGAGACATCTTCGTGACCGTGACAGGGAACAAGGGCGTCCTGCGGGAGGAGCATTTCCGGAAGATGAAGGACGGCGCGGTCGTCTGCAATTCAGGGCATTTCAACGTCGAGATCGACATCCCGGCGCTCGAGGCGCTGTCGGCCACGCGCCGCCCGATCCGGGAGTTCGTCGAAGAGTTCGCTCTCGGGGACGGCCGCCGGCTCTATCTGCTGGCCGACGGGCGCTTGATCAACCTCTCGGCGGCCGAGGGGCATCCGGCCTCCGTCATGGACATGTCCTTCGCCAACCAGGCCCTCGCGGCCGAGTTCATGGTCCGGAACCACGAGGCTCTGGAGTCCCGGGTCCACGCGGTTCCCGACGAGATCGACAGGGAGATCGCCCGCCTCAAGCTCGCCACGATGGACGTCGCCATCGACGCTCCGACCCGCGAACAGGTCCGTTACATGACGTCCTGGGAAGAGGGAACCTAGACTCCGAACCGCCGGAAGGCGCCAGGCCGCCAGGGTTCGATTGTCCTGCAACGCCGATCTCCGCTCGCCGCTCCAACACTGGCGCCGTTCGCGGCGGACCGTTTGGGTCCTTCTGGCTTTATCGATCCCTCTCGCGGCCCCCGCTGACGAGGCGCTGCGCATCGGCCGGATCACGATCCGTTCGGTGAATGTATTTTCGCCCGAGGAGGCGGCGCGCGGCTGGCTCTACCGGGCGGCCGACGCCGTTCACATCGAGACTCGGGAATCCGTCATCCGGAAGTTCCTTCTCTTCCGGGAAGGAGACCCCTACGACTCGACGAGGCTCGAGGAGACCGAGCGCAACCTCCGCGCGCTTCCGTTCTTGAAAGCCGCGTCGGTCCTGCCGGGAGCAAGGCACGACGGCCTCGTGGATGTCGAGGTCACGACGCAGGACGCGTGGACCACGCAGCCCGGCATCTCCTACGGCAAGAAGGGAGGAGTCACGACGTACTCCTTCTCCTTCGAGGAGAAGGATCTGCTGGGCACCGGGCGATCCGCGCAGGTTGCGTACGGCAGGGACGTTGACAGGATCAACCGCTCCGTCGCGTACAGGGACCCGTATTTCTTCGGGCCCTACTGGAACGCCGACTTCCTCTACTCGTCGAATTCGGACGGAACGGAGGAGGCCGCCCGGATCGGACGCCCGTTCTTCTCCTTCGTGAGCCCGTGGGCCGCGGATTTCCTGCTGACGCATCTCCTCCAGGACGACAAGGTCTTCGAAAACGGCGAGGAGTCGGCCCGCTTTCGCCAGAGCCACCGGGAGTTCCACGTCCGTTATGGGCGCGCGATCACGGCGAGCGACGAGCGCGCCCGGCGCCTGACCGCCGGATTCGAGCTGATCAAGGACGAGTTCGAGCACGCCCCGAACCGTCCCGTGGACCTCCTTCCGGACGACCGGAACTTCCGCTACCTTTTCCTCCGATACGAGGACGTCTCGAACGATTTCATCAAGTTGAACTACGTGAACCGGGACTCCAGGGTGGAAGACTTCAATCTCGGCAGGTCCTTTGCCGCGACGGTTGCCGTCTCTCCCTCGGCGCTCGGCCTGGACCGCACGACCGGTTTTGTCCAGGTCCAGGGTGACGAGGGGTGGAGGCTCTCGCAGTCGAGCTTCCTCCAGGCGCACGTCGCTTTTCACACCCGGCTGGACAATGGAGTAGAGAACGCGATCCTCTCGGCGACTGTCAGCTTCGTTCGGAAGTTCAACACTCGGCTGTTGCAGACTCTGGTTTCCCACCTCCAGTTCGACGAGGGTTGGAACCTGGACGGGGAGACCCAGTTTTTCGCCGACGGCGCGAACGGGCTGCGCGGCTATCGCCTCCATTCCTTCGAGGGAGACAAACGCCTCGTGTGGAATCTCGAGCACCGGCTGTTCACCGGGCGGGAGGTTCTGCAACTGGCTTCCTTCGGCGCCGCCGTTTTCTTCGACGCCGGCGCCGCGATTCCCCGCGGACAGCCGTGGACGCTCTCGGCATTCAAGAGCGACATCGGCGTCGGTCTGCGCATCGCAATCTCACGCGCTTCGACCAACAGCATCCTGCGGGTGGACGCGGCCTACCCCTTGAACCCCGATCCTCTCGGGCGAAAGGGATGGCTCATTTCGTTCTCGAGCGGGCAGGTCTTCTAGCTGGGGATTCCAGATTCCAAGTTCCAGATTCCAGGAGAAGGCGAGCTCGTCCAAGCATTTGGAATCTGGAATCTGGAGTCGTCAGTAGGTGAGTCTGGCGGCCAGTCCGTGTCGGATCGGGACGAGCTGCAGATCGGCCTTGGACAGCACGCCCTTCTCCTTCTCCCCGTGGCGGTTGACGATGAAGTGACCCACGGCGGAACCCAGGAATGCTCCCGCCAGAACGTCGCTCGCGAAGTGGTCGCGCGTGTTGACACGGTCGATCGCGACGATCGTCGCCGCGGAGTAGGCGATGACGGGGATGATCCAGCTCTTCGATCTCGCGGAAATCACGGAGGCGACCGCGAACGCCTCGGTCGCGTGCCCCGACGGGAAGGAATCGTGGCTCGATCCGGGCACGAAGACCGTCCTGCCGTTGCTCTCGGACGGCCTTTCCCGGCCGACGGCGCGCTTGATCACCAGGGTATCGAGGACGTAGGCCAGGACTCCCGCCTCGATAGCATCGCGTCCGCTCTCGCGCATGTTCTCGTGGTTGAAGAGGACGCCGGCGATGAGCAGGCCCCCCGACACGTGAAAGCCGTACTGGGCTCCAAAGGCCGCGGTGACGCCGGCAAGCCTGTCGGTGAAGTGGGAGCGCTGCTTCTGGGCGGCGCGGTCCACGTCCTTGTCGAAGAACATGAGCCCGCCGACGAGCAGAGCGCAGCCTCCCAGGCGCTCCCACTCCTTCTTGTTCCAGTCGGCGGGTGCCTTGACCAGGGCGACGGAGTCCGAAGCGTAGCGGCGGGCCTCCCGGCGCAACGCCTCGAAGACCCTGACGGACAGTTTCTCTCCGGGCGGTGCAGGAGTGGGAGTCTCCTCCAGGGCCGGGGGCGGCGTCGAAACGGGGGAGGGCGCCTCCTGCGCGCGAACTCCGGCGGGGGCGGCGAGGAGCAGGGTGAGGAACAGAAGAGCCAGGCGCGGCTTCATGTCCTGAGGCGTAGCAAGAGATAGGCCGCGCCCGTCGCGGCGACGACGTTGGGAGACCAGGCCGCGAGAAGTGCCGGCAGGGCCCCCACGTCGCCGAGCTTCGTGAAGAAAGCCGTGGCGATCAGGAAGCCCATGCCCAGGGCGAGGCCGACGCCGATGCCCGCGAGAGTCCCCCGGCGGCCGATCCGAAAGGCGAACGGGATCGCCAGCAGCGCCATGAGGGGAACGAGTGCCGGCGCCGAAAACTTCGCGTAGAGGGCCGTTTCGAGGTCTCCGGTGGGGTAGCCGCTTGCCTTCAGGCGCCGGGCGTAACGCTGGAGCTCGCGCCAGCGCATCTGATCGGGCGTACGCCGGTCTCCCGCGAACGTGCGAGGAGGATCTCCCCGCACAGCCTCCTCGAGGTACGTCCGGTAGGCGGTCTGTGTGGGGCCTCCGAAGGTCCGGGTCCAGCCCTGCCGGAAGATCCAGTCCCTTCCGTTCCAGGAGGCCTCGCGGGCGCCGTCGCGCCGCAGGAGATCGAAGTTCTTGTCGAACTCGAAGACGGAAGGGAGGATCAGGAGTCCCTTCTCCGGATTGCTCTCCGCCTGGTGCCAGACGCGTCCGTCGGTCGCGAAGCGCCAGTTGCGCTCGGCCGGCGTGCGCGCGACGCCGTAATCCACGGGGCGCCCGTGGATGATGTTTCGGTAGCGGGCTTCTCTCCGCTCGGAAAACGGAAGCACATATTCGCCGAGCGCGAAGAAGAGGAGCGCAGCGACGCCGGTTGCGGCGAGGATCGGTGCGGCCAGACGCCGCAGCGAGACTCCGCTGGCTTTGAAGGCCGTGTCTTCGTTGTTCTTCGACAGAACTCCGAGCGAGACGAGCGTGGCAATGAGCGCGACAAACGGAGCGATCTGCGTCCCGATGGAGAGCAGAAAGCAGCGGTAATAGCCGAACACGACGGAGTTCGGCGGGTGGTTCTTCGCGATCTTGTCGATGTGGTCCGCGTAATCCACAATGACCGCCAGGAGCAGGACCGAAACCGCGGAGAAGAAGAGGACGGTCAGGAACCGGACCAGGATGTAGCGGTCGAGAATGCCCGGGAAACGCAGGAAGACGCCGAAACGGGGGCGGGGTCTTGCGGGGGAGAGGGCGCGCTCCGCTTGCCGCGCGGCGGGGCGCAGCGGCCAGCGCCAGCGCGCCCTCTCCCGTCCCGAGCGGGCGATCGCGACGGCCCCGCCGGCGAGCAGAAGAGCGTTGGGAATCCAGATCGCGATTCCTGGAGGGAGCCGGCCCTGCTGCGCCCAGGTCTCGCCGGACGAGAGCAGGACGTAGTACAGGATGATGATCGCGAGGGAAATGGCGAAAGCGCTGCCTCTCCCGCCGCGCCGGGAGCTCTCCGCCAGAGGGATCCCGACGACCGCGAAGGCCATGCAGGCGAACGGGATCGAGAGCTTCTTGTGAATCTCGACCCAGGCCAGCCGGAAGTTCTCGGGGGATTCCCGGCGGACGCGCCGGGCGGTTGCGGCAAGCTCCGACAGCGACTGGGCGCGCAGCGACTTCGAGTAGGAGACTTTCGCGGCGGACGAGCTCCAGATGTCGCCCGCGATCAGGACGCGCTGCGTCTGGCTGTGGTTGACCCGATAACGGGAGGGATCGTTGGCATCGTACTCGTGAAGCGTGGAGTTGAAGAGATCCAGCCACAGCCGATCCCCCTCCAGGGTCAATGCGCCCCGCCGCGCCACGATCACGCGCAGGTCTTTCTCGTACTCCTCGCCGAGCTTGACGAAGACCCCTTCGAGCGATCTCCCGTCGGGCGCCGCCCGGTCAAAGAAAAGCGTGACGCCGCCCCTGACCTCGCGAAAGGTGCGGGGCTGCACGACGTTGACGACCGAGGTCGCTGCGACCCGGGCAAGCGACCGGGAAAGCGTCTCGTTGGCGCCCGGGAGCACGAGGTTGTAAAGGAGGAAGACACCGACGGACAGAACGGCGGCCGCCACCAGGGCCGGGCGATAGACCGCCGCCGGGCCGACGCCGCAGGAACGAAGAGCCACGATTTCACTGTCCCCGGCCAGCCGCCCCACGCCGATCAACACACCGAGCAGGAACGCCATCGGCAGCGTCAGAACGACGATCCAGGGAAGCGACAGCACCGCCAGCCAGGTCACCTCCCCGAACGTCGCGCTGCGCCGGACGAAGAAGTCCGCCAGAAAGTAGATCGTCCGCACCAGGAGGATGAATGTGTAGGCCGCGAATCCCAGAAGGAAGGGGGGCCAGATTTCGCGGAGGACGGAGCGGCTGACCAGGCGCATCGGGAGAAACGCTATCAGCTGTCAGCGATCAGCTGTCAGCCATGGCCGGGCCGCGCGCCCCGTTATGTAAAGCGCAAGAGGGACCTCCGACTTGAACAAGACAACGCGCGCGCTTTACATGAACGGGGCGATATTATGTAAAGTCGCCTGAGAGATCCCCCGGGTGAGCTGAAGTCCCATGTGTTTCGGAGTTTCGGCGGGCCATGGCGTCCTTGCTAGCGACTTTACATAATATATCTTATCGGACGTTGGATCAGGATTGGCCGTCATCGGACCGAGCAGCCCGACTGCTGCAGACGGAGACAGAACCCCCCTATCTCTTCGGCAGCTTGATGTCCCCCGCCTCGATCTGTTTGATGATGTGGCGGAGGGTTTCTATGAGCTCGCTCTTCTCGACGCGAGACTTCTGGAAGGAGAGGTTCAGCTTGAAGGACCCGCCCTTCGGCTTGTAGACGAAGGCGAAGCGCCTGGGGCGTGTCGAGTCGGCGCTTTCCTTCTTGGCGGTGCGCAGGTCTTCACGGGTTGAGCCCGCGGTCACCTGCCGGATCGCCTCTCGCATAAGGGCGGGGTCCTTCAACCTCCCGATCTGCAGGAGGATTGAGCGCGCGCCGATGTCGGCGCGCCGACATTCCTCCCGCACGTCCTCGGGGATTTCGAGCAGCGACATCGCCTCGGTGACGGAAACGCGCGATTTCCCCACCGCGGCGGCGATCTGCTGTTGGGTGTATCCGTGGCGGTTGGCGAGGCCCGCGTATCCCTCCGCTTCTTCGAAGGGATGCAGATCCTTTCGGTGGAGGTTCTCGATCAGCGCGATCTCGATGACCTCGTTCTCGGGAACGTCGAACTCGATGCAGGGCACTTCGGTCAATCCGGCCTCCATCGCGGCTCGGAAACGTCTCTCACCGGCGATGATGCGGTAGCGCCCGTCCCCGATGGGCCGGACCAGGAGGGGCTCGAGCACTCCCTTGGCTTCGATCGACCGGGCGAGATCTTTCAGGTCGCCGACGTTGGTACGAGCCTGATCGGGGTTTGTCTCGATCTCGTCCAGGGAGATCCAGCGTCCGAGCGACGCTCCGAACCGGGAGGAGAGTGCGTCGACGAAGTGCGAGTCGTGTCGCATGCGCGCCTCCTGCGGCAATCCTCTTCGCTTAGCCGGCATGACTCACCAACGCCTCCGGCCGCCCCGTGGATTGACGGCGCTCCGCTCTTCAACACCAACGCAAACCTTGAAACGATCTCGATCCATCGCGATCATTTCCTCGCGGCCGGCTGTCCTTGAACCATTCCGACGCGGGACAGCACTTCCTCGGAGAGAGAGTAGTACTCGGCGGCGCCGGCGGAACGCGGTGCGAACGTGAAGATAGATTCGCGGTGGGCGGGGCTCTCTTCCAGGCGCACGCTCTTGGAAATCGTGGTCCTGAAGACCTTCTCACCGAAGACTGCGCGGATCTGCTCGTAGACGTCCTTCCCGATGATCGTGCGCTTGTCGTGAAGCGTCACAACGACGCCCAGGATCTGGAGGCCCGGATTGGGGCGGGCCTTGATCTTGTCGACCGTCTCCAGGAGGTCGTCGGTTCCCTCCAGCGCGAAATAGGAGGACTGGATCGGGATCAGGATGTGGGTGGAGGCGACCATCGCGTTGACGGTAATCATGCCCAGTGTGGGCGGCGTGTCGATGAGGATCGCGTCGTAACGCTTGCGCGCGCCGTCGATCTTGTCGCGCAGGCGGAAATGGCCGTCGATCTCGCCTAAGAGCTTCGATTCGATCTTGGCGAGCGCGATGCGGGCGGGCGCGATATCCAGATGAGGAAGGCCCGAGGGCCTGACGATTTCCTTGAACCAGACGGCGGGGTCCGTCAGGACATCGAACATGGACTTTTCGACGGAGCGCCGGTCCAGGTACGACATTGTGCTGTTGGCCTGGGGGTCCAGGTCCACCAGCAGTGTCTTCATCCCCTTCTGAGCCAGCGCCGCGGCCAGGTTGATCGCAGTGGTCGTCTTTCCGACGCCCCCCTTCTGGTTTGCGATGGAGATGATCACCGGAGCGAGTTTAGCCGAGTTATCAGTTTTCGGTTATCAGTTAAAGCGCCGGACCGGGAACCGAGAACTGAAAACCGAAAACCGATCACTACATCCTGTATTTGCCGAGGTCCTCCGGATTCACTTCCTCCAGCCATTTTTTGAGGCGCTCGGGATCGGGCTCGGCCCCCTCGGCGCGAAGAGTCTTGCTCTTTTCCAGGACCTCTTCCTCCACGAAGATCTCCGACTGGCTGCGCAGAGCCAGCGCGATCGCGTCGCTCGGGCGGCTGTCCACGACCCAGGTCGAGTCGGCGCGCGAGAGGTGGATCCGGGCGAAGAACGTGTTGTCCTTCAGGTCGTTGATCACGACGCGCTCGACGCGCGTGTCGAGCTCCTTCAAGAGATTGTTGAGCAGGTCGTGCGTCATTGGGCGGGGGGTCTCGATCCTCTCCATGGCGATGGCGATGGCATTCGCCTCGAAGATCCCCACCCATATGGGGAGGAAGACCCCGTCTCCGGCATCGCGCAGGATCACGACCGGCATGTTCGAGACCGGATCCATGAGGAGGCCCTTGATTTCCATCTTGACCATGGCGAGTTCCTTTGCCCGGTTACAGGGTCAGCTCTCCGATCAGCGAATTCGCCAACCCTCTCGTGATTCTGACGGATACGTAACGACCCGGCGAGAGTTCCCCTGCCTCATCCGGGATGTGAACGATTCGGTTGCAAGGCGTGCGCCCGCGGCCCTGACCCTGGCGGTCGTGCCCTTCGATCAGGACCTCGAAGCGGCTGCCGACGAGGTCGCGATTCGCCTGGGACTGCAGGTCCTCCTGCAGGCAGAGGAGCCGCTGGAGCCGTTCGGACGCGATCTCGGGTGGAACGGCGGTCTCTCTCCCCCACCGAGCGGATGCGGTCCCGGGCCTCGGAGAATAAAGAAACGCGAAGATGTTGGCGAAGCGCGCGCGGCGCACCAGGTCGAGCGTGGCGGTGAAATCCTCCTCGGTTTCTCCGGGGAAACCGACAATGAAGTCCGACGAGAGGGCGGCGTGAGGGAGGGCTTCGCGGATGCGTTCCAGGGTGGTCAGGTAATGCTGGCGGTCGTACCGCCTTTTCATCCTGTAGAGGATCCTGTCCGAGCCCGATTGCGCCGGCAAGTGAAGGTAGGGAGCGATCGGGCCCCCGGCCGCGAGCGCCGCGATCAGAAGATCGTCCACGAAGCGCGGGTGCGAGGTCAGGAACCTCAGGCGCCGGACTCCCCGCACCGCGGCTGCGCGGGTCAGGAGCTCCCCCAGACCCGAACCGTTTTCGGGATCGCGGTAGGCATTGACCGTCTGGCCAAGAAGGGTGATCTCGGTATAACCGCATTGGATGAGCCAGGAGACTTCCTCGAGGATCTCGCCGGAGCGCCGGCAGCGCTCCCGTCCCCGTGTGAAAGGAACGATGCAGAAGGTGCAGAACTGATCGCACCCCTCGATGACGGTGACATAGGCCTGGAAACGGGAGCCGCGCGAGATCTGCCGGAACTGATAGACGGGAGACTCCTGCGGCAGCTCGAGCGCGGTCACCTGGCGCCGCTCTTGCCGGACGCGCCGGACGATCTGGCCGACGCTCTCCACGTTTCCAGTTCCCACGACAAAGTCCACCCAGGGGGCGCGCTCCAGGATCTCGTCTCCTGAGACCTGGGCCAGGCAGCCCGTGACGCCGATGACGAGACCGGGATTCTCGCGCTTCTTTTCCGCCAGGACCCCGAGCGCGCTGAAGACCTTCGATTCGGCCTTTTCCCGGACCGAGCAGGTGTTCAGAATCACGACGTCGGGGGTCTCTTCCTCCCGCGCCCGGGAAAGGCCGAGTCTCTCGAGCTGGCCGGCCATGCGCTCGCCGTCCAGCACGTTCATCTGGCAGCCCCACGTCTCGACCCGGTACGCGCTCATTCGCGCAGCCACCCCGGCTGGGCTCCCGCACGGCGCGCCTTCTCCGGCAGCTCCGAGAGCTCTTTTTGCGCCTGGTCCAGGTCTCTTCTGGCCGTCTCCAGTTCCTCGCGCTTCTTGTCCCAGGCCGGCTTGATGACACCATCCCTGTACTGGCCATCGTCCCATGTATAGAAATCGTTTTCGAGTTTCTTGGACTCCTGCTCGAAGCGGCGGACGCGCTCGGCAAGCTCCTCCACGCGGGCCCGGGCGCTGTGCATGCGTTCCCGCCAGTAGTCCTCCGCGCTCGAATCGTCGCCCCCGGCGGGCGTTGGACGCGGGCCTTCCGGTCCGGGTGTGGGAGGCGGGGAGGTCGGCTGTGGCGCGGAGGTCGTCAATCTTCCCTTCTTCGGATCGGTGACGAGCGTGTCGTTGGTGATGGCCAGCGGCGACTTCGCTTCTTTTCTCTTCCGGGTCTGCCTGGCCGCGCGCACCGCGTCCGCCAGCGACTGCCCGGCCACCGGCGTCTCGGCGCCTGCGGGCGCCGGCGTCACGACCGTGTCGGCGGTCCCTCTCCCGAATCCCCCGGCGAGTCTCCTCGGCGTCGGAGTCGGCGTTGCCTTCGGCGCCGCCGAAATCAGTGGTACTGCTCCGATAAGGAGCGATATCACGGCCATCAGCAATTTATTCATGGCTCCGTTGTTCCCGCACGCCCATACTTGTCTTCCAGGCGGACGACGTCGTCGAGCTCGGGGGAAGAGACTTCCACCACGTCCACCGGAGAGTCCGCCGACATCCTGTGACGCACACCGGGCAGGATGCGGTGGGATTGGCCGGCAAGGAGCCGTATCTCTTTCATCATGCCATCGATCTCCACCGACAAGGTCACCTCTCCATTCAAAACAAAGAGCGTCTCGTCCTTTCTTTCATGGTACTGAAGCGAAAGGCAGTGCCCGGGCTCGAGATGAAGGATCTTCCCCGCGTACAACGCGTTCTCGGCGAAGATGAGCTCGTGCCCCCAGGGTTTGGGGACTCTTCTCACGGTGCGGGCTCGCTCTCTTGGATCCGGGCCGCCGGCCGTCTCTCCGCGGTGAGAGCCGCCGATGCCGCCTGAGGAAGACCGCGGAATATCTTCTCGACTTCGGAGGCTTCGGACGCGTTCAAGGCCTTTTCCGCCAGAGCCCGCGCGCGCTTCGAGTCGATGGCCAACAAGCTGTCCTTCACACCGGCAATGGCAATCGGTGTCACCGATAATTCCCGGATCTGGAGACCGATGAGCACCCCGATTCCCATCGGGTCGGCGGCCATCTCGCCGCAAACCGCCACAGGCCGCCCGCGGGCCGCGCCGGCCTCGACCACGAACCGGATCATCCGCAGGATTGCCGGATGGAGAGGACGGTAGAGAGCCGAGACATCCGGGTTCGAGCGGTCCACGGCCAGCGCGTACTGGACCAGGTCGTTGGTTCCAATCGAGAAGAAGTCCGCTTCCAACGCGAGACGGTCGGCGATCAACGCCGCCGACGGGACTTCGATCATCACTCCCAGAGGCGGGGCCGTGGCGAGGCCGACGTGCCGCGCAACCTTGTCCAGGTGGGCTCGCGCGGCTCGCAGCTCCCGTACGCCGGCAACCATCGGAAGAAGGATCCGCAACTCCCCTTTCCGGGACGCCAGGCACAGAGCCGTCAACTGTTGCTCGAAAATCTCGGGGTGCGCGAGGCAGTAGCGAAGGCCTCGCAGACCCAGGGCCGGGTTTTCCCCGGGCGCCGGACCGATCCCTTTCTCCCCCCCGAGATCGTAGGTGCGCACGACGACGGGATGGCCGCGGGCCGCCTCGATCAGCTTCTCGTAGGCACCGAGCTGCGCCTCGACAGTCGGGGTTTGCGGCGCGGCCGCGAGGTACAGGAACTCCGAGCGGAAGAGCCCCACACCCTCGGCATGGCACCGCTCGATGGACGGGAACTCTTCGGTCAGTTCGAGGTTAGCCCGCAGGACGATCCGGACCCCGTCCGCCGTGGCCGCGGCGCCCGCTGTTCTGGCGCGCAGCCGCCGGACCTTCTCCCTCGCTTCGCGGACCTTCATGAGACTCTTGCGGATCTTTTCCTTCGACGGCGCAGGTTCGACGATTCCACGGTCTCCATCCACGACGATGGGCCGCTCGGGCGAGACCGCGTCGCACAGACCCGCCACGCCGGCCACGGCGGGAAGACCGAAGGACCGGGCGATGATGCTGGCGTGCGACGTGGGCCCCCCCCGCTCCAGGGCGATCGCGCGCACACGGCGGGGATCCAGCCGCGCCGCGTCGGCGGGAGACAGCTCGTCGGCGACGAGGATGGATCCTCGCGGCAGCTC
>WNGB01013858.1_pt1 | contig 18392 bp, 16 predicted proteins | sample 5400681 | NCBI WGS metagenome assembly WNGB01 (sample SAMN13153367, study PRJNA577476) | soil metagenome | isolation source: 115 cm soil or saprolite under grassland replicate 2 | place: USA:California | collected 2016-06-15 | reverse complement strand
GGCTGGGAGGACTGGCGCCCCGAGCCCGGGTGGCAGCTACCGAAGCTGCCACCCGGGTGGGAGGACCTAGAGAGTTAGGCGGCGTCCGCGTACGCGGGCTCGAGCGGCAGGTCCGCCTCGGCGGGCCGGCGGCGGTGCGGGATCGCGAAGGCAGCGCCCGCGTCGAGCAGGACGATCGCCGCGCCGACCCAGATCGCCGGTGTCATGCCGTCGACGAACGACGCGCCCGACTGGTAGCTGCCGTAGTGCGACCAGACCGACGCCAGCACCGCGACGCCGCCGAGCTCGCGGATCGCGTTCTGCGCGCGGAGAGTAGGGCAGCGCCATCCGGCCCAGCCGCATTGCCGCGAAGCGTTCAAACGTTGTCCGAGGCTGCACCCGGCGGCTTTCAGGCCGGCGTCTGGGCTACGGCAGCGGCGAGCAGTCCCGCCGCCTCAGCCGCGAGCGGGCGCGCCTCGAGGCGTTCGAACACGGCTCGTGCCTCGGAGAGCGGGCGCGCCGCCTCATCGCCGCGCCCGAGTCCGACCAGACATCGGCCGCCGAGTAGCAGCGTGTGTGCACGCTCGACTTGGCACCCCTGCACCTCCCAAGCGCCGGCGACTTCGGCGAACTCGGCGGCCGGCTCCTCGAGCCGTTCCCGTGCTTCCGCGATGACGAGACGGGCCGTTGCGAGAGCCGCGCGGCTTCTCGCCGTGTCGGCGACCACACCGCTGGTCAGCGCTTCCGCGCGGCCGGCTCCGGATTCGGCGGCGCATACGCGTACGGCTGCCGCAAGGAACTGCGATCGGAACGCAGGACGAACCTGCGTCGCGTTCTCGTACTCGCGCACGAACGCGAGCGCCGCCTCGCCGTCACCGCGGACGTGCTCGATGAAGGCGGCGGCCACAGTCGCGGGCGCTACCACCTGCGGATCGGCGATCTCGCGCGCGCGATCCATGAAGTCGTCGACGAGCGCGGCTGCGGCGTCGGTATCCCCGCGCGTCGCGAGGACGTGCGCCTTGAACGGCAGCGCCATGGCAGTTGTGTAACTGCGGCCATGAGCCTGATCCCACGCCACCAGCTCCTCGGCGACATCGAGCAGCTTGTCCCACTCGCCGAGGTCGAACAGCGTCCAGACCGTGTGCGCCTTCCCCCAGAGCACCCACCCGACGAGGCCACGCCGCTCGCCGATCTCGATGCCGGCTCTGAAGATCTCGTGCGCGGCTGCAGAGCCGTCGACGTAGAGGACAAACGAGCCGAGGTTGTTGTGGGAGCGAACGATCTCGTGACCAACGCCGATCTCGCGCGCCCGCCGTCTCGCCTCGTAGAGGTCGTCCAGGCCGCCCCAGTCGCCGAGACCGCAGCGCGAGCTGCCGCGCGTCTGGAGCGCGAGCACGACCTGCTCGTCCATCTCGAGCTTGCGCGCGAGGGCGAGGGTCTTCTCGGAAAACTCGAGGCACTCGTCGTTGTTCCCGGCCAGCATGTGGTCACGCGCGAGCTGCCCGTACGCCCGCACGAGCTCAGGCCCCGGCGCCTCGCGCTCCAGCATCTCGACGGCCTCGTGCAGGAGGTCCCACGCGCGCCGCGTCTCGCCGCGAAACTTCAGCGCAGTCGCGACGCGCACCATCGCCTCGCCTTCCCCGAGCGGGTTGCCCCGTGCGCGTGAGGCGTCGATCGCCTCGTTGCAGTAGCGCTCGGCCTCCGTCAGACGGCCGCCGAGCCACGCAGCGTCCGCCGCCTTTCCGAGGATCCGGGCGCGCTCGGGATGTCCGGGGGCGACGTGCTCGAGCGCCTGCCGGTAGTACTCCTCGGCACGGCGCACGTCGAGGGGGAACGCGCGGTCGCCGGCCATCACGAGGAAACGCCCCGTCGGCTCCTCGAGCTCGCGCGCCTGCGCCTCGTCACCGGCCGCGCGCGCCAGCTCGAGCGCCTGGCGGTAGTGATAGGCGAGGAACTCCGCGTGGTCCGTCACGCGCTCTGTCGAGATCCGCTCGATCCATGCGGCAGCAGACCGGTGGTGGCCCGCGCGCGCGGCGCGGGGGATCTGGTTGTACGCAACGTCGCGAACGAGCGCGTGCCAGAAGGTGTACTCCTCCTGATTCTGGACCGACGAACTGCGCACCGGGCGGACGAACTCTCGGCGCGCGAGCTCGTGCAGGCCCTCGCGCACAGCCTGGTCGTAAGCGTCGAGCATGGACGCGACGGCCCCGGTCCAGAAGGTTCGCCCGATGACCGCCGCACTCTGGATGAGCACCTTACGCTCCGGGCTCAGCGTGTCCAGACGCGCCGCGATCAACCCCTGAACCGTCTCGGGAACCGGGATCTCTGCTCCCGGCGCGACGGCGGTGACGGGCTCGCGCCACCCGAGGAACCCACGGTCGAGCAGCATACGAACGAACTCTTCCGCGTAGAGCGGATTGCCACCGGCGCGCTCGAGCAGGACCGCACGCGTATCCGCCGGGCAGGGCCGCTTGTGACGACAGGGTGTCGACGAGCTCCGCGGTCTCCGCCTCTGTCAGCGGCGAAAGCGTGAGCATCGACGCGTTTCGCTTGCCGCTCCCCCAGTCGAGATCGCGCCCATAGAGCTCGGGCCGCGCAGTGCAGACGACGAGCAGCGGGACGCCGCTTCCCCACTCGACCAGATGGTCTAGGAACGCCAGCAGCGCGGCGTCCGCCCAGTGGACGTCCTCGACGATCAGCACGAATGGCGTCCGCGCCGCGATCGCCTCGAGGAAGCGCCGCCACGCCGTGAACAACTCCTCCCGGTCCGCCGCCTGCGCCCCCTCCGCGCCGACGAGGACGCCAAGCCGCGCGACGAACCACGACCGGTCGTCGCGATCGTCGACGACGTCGGCGACCGCCGCCGCCAGCTTCTTCGCAACCTCTTCCGGACTGTCGGACTCGAGGATCCCGGCGTGCGACTTCACGATCTCGCCCAACGCCCAGAACGTCACGCCTTCTCCGTAGGAGACGCAGCGGCCTCGGCGCCAGATGACGTCGTCGCCACTCACGGAAAGAGTGCGACGCAACTCGGCAACGAGCCGGCTCTTTCCGACCCCCGCCTCTCCCGCAACCGTCACGAGCTGCACCGACTTCTCGCGCAGGGTCCGCGCGAATGTCTGTGTCAGCAGCGCGAGGTCCTGCTCGCGACCGATAAACGGCGCGCGGTGCGTCGGCTCGACGGGCCGGAGTCGCAGCGCGGTCGCGCGCCAGGCAGAAACCGGCTCCGCTTTCCCTTTCAGCGTCGCCGGTTCGAGCTCCTCGTACTCCACTCGCCCTCGCGTCGCGCGGTAGGTTGTCTCGCCCACAACCACCGTGTCGACAGGCGCCGCCTGCTGCAGACGCGCAGCCGTGTTGACGACATCTCCGGTGACGATGATGTCGCCCTCTTCGGCCCGTGCGCTGAGGTCGACGATCACCTCGCCCGTGTTCACGCCGACACGGAACGCGAGCGGGAAATCGGAGCGCCGGGAGTTGAGCTCCTCGATCGCGGAGAGGATCCGAAGCGCCGCAGTAACGGCGCGCTCGGGATCATCCTCGTGAGCGACCGGCACTCCGAATACAGCCATCACGGCGTCGCCGATGAACTTCTCGACCGTGCCGCCGAGACGTTCGAGCTCCATCCGGACGCGCTCCAGGTACGGAGCCAGAGACGCTCGGACGTCCTCGGGATCCATCTTCTCGGCTCGCTGCGTGAACCCAACGAGGTCGGCGAAGAGCACCGTGACCACCTTTCGCTCCTCGCGTCGGGAGGCGCCAGCCTCGAGCGGCGCTCCACACGCAAAACAGAAGTGCGCGACCGCCGGGTTGTCCTGGCCGCAGGCGTGGCAAATCACCATAGGGTGAAGCGTACGGCCGGGGCCGCTGACCTTCTAGTGGGCCTCCGGAGAGGAGGTGCGGAGCCGATGCAGATTCCGGGCCACCCCCGCCGGAAGGGCTCCCGTGGCACAGCGGCTACGGGAGCCCTAATCCCTTTTAGGCGGCTTCTGCCAGCGGCTCCGCTTGAACGGGTTGCTCCGCAACGCGGACGCGAGTCTGGCCGATCGCGAACGCCGCGACCGCCCCGAGGAGAACGACGCCGGCACCGATCCACACGGCCGCGTTCATGCCGTTGACGAACGTGTCGGAAGTCCGGTAGCCGCCGTACGCCGAGAAGACCGAGGCGAGCACTGCCACCCCGAACACGCCGCCAAGCTCGCGGATCGCGTTCTGCGCCCCGGACGCCTGCCCCTCTTCCTCAGGCCGGACAGCGGCGAGCACCACGTTCGCGACCGGCGCCCAGAACATCGCCATGCCGATGCCCGACACCATGAACGGCGCGACCAGGTGCCAGTACGGGGTCGTCGGCGTCGAGACGGCAGCGATCGACGCCAGCCCGGAGGCCTGCAGGACGAGGCCGATCCCCATGAGGCGAGCGCCACCAACGCGATCGGAGAAAGCGCCCGCGATCGGCGCGACGAACATCGGCATGATCGTCCACGGCAGGATCCGCAGCCCGGAGCCGAGCGGCGAGTAGCCCTGGACCGTCTGGAAGAACTGCGACAGCAGGAAGATCGAGCCGAACATCCCGAAGAACATCAGCAGCGACGCGACGTTCGCGAGCGCGAACACGCGGTTCTCGAAGAAGCGCATGGGCAGCATCGGCGCGTCTGCGCGGAGCTCCCAGAGGACGAACAGCGCGAGCACGACCGCGCCGGCCGTCAGCGCGCCGACGATCTCAGGCGACGCCCAGCCCTGTCCGTTGCCGCGCACCAGGCCCCAGACGATCCCGAAGAGCCCACCGCTCGCCAGCGCGAGGCCGGGCAGGTCCAGCTTGTTCGAGGGGCCGTACGTCTCGTCCAGCCGCGCGAGCGCGAGCGGGATCAAGGCGACGCCGATCGGAACGTTGAGCCAGAAGATCCAGTGCCAGGAGATGCCGCTCACGACGGCGCCGCCGACGAGCGGGCCGAACGCAACGGCGAGACCGGCGATGCCGCTCCACGCACCGATGAAGGCGCCACGCTTGTTCGCGGGAACGCCGGCGCTGAGGATCGTCAGCGTCAGCGGCGTCACGATCGCGCCGCCGACCCCCTGCGCCGCCCGTGCGGCGATCAGGGCGCCCGCGGTCGGAGCGAGCGCGGCCGCGGCGGACGAGAGCGTGAAGATGCCCAGCCCGACGGCCAGCATCCGGCGCCGCCCGAACCGGTCGCCGAGCGCCGCTCCCGTGAGCAGGAGGACAGCGAAGGTGAGCGTGTAGGCGTTCACCGTCCACTCCAGGCTCTCGATCGAGGCGTGGAGGTCCTTCCGGATGACCGGAAGGGCGGTCGTGACGACGAGATTGTCCAGCGTCGCCATGAAGACGGCCGCCGAGGTGATCGCGAACGTCCAGATCGTGCGTGTCCTGGCTGACATCAAATCCTCCTTCGGGTCTCTGCCTCGATCCTGCTGACCGGCGGTCGCTGCACGAGTGCGGCTCCCTGGCGTGTCGAGGTGCGGTTAACCGGCATATGCTTGTGAGTGGTCACTTACTTTCAGTCCAAAAAAAAGAGCTCAGATGTCCTTGCGGCAGCCCTCGATCAAACGCTGTGCCCAGCCTTCCTCCGCCTGGAGCAGGTCCATCGAGGCGATCACGTTGAGCAGCATGCCCTTGGCGAAGAAGTGGGCGATCTCCTCGCTCGGAACCCCGGAGACGCGCTCGACGTACCCGACGAGCTCGCCGTAGCCGCGGCGCACGACCTCGCGGATCTCCGGGTCGCCCCCCGAGGCCGCGTAGGCCTGCATCTGCGAGTGGAGGTAGGTCGGATCGCTCGCGAGGCGCTCGGTATAGGCCTCGCCGATGGCGTGGAGGGCGGCCTCGCCCTTCAAGCCGGCGGAGGCCGTGTGGAACATGTCCAGCGTCCCGCGCATGCAGCGCTCGATGGTGGCGATGAAGAGCTGCTTCTTCGTCCCGAAGAGGCGGAAGACGTAGGGCTGCGAGATCCCGACCGCCTTGGCGATCGCCTCGGTGGAGCCGCCGTCGAGCCCGTGGGCGGCGAACTCGACGAGCGCCGCCTCGAGGATCTCGTCCCGGCGCTCCGTCGCCGACTTGCGTTCCGTTACTGCCATGGGCGGTAAGTTAGCTACTACTTACTAACTTGTCAAGTCACTTCTGCAGGAGGGCCATGCCCCGTGCCAGGCGGACGGGGCGGCGGCTCTGCTCCCGCGCGAACCGGGGGAACGCCTGCGTCGAGTTGGATCAGCGTCCAGCGCTCCTTCAGCTCAGGTGGGATCAGCCAGCCTGGCTCAGAGCCGGAAGGGATCCCGGCGCGGCCCTCGCCCTCGAAGAACGTCCCCGGCTCGTAATCGCGCCCGACCTCGCGCGGGAGGTCGACCGAGTGGAGGTGGCCCTCGCCGTTCTGCTGCAGCGCGAGCAGCGAGAACGCGGTCGAGAACCCGTTCGCGACTCCGGTCTCGACCGCGGTCTGCGGGCGCACGTGGCGCAGCACCGCGTAGAGATACGTGCCCTCCGTGTAGCCGATCGCGCCGAGCGAGTGGCCGCTGCCGCCGACCGCGGCGAGATGCTCGCGCCCTTTCTCGAGCAGATGCTCGCGCAGTCCGCTCGCCCGGACCTCGTGCTCGTAACGGGCGAGCACGTCGCGGCCGCCGAGGAAGTCCGCCACCTCGGCCCGAATGGTGCGCGCCTCGAGCAGGCGCCGCGGGTGTCGCACGGTGCGAGCCGCCCGGTAGAGCGTCCGTTTCAGGCCGCGGATCGTATCGTTGCGCCTCGTGGACGCCCGGATTCTCCATCTGCCGGTGAACCTCGCCGGCACGGGCTGGGCGCACGTCAACGCACTGCGCCGAAAAGGCGTCGACGCGCGGCTGCTCGTCTTCTGGCCGCAGAAGTGGCGGCCTGAGGAGTACGACATCAACCTCGACCTGCCGCGCCAGGGCTTCCTCCGCCAGCAGCTCGTGCAGTGGCGCGCGCTGGCGCGCTACCTCCCGCAGACCGATCTCTTCCACTTCTACTTCGGCAAGACGCTCGTACCGAAGTCGCTGAACATGCCGATCCTGAAGGCGACCCGGAAGCGGTCGGTGATGCACTTCCTCGGCGACGACATCCGCAACAAGCCGCTCGAGGCGCTCGCGTACCGCAAGAAGTTCGACGCGACGATCGTGGGCTCGTACGCGGCAACGCGCTGGGTGCCGGACGCGACCGCGGTCGTTCCGCCGGGGCTCGACCTGCGTGACTACGAGCCGGTGCCGGCCGTCGAACGCGAGCGGCCGCTCATCGTGCACGCCCCGTCGGACCTAGACAAAAAGGGGACCCGCTTCGTCGTGGAAGCGTGCGCGCAGCTGCCGGTCGAGCTCGACGTGGTGCACGGGGTGCCGCACGACGAGGCGGTGGAGCGCTTCAAGCGGGCCGACATCGTCGTCGACCAGATGCACTACCGCTGGCACGGCGTCTTCGCGATCGAGTCGATGGCGTACGGGAAGCCGGTCGTCACCCACCTCGATCCCGACGCCGTCCGGCAGACGGAGGAGGCGTTCGGCGTGAAGGTGCCGATCGTGGCTGCGACGAAGGACGACCTCGTGGAGAAGTTGCGTCCGCTCGTCGAGTCGTTCGAGCTGCGTTCATCGAGCTCTATCGCACGCTTCTTTGAGACATGTCTCAGGGACTGTCCCTGGGGCGTGTCCATACTTGACGCGATGCTCGAGCGGCTGAAAGAGCTGTTCCGCCACTCGGCGATCTACGGCCTTGGCTCGATCGTCGCGCGGATCCTGGCGGTGCTGCTGCTGCCGCTGTACACGCGCTACCTCTCGCCCAGCGACTACGGACTGATCGAGACGCTCGTCGCGCTCTCCGCGGTGCTGACGGCGCTCGTCGCGCAGGCGATGAAGAGCGCCTTCTTCCGCTTCTACTTCGACTCGGCCGAGCCCGAGCGGCGCCTGCTCGTCGTGCGCACCGCCTTCTGGTACGTCTTCGCGGCCTCGACCGCCGTGCTCGTCGCGGGCGTCGCGCTCGCGCAGCCGATCTCCTGGGTGCTGTTCCACACGCGCAGCCACGACGGTCTCGTCGTCGCTGCCTTCATCGGCCTCTGGGCGGCGATGAACTACGAGCAAATCACCTCGCTGTTCCGCGTCGAGCAGCGCTCCACGGCCTACGTCATCGCGACGCTGGCGAACGTCGGCATCACGATCGCAGCGACTGTCGTGCTCGTCGTCGTCCTCGACAAAGGCCCGCTCGGGGTGCTCGTCGGCAACTTCACCGGCACGCTGATCGTGTACGCGGCGCTGCTGCTCTACAGCCGGCGCGCGCTCGGGCTGCAGTTCGACCGCACGCTCTATCGCGCGATGAACCGCTTCGGCCTCCCGCTCGTCCCGTCGGCCGTGGCGCTCTGGCTGACCAACTTCAGCGACCGTTTCTTCCTCGTCAAGCTCACCGACGCGCACGAGGTCGGGCTCTACTCGATCGGCGTCCGCATCGCGTCGGCGATCGTGCTCCTGCTGACGGCGTTCCGGATGGCGTGGCCCGCGTTCGCATACTCGATCGACGACGATCGCGAGGCGCAACGCACCTACAGCTTCGTGCTCACGTACGTCGTGTACTTCTGCTGCTGGCTCGCGCTGGCGCTCGGACTCCTGGCGCCGTGGATCGTGAGGGTGATCACGACCAAGCCGTTCTATCCCGCGCAGAACGTGGTGGCGCCCCTCGCGTTCGGCGTGGCCGCATTCGGCGCCTACGTCGTCGTGCAGATCGGGACGGGCCGCGCACGGCAGACACGCTCCAACTGGGTCGTCACGGGCGCGGGAGCGGTGCTGAACGTGGCGCTCAACCTGGCGCTGATCCCGCCCTACGGCCGCATGGGCGCCGCGATCGCGACGGTGTCCGCCTACACGCTGCTCTTCGTCGGGATGGCGTGGCGCGCGCAGACCGTCTTCCCCGTCCCGTACCAGTGGCGCCGCGTGGCGACGCTCGGCCTCGCGGCGGTCGGCCTGACCGTCCTGGGGAAGGCCCTCGACGCGCCGCTCGGCGTCGCGCTGGCGCTTACGGCCGCCTTTCCGCTGCTGCTCGCCCTGCTCGGCTTCTACCTCCCGGCCGAGCGCCAGCGGCTCCGGCGGCTCTTGCCTATCCTGGGACGGTGAACGTTCTCGCCGCGATCCTCGTAGCCTCGACGTCGCTCCAGATCACGGTCTGGCCGAACGGCCAGGGCCACACGCCCAAGCGGACCTACTCCCTGACGTGCGCTCCCGCAGGCGGCACACTCCCGCGTCCGGCCGCGGCCTGCAGCAAGCTGGCCGCGCTGAAGGCGCCCTTCGCGCCGACCCCGAAGGACATGGCCTGCACGCAGATCTACGGCGGGCCGCAGGAAGCGCTCGTCACGGGCCGCTTCCGCGGCGGGCTAATCCGCGCGCACTTCAACCGGAAGAACGGCTGCGAGATCTCCCGCTGGACGCGCGTCCGCTTCCTCTTCCCCAACGCCGTCCCCTCGGCGGACAGCCGCTGAGAACGCCACCGCGCCGACGGTGAAGCCGGCCGCGATCGCCAGGAAGACGACGCGCATCCCGACGTGCTGCAGCGCCTGCCCGACGGCGAGGAAGCCGAGCGGCCCGATCACCTGAGCGATCGTCATCACCGCCGTCAGCACCTTGGGACGCAGCGCCTGAGGGGTGCGCACGGTCATGATCGCGAAGAGCGGTGCGTTGACGAGCGGCGCGCACATGCCGAACGCCGCGAGCACCACCACGACGGCGGGCCAGGGCAACGTGAGCGCGAGCAGCCAGAGTGGAACGGCCATGGCGAGGATCGCGAAACCGACGAGCCTCGTCAGCTTCACCTTGCGCACGATCTGCGCAGCGCCGAGGCTGCCGAGCAACGCGCCGGCACCGAAGCTCGCGTAGAAGAAGCCCGCGATTCGCGGGCTTTCGTCGAACCGCCGTACGGCGAGAACCGGCAACATCACGAACAGGCCCTGCGCGACGAAGTTGATGAACGCCGCCGCGGCGAGCGTCGGGCCGAGCAGCCTGTCGCGGATGACGTAGCGCAGACCGGCGAATAGTCCGCGCGACGAGTCGTCCTGGGCGACGCGGCCGCCCGCCCGCACGAACGTGAAGACGACCGCGAACGAGAACGCGAACGTCCCCGCGTCGACGAGCAGGACCGCGGGCGCGCTGAGCCAGCCGATCAGGACGCCGGCCAGGATCGGTCCGGCCAGCTGCGTAATCTGCGTTCCCGCCTGGAGGAAGGCCGAGCCCTGCGCGACGAGCTGCTCGTCGTCGCCCAAGACCTCCGGCAGGATCAATCGCGAGGACGCGAAGTACGGCGCCGTGAAGCAGCCGAGCAGGAACGTGGCGGCGAGCAAGAGGGCGAAGTCGAGGTGGCCGGTCCAGTGCAGGACCGGGATGGCCGTCATCAGCGGGACACGCGACGCATCCGCGATGTTCATCGTGCGCTTCGCACCCAAACGTGCGAGCAGTCCGCCGGACGGGATCCCGAGCAGGCCGACCGGCAGGAGCTCCGCCGCGAGGACCCAGCCCATCTTGGCCGTCGAGCCGGTGGTGAGGAGCACGAACCACGGCAGCGCAACGAGCGTCATCGCCGATCCGGTCAGCGAGACGAGCTCGGCGGAGAGGATCGCGAGAAGCGAGCGGTTCCTGAGGATGGTCATAGCGGTAGATAATAAAACGTACGTACGGTTTGTAAAGTGAGGGCATGCCGAAGGTCTCCGCCGAGCACCGCGAGGCCCGCCGGGAGGAGATCCTGGAGGGGGCCCGCCGCGCCTTCGCCCGGTACGGCTACGAGGGGGCGACCGTGGCGCGGCTCGAAGCGGAGCTCGGGCTCTCCCGCGGCGCGATCTTCAACTACTTCCCGGACAAGTGGGCCCTGTTCTTCGAGCTGGCCGCCCGCGACCAGCACGAGCTGACCACGCTGCTGATGGAGCAGGGCCTCGACCCGACGATCCGGCACCTCGCCGAGGAGAGCCCGGACTGGATGGCCGTCTACTTCGAGATCCTTCGCCTCCTGCGCGGCGACCCCGAGCTGTTGCAGGAGTTCCAGAAGCGCGGCGGCGAGGGACGAGAGGCAGAGATCAAGGGCTGGCTGGAGCAGCTGATGGCCGACGGCGTCTTCAGAGACGACGTGCGGCTGGAGGACATCGTGCTGTTCGTGAACGTCGTGGCCAACGGAGTGGCCCTCGCACGCTCCCTTGCTCTTCCGATCGACGCGGATGCTCTGATCAAGCTGATCCACGGCGGCATCGACCCTCGTCACCAGTAGCATCGCGCGGCTGATGCGCGACATCACGGTCCTCGTCACCGCCTCCGGCGCACCCGGCACGGCCGCGCTCCTGCGCGCACTGCGCACCAACGGGGAGCGCGGCGTCCGCATCGTCGGCGTCGACATGTCGCCGCAGGCCGTCGGCCGGCACTTCTGCGACCGCTTCTACGTCGTCCCACCCGGGCGCGACCCCGGGTTCGTCGACGCCGTGCTCGACATCGTGCGCCGAGAGAACATCGACGCCGTCCTCCCGCAGTCGTCCTCCGACCTGCTCGGCCTCGCGGAGGCGCGCGAGCGGTTCATGGCCTCCACGGTGCTGGTCTCGCCGCCGGAGGCGGTCCGCACGGCGAACGACAAGGCGGCTACGTATGCGCTGCTCGACCGGCTGGGCCTGCGCGCGCCCGCCTGGCGGAAGGTGACCGGCGCGCGGGCGCTCGCGACCGCGGCGCAGGAGCTCGGCTACCCGGAGCGGCCGCTCTGCTTCAAGCCGGTGTTCAGCTCCGGCTCACGTGGCTTTCGCGTGCTCGATGCGACCGTCGACCGCGCGCGGCAGCTGATCGAGGAGCGACCCGGCAACCTCGCCATGCGGCTGACGGACGTCGTCGAGCTCCTCCCGGACGAGGGCGGCCCCGACCTGCTCGTGATGGAGCTCGCGCTGGGACGAGAGCGCACGGTCGACGGCATCGCACGGTCGGGGCAGGTCCTGCTCGGGCACGCGAAGACGCGCGAGTCGGTGCGCGCCGGCCTCGCGATGTACTTCGAAACGCTGAACGACCACTGGCTGCTCGAGGTCGCGCAGCGGATCGTCGCGGAGCTCGGCATCGAGTACTTCTTCAACATTCAGCTCGTCGGCGACTACGTGATCGAGATCAATCCGCGGATCTCGACGATCGTGTACCAGGACGACCTCAACCTTCCTTATCTCGGGCTGAAGAGCGCGCTCGGCGAGATCTCGCACGAGGAGCTCGCGCAGCTCAGTGCGCACGTGCGCCCCTCGCGGCGCGCATTGCGCTACTTCGACCAGGTGGAGTGGGACGAGAGCTCGCCTGCCGACATGCAGACGCCGCCGCGCTCCTGGACGCCCTCGAGCACTCTCCAGTAGAGGCGGTCCCAGCCGCCTGACGTGAGCGCGTCGAAGCGATCCGGGTGCCAGAGGATCGCGAAGGCACCGCCGTGCTCGGCCGCCCAGTCGAGCAGCCGCATGACGCGCCTGGCCGCCTGCCGCACGGACAATCGCATGTACCGCTGGAGCGTCGCATCCATGACCGCCAACGGGATTTCGAGAAGATCCAGCGGCTCGTCACGCCCGAAGTCCCACGGGCGAAACGGGCGGGCGATCCCCGCGCGAAAGCCGATCACGTCGGGCAGGCCGAGCGTCGTGTCGTAGGCGAAGCCGAGTGCCGCGAGCGGCGCAAGGTTCCGATGCGGGTCGCCCCGCAGGTAGTGGTAGCGATGCCCTCGAACCGGCCCCGCAAGCGCCTCCAGCGTGGCCTTCTCCTCGCGGAGACGCTCGGGGTCGTCGGCGGACGTGTAGCTCCCGTGCAGGCCGATCTCGGCGCCCACTCCGCGCAGCGTCTCCACGAGCCGAGGGCGAAGACGCTCGTACGTCTCCGGCGCTGCGCCGTCATGCGGGTCGGCGTGGCCTGCGAGCACAAAGAAGGTCGAGTTCCTTGCGCCTCGCCGTCGCTCCTCCGTCGCGATCTCCTCGAAGCGCCAGTTCGGGTCGGTACCGCGCCGCCGGTGCAGCGGCGCGAGCGCAAGCCCTGTTGCCTCGCGTGCAGCAGAGCGAATGCGCGCATGCAGGAGGTCTTGCTTGAGGCGCGCCGCCGCGCCGCGCAGCCCGATCGGCGTCCACCGCCAAGGCGAATCGACGTCGTGGGTCAGAGCGACGACGAAGGGCGGTTTCGGCACACCGAGCTTCTTGCGTAGGCGTTCGAGCGGTGGGTCGAGTGGATCGAGGTCCGACGACACAGAATCGAAGCGACCGTGCTCGTCGAGGACGAAATCGCGTTCCTCCAGGCGCGACAGATGGAAGAAGCCCTCGGCGAGGTCGTCTCCGGTCGGACGTTCGCCGCGGTCGATCTGTTCCCAGGCCGCTGCGTCGTACGGAACGTCGTCGCCGAGCCCGAGCTCGGTCGCGCCGATCGAGTCGAGCACCCAGCGGGCGCGGCGCTCGACCTGAGCCGGGATCACCTGACGGCGCTCCGTACGACGCGCGCAAGGTGGACAAGCCCCGGCTTCGGGTCGTCCAGCGCGAAGACGGCGTCCACGTACGGAGGTCGCTGGGGTGCAGGGCGCTCACCGGGGAGGAGCGTGATCGCCCACCGTTTGCCGTGCCCGTTCATTCGCGCGTCGGGCGGCGTGTCACCGGTGAGGTCGCGGTACGCGATCAGCGGCAGGTCGACTCCGCAGGCGGTCGCGAGCCCGTGCCACTGCCAGAGGCGCGGATTGATCTCCATCAGCTTGTACCGGCCGTCGCGCGGATCGCGCTTGAACTCCACCTGCGACAGGCCCGTGTAGCCGAAGGCGCGCAGGAGCGTCAGGGCGGCATCCACGACCTCTTGCACCCAGACCGCCTCGCCGACACGGCACGTGCCGATCCCCGGCGGCGTCTGGCGCAGCTTGCGCCCGCAAAAGAGGCCGAGGGCGCGCCCGTCCGCGTCGAGGTAGCTGCCGACGGTGTAGAGCGTGTCGTCGCCGCCGGGGACGAACTCCTGGACGATCGCGCCGAACTCCTCCGTGCGCGCGACTGCCTCTTCGAGCTCGGCCGGTGTCTCGCAGCGAAACGCCTGGCGCCTGTAGCGCCGCTTGAACTCGACCGACCGGTCCGGCTTGACGATCGCCGGGAACGTCCCCGGCTCCAGCGCCGGGATGTCGATGCCGGCCGCCTGCGCCTCCTCGAGCTGTGCGCGCTTGCTCTGCACGCGCTCGAGGACGTCCCAGCCCGGGAACGGCGTCAGCACATCGAGGTCGTCCGCGTAACGCGCGACCGCGTTGAGCGAGTCGTCGTGCGTCGGAAACACGACGACCTCGCCGAGCGCGCGCACGAAGTTGACGAAGCGGTGCTCGTCGTCGAACGGATCCGGGGAGAGGAACCGCTCGGCGTACTTGCTGCGGAACCCGAGCGCGCTCGGGCGGTGGTCGACGGCGAGGACGCGGATCCCCGCACGGCCGAGCGACCGGATCGCTGCGAGCCCGTTGACCCAGCCGACGTCGATCACAGCCGCGGCGACGCTCATGCGGCGATTCTGCCGACTCAGCAGGCGGCTGCCCGGTTACGTCGGTGCCGATCCAAGAATTCGGGTTGAGACGGCCGATCGCGCAAAGCGCGCTCGGCCTCTACGCGGCGCCGCCAAGTCGTGCCGACTTCGCAGGCGGCTGTACGCGGCGCCGCCAAGTCGGCGCCTCTAGCGCAGCGCGTTCAGAGCGGCAAGGTCCTCGTCGGTCGGCACCCACTCGCCGGCGGCGGCGTTTGCACGCACCTGTTCGGGCTTTGTGGCGCCTGCGATCACCGAGGCGATCGCCGGCTGGGCCGCCAGGCCGCCGATCGAGACCTGCAGCAGGGTCAGCCCACGCTCCTGCGCGAACGCCTCCAGCGCCTCGAGCCGGTCGAACTTCTCGTCGGTGAAGACCTCGTCGCGCCCAGCCAGGCGCGTCCCCTCCGGGTGCGGCTCGCCGCGCCGGTACTTGCCGGTGAGCAAGCCGCTGGCCAGCGGGAAGTACGGCAGCACGCCGAGGCCCAGCCGCTCGCAGACCGGTAGCAGCTCTTCCTCGGCTTCACGCCGCAGCAGGGAGTACTCGTTCTGCGCACTCACGGGGAGCACCCAGCCGCGCTCACGCGCCAGCGCGTCGATCTCCTCGACCTGAGCAGCCTCGAGGTTCGAGTGGCCGATAGAGCGCGCCTTGCCCTCGCGCACGAGCTCGTCGAGCGCCCCGAACGTTTCCTCGAAGGGCGTCACGTGGTCAGGCGTGTGGTACTGGTAGAGATCGACGTAGTCGGTGCGCAGCCGCTGCAGTGACGCGTCGATCGCCTTGCGGATGTAGTCGCGCGAGCCGCGCGCCGTGGTGCCGTCGCCCATGTCACCGCCGAACTTCGTTGCGAGCAGGACGCGGTCACGCCTTCCCTCGAGCACCTCCCCGAGGAAGGACTCGCTGCCGCCCTTGTTCCCATAGATGTCCGCGGTGTCGAACAGCGTCACGCCCGCATCGAGCGCAGCGTCGACGACAGCGCGCGTACCGTCGACATCGACACGCATCCCGAAGTTGTTGCAGCCGAGCCCAACGACCGAGACTTCCGCTCCTTCGGCTCCCAACCGCCGCGTACGCATACCGGTCGATGCTAGAGCTTCACCCATGCGCTACCGCCGCCTCGGTTCGAGCGAGCTCGAGATCTCGGAGATCAGCCTCGGCTCTTGGCTGACGTACGGTGGCGGCGTCGGACGTGAGCAGGCCGAGGCCTGCGTCGCGAAGGCGTTCGAGGTTGGAATCAATTTCATCGACACAGCGAACGTCTATTCCCGCGGAGCCGCAGAGTCACTCCTCGGCGAGGTGCTGGTCGGCCGGCCGCGCGACTCGTACATCCTCGGGACGAAGCTCTACTTCCCGATGAACGGCGACCACGGCCTGTCGCGCGAACAGGTCTTCAAGCAGCTCGACATCTCGCTGCTCCGACTGCGTACGGACTACGTCGACCTCTACCAGTGCCACCGCTACGACTTCGACACGCCGCTCGAGGAGACGATGGAGGCGCTCACCGAGGTCGTCCGGCAGGGAAAGGTCCGCTACCTCGGCTTCAGCGAGTGGCCGCCCGACCGGATCCAGGCCGCGCTCGAGCTACCGAACGTGGAGAAGTTCGTCTCGAGCCAGCCGCAGTACTCGCTCCTCTGGCGCGAGCCGGAGCGCGAGGTCTTCCCGCTCTGCGCCGCGAACGGGATCTCGCAGGTCGTGTGGTCGCCGCTCGCGCAGGGAACGCTCACGGGGAAGTACAAGCCGGGCGAGGCACCGCCGCCGGACACGCGTGCCGCATCGCGCGACATGGGCTGGGCGATGGACCGCTTCCGCGACGACGACGTGCTCGAGGCCGTGCAACGCCTGCAGCCGATCGCCGACGGGCTCGGCATCACGATGGCGCAGCTGTCTCTCGCCTGGGTGCTCCGTCGACCCGAAGTCGCGGCGGCAATCATCGGTGCGAGCCGCCCCGAACAGGTGGAGGAGAACGCCGCAGCGTCGGGGATCGACCTGGACGACGCGACCCTGCGCGCAATCGACGACGCCGTGGCCGCGGTCGCGGCCGTCTCCTAGGCCGCGAGCAGCCCGGTGAGATACATCGCGACGATGCCTGCGAGAAAACCGCCGATGACCCACCCCGACCGCAAGCCTCTCTCGACGCGACGCGCGACGTAACGCCCGACCTCGACCACGACCTCGAGCGCCGCGCCGGCAGCTGCCGCGAAGAAGACCACGGCGAGGAAGTCAGACGAGGCAAACCCGCCCAGCCAGGCGCCGAGGATGGCCGGAGCGCCGGCGATCAGCGCGAGCGCGGCCAGCCGGCGCACGCCGACCCGCGCACCGCTCTCCGCAGCCGGAGCCGCAATCCCGAGCCCCTCGGTGACATTGTGGATCATGAACCCGACGATCAGAAACGTCCCGAGCGTCAGCTCGCCGAACGCGAACGAGGTCCCGATCGCCAGGCCTTCACCGAAGTTGTGCACGCCGATGCCCACGGCGACGAGCAGCGCCAGCGCGGCGGCTCCGACGGCCGCGCCCTGCTCGCCCTGCGCAAGACGCGTCCCGAGGAACGTCATCGTCAGGTAGCTGATCGCAACACCGAGTAGGACGAGCCCCGCACCCGCCAGGGGCTCGGGCAACTCGGCCTGCCGCTCGAATGCCTCCCCGAGCGCCTCGATCCCAAGGAAGGTCAACAAGCCCGCCGTCAACGCCATGAACGCCGCGAGCCAGCGCCGGTCCGCGTTCCGGAGGGAGGGCAGCCACAACAGGCCGAGCGCGATCGGCACGATCCCGACCAGGAAGCCGATCAGGCCGTACCCGAGGAAGCCCTTGACGCTGGCGCCCGGAGTCTCCACGGCCGCGGCGATCTCCTCGGTCGTCTCGATGCCGGTCGAGCTCGTCACGCCGACGGAGATCGGTTCGTCCTCGACCCATTCGTAGGGGACGACGATCGTGGCCGAACGTAGACGGCCGAGCGTGCGGTCGCCGTCGACCGAAAACGGGAGGATCGCATCGTCCACCGTCACCGACGCAATCGTCAGGTCGTCGCGCTGCGGATTGGTGACACGGATCTTGATCTCTCCCGGCTTGAACTGGACACGCCGAACGTCGAACTCGTCGAGCGACGGTGGATTCCGGCCGATCAGGTCGACGAGCGACTCGCCACTCGTGACGAACACGCCGACGACGGCGGCGAGCAGGACGACAGGGACGAGGGCCGCGATCCGGCCCGCCACTAATCGACCACCTCGAAGAAGCCCATCCAGCCGAGCTCCGTGAACTCCGATTGGTGCGCATGGAACATGAAGCGACCGGTGTTCGCGAAGTCGATCTCGATGATTCCGCGCTGCCCCTGGCAGAGCATGACTGTGTCCGTGTACTCGAAAGCATCGCCCGACCCCGTCGGGTAGTAACGGAAGAAATCGCCGTGCAGATGGAACGAGTTGAGGAGATCGAACTCGGTCAGGTTGGCGATGTAGATGCGGACGGTCTGCGAGCGCCGGACGCGGATCGGATAGCGCGCGTAGTAGAACGAGCGCCCGTTGACGGTATAGAAGTTGTTCTCGCCGTCGCCGTCGGTGTCGAAGCCGTTCATCACCATCACGAGCTCCTGAGCCGGCTTGCGTGGCTTAGCGGGGTCGATGATGAAGGCGCCGTAGAGACCCTTGTGAATGTGCTTCTTCAGGGGCGTCGAGTGACAGTGGTAGAGATGCATCCCGTACGGCCGCGCCGGAAACTCGTACGTGAACGTTGCGCCCGGATCGACCACCTCGAAGACGCCGTCCATGTCAGCCGGATGGATGCCGTGGAAATGAATCGTGTGGGCGTGCGAGCCGGCGTTCGCGAACTGAATACGGAGGAGATCGCCTTCGGTCGCGCGGATCACCGGCCCCGGAACCGTGCCGTTGTAGGTCCACGCCGCGAAGAAGACGCCCGGCGCGACCTCCACCTC
>WNGB01005793.1_pt1 | contig 18395 bp, 16 predicted proteins | sample 5400681 | NCBI WGS metagenome assembly WNGB01 (sample SAMN13153367, study PRJNA577476) | soil metagenome | isolation source: 115 cm soil or saprolite under grassland replicate 2 | place: USA:California | collected 2016-06-15 | reverse complement strand
CGCTGTTGTAGATCGCGTAGGCAATCTTCCAGTCGCGATCCGTACGCTTGACGATCACCGTGAACTTTCCGGTCTCCTCGATCGAGGCGCCCGAGCTCAGCCAGAGAGTCTGTCTGTAGGTGCCGACGTCGTATCCGACCTCGCCGGCCGCCGTCGATTCCGAATGGACGAGGGTAAAAGCGGTGATCCGCGCGGATCCCTTGAAAAGATCGCGGTAGTGCTGCTCGATCGCCTGACGCCCGTCGACTGCTGGCTCACACGGCGGCATCTCGACCGCATCCTCTCGATACAACGCTGCGACGCCCGCCGCATCGCCTGCGAGAACGGCCGCCTGATACGCGTCCGCCGCGCGAACGATCGAGGAATTGAGCTCCGGCATTCCGACCATTCCTCCGCGCAGCGGCGGCCGGGCCACGACCGGCCCCGAAAGAAAGAACATCATGACGTATCCGATCAGTCGCATGACAACCTCCTTTTGGAAACTCCAAACTCCACAGCCGGCCGGCGCCTCCGTCTTCCCCGTTGCCGCGCGTGCTCGACTCTCTGAGGTTGAGGCGGAGGTCGCCGGCATGGCAGAATGTTGGGGCTCAACGACGCGGCAAAACATGACGGCAGGCGTCAAGGAATTGACAGATCGCGCCAGCAACCGGCCGTCTCGGCCAACGCCGACGCTCACCCCCGCCCGCGAGCTCCGTGCTTTCACCGACGCTCTCCAGAGGCTGGGCTATGACGTTTCCGCGCTGCTTGCCGCTGCCGGGCTGGCCCCGTCCGACCTCGAGGATCCGGACGCCCTCCTGCCGTGCGCCGCCACGACATCCATCCTCGCCAGGGCGTGCCAGGAGCGTCCGCTCAAGAATTTGGCGCTCCGGCTCGCCGCCGAGACGCCGCTCGGCGCCTATCCGCTCCTTGACTATCTGGTTCTTTCGTCGGATACCGTTGGTCACGGATTCCGACAGCTGATCCGGTACTACGGGATCGTCAATGCTCCTGTCACACTCGAGGTCGTCGACGACGAGGATCCAATCCGGGTCGTCGCGGCAAGCCCCGGAAACCCGTTCGCCCTCGAATACGTTCTGTCTCTCAACGTGCTTCACTTCCGGAGGGAGACCGAGGATCGCTTGCATGTCGCGTGCGTGAGTTTCACGCATCGGCCGGATGACGTTTCCGAGTTCGAGCGGATCCTTCGCTGCCCGGTCGACGCCGAGGCGGGCTGGAGCGGCATCGCGTTGCCAGGGTCCTCGTGGCGCCTTCCGCTGCGTCGGCGCGACCCGACGCTCCGCGGCGTCCTCCAGAGTCAGGCCGACGCGGTCACAGCGAGTCTGGCCGCAGGCCGGGGGATCACGTTCGAAGTCCGCCGGCTGATGGCGACCCGCATCGCCGGCGGAGAGACGCGCATCGGCGCACTGGCGCGACAGCTCGCTACGACACCGCGTACACTGCAGCGAAGGCTCGCGGCCGAAGGATCGTCATACCAGGGACTGCTGGATCAGACGCGCCGGGAAGCCGCCGAAAGCTACCTGACCGATTCGACCTTGTCGGCCGCGGAGGTGGCATACCTCCTGGGGTATTCCGAGCCGGCCGCCTTTCATCGAGCGTTTAAGCGGTGGTGCGGCTCATCGCCTCGGGATTTCCGCGAGAGCCGGCGCCAGCGGCCCGGTCCGCGTTCTCAGTAGACCGCGGGCTCTTCGTAGGTCGCGAAGACTTCCCGCATCACATCGGAGATCTCTCCGACCGTGGCGTAAGTCTTGACCGCGTCGATGAGGGGCGGCATCACGTTCTTCCCATCCGCACAGGCCCGCTCCAAGGCTCCCAGGGCCGCCGTCACGGCCTTCCCGTCGCGTGTCCTGCGCAGCTCCCGCACCGCCTTTTTCTGCTCCTCTTCGACCGCTTCGTCGATGTACAGAGTCTCGATCGGCGCCTCGTTCTCCTCGACGAACTCATTGACGCCGACGACGATCTTCTCCCTGGCGTCGAGGGCTCGCTGGTAGGCATAGGCCGCGTCCATAATCTCGCGCTGCGGGAAGCCCGCCTCGATGGCCTCGACCATGCCGCCCAGATCGTCGATCCGCCGGAAGTAGTCGAAGCAGCCTCGCTCCATCTTGGTCGTCAAGTCCTCGACGAAATAAGAGCCCCCGAGGGGGTCAATCGTGTTGGCCACGCCCGATTCGTGCGCGATGATCTGCTGCGTCCGCAGGGCGAGTTTGACGGCGAAGTCCGTCGGAAGAGCCAGCGTCTCGTCGAGCGAGTTCGTATGAAGCGAGTTCGTGCTGCCGAGCACCCCCGCCAGCGCCTGGATCGTCGTCCGCACGACGTTGTTGTACGGCTGCTGGGCCGTGAGCGAGCAGCCCGCCGTCTGCGTGTGGAAGCGGCACATCCAGGAGCGGGGGTCCTTGGCGCCGAATCGCTCGCGCATCGTCTTGGCCCAGATACGGCGCGCGGCGCGGAACTTCGCGATTTCCTCGAAGAAGTCATTGTGGGAATTGAAGAAGAAGGAGAGCCGTGGCGCGAACTCGTCCACGGGCAGACCCGCCTCGAGGCCGTACTGCACGTACTCGACTCCGTCGCGCAGAGTGAAGGCGAGCTCCTGGAGCGCGGTCGAGCCGGCCTCGCGGATGTGATAACCGGAGATCGAGATTGTGTTCCACTTTGGGACGTGCTTCGCGCAGAAGGCGAACTGGTCCGTGATCAGCCGCATCGAGGGGCGCGGCGGGAAGATGTACTCCTTCTGAGCGATGTACTCCTTCAGGATGTCATTCTGGAGCGTGCCGCCGACCTTCGACCAGGGCGTGCCGTTCTTCTCCGCCACGGCGAGATACATCGCCAGCGCGATCGGAGCCGTGGAATTGATGGTCATGGAGGTCGTGACCGCGCCGAGGTCGATCCGATCGAAGAGGGTCTCCATGTCTCTCAAGGAGTCGACCGCGACGCCGCACTTGCCGACCTCGCCCTTCGACATCTCGTGGTCCGAGTCGTATCCATAGAGTGTGGGCAAGTGGAAAGCCGTCGACAGACCCGTCTGTCCATGCGCGAGCAGGTAATGGAAGCGCTGGTTGGTCTGTTTCGCGGTTCCATAGCCCGCGAACTGGCGCATTGTCCAGAGCCTGCCGCGGTAGCCGGTCGGATGGAGACTGCGGGTGAAGGGGTACTCGCCCGGCCACGAGAGATCGCGCTCGGGATCGAAGCCGGCGAGCGAGTCGGGGCCGGCCAACGGTTCGACGGGCGCCCCCGAGACCGTCGTGAAGTCGGTCTTTCTGGGCGGCCTGCTGGCGAAGGCCTTCTGGCTGGCCTCCCGCCACCGCCGGCGCCCCGCGCGGGTCGCTTCGGGCACGGTCGGGTCGTCGTTCTTCTCTTTGCTCACTCGGATGACTCCCAGACGGCCCAGAATAGCAAAAGCGCGCCTGCCCCGTATAATTTCGGCATCCGATGTCGAATCTGACACTTCCGCAACGTCTGGAGCTCTATCGGCTCCTGCGTCTCAATCGGACGGTCGAGGAGCGGCTCGTCCGCCTCTACCGCCAGGGCAAGATCGTGGGCGGCCTCTACCGGTGCCTGGGCCAGGAGGCGATCTCGGTGGGCACGGCCTATGCGCTCTCGAAAGGCGACGTCATCGGTCCGCTCATCCGCAACCTTGGCGCCGTTCTCGTGGCGGGCTTTACGCCCCGCGACGTCTTCGCGCAACACATGGGTCGCGCGACATCGCCCTCCGGCGGCAAGGACGGCAACCTGCACTTCGGAACGCCCGAGACGGGAATGGTGGCTCCCAGCTCGATGCTGGGCGCTCTCGTGGCCGTCATGGCCGGAATCGCGCTCGGGGCACGGATGCGAAGGACGCACGCGGTCGCCATGACCTGGATCGGCGACGGCGCCATGTCCACGGGCGCGTTCCACGAGGGCTTCAACTTCGCCTGTGTGCAGAGGCTGCCGCTCGTCGTCATCGCCGAGAACAACGGCTGGGCGTACTCGACGCCTTTGTCCAAGCAGACGGCGGCCCGGTCGCTGGCGGAGCGCGCCTCCGGCTACGGAGCCTTTGTCGAGCGCGTCGATGGCAACGACGTTCTCGCAGTCCACGAGGTCGCCAGCCGCGCCGTCGCCCGCGCCCGAGAGGGGGAAGGACCCGCCCTCCTCGAGGCCCTGACCTATCGCATGAAGGGCCACGCGGAGCACGACGGGCAGGCCTACGTGCCGCCGGAGGAGCTCGCGGAGTGGGGGCTTCGGGATCCGATCGCTCTCTACACCCGGTATCTTGTCGAGCAGCGTGACGCGACTTCCGAGACGCTCGAGTCGCTCGACCGCGCCGTTGTCGAGCAGGTGGACGCCGAGCTCGAAGCGGCCGAGGCGGCGCCGATGCCGGCCCCGCGCGACGCCTTGAAGGGCGTCTACGCCGGCGAGACGGCGGAGGCCGAGCCCGTCATCATCCGGAGGCTGCAGTGACCGGCACGACCTACGTCGAGGCGATTCGACAGGGTCTCCTCGAGGAGATGGAGCGAGACGACCGCGTCTTCCTCCTGGGCGAAGACATCGGGGTCTACGGCGGCGCTTTCAAGGTGACCGACGGTTTGCTCAACCGTTTCGGCGAAGAGCGCGTCATCGACACGCCGCTCTCGGAAACCGCGATCGTCGGCGCGGCCGTGGGCGCCGCCATGATGGGCCTGCGGCCGGTCGCCGAGATGCAGTTCGCCGACTTCATCTCCTGTGCCTTCGACATGATCACGAACTTCGCGGCGAAGGCCCGCTACCGCTCGGGCGCCGGCGTGCCCCTCGTCGTCCGCGGGCCGGCGGGCGGCGGTGTGCACGGGGGGCCCTTCCATTCGCAGAATCCGGAGGCTTACTTCGCGCACACCCCGGGCTTGAAGATCGTTCAGCCAGCAACGGCCTACGACGCGAAAGGGCTCATCAAAGCCGCCATCCGGGACGAGGATCCCGTGCTGTATTTCGAGCACAAGTTTCTCTATCGGCGCGTGAAGGAGGAGCTGCCCCCGGGAGACTGGATCGTCCCGATCGGGAAGGCAACGGTCCGCCGAACGGGCCGCGACCTCTCGATTCTGACGTACGGCGCGATGGTCTGGACCGCGTTCGAGGCTGCCAAGACGCTCGAGTCCGAAGGCATCGACGCGGAGATCGTGGACTTGCGCACTCTGTTCCCGCTCGACGAGGAGACGATCTGCTCTTCGGTCGCGAAGACGAACAAGGCCCTCGTGCTCCACGAGGCCACGCGCACCGGAGGCATCGGTGCCGAGATTGCGGCGGTTCTGGCAGAGCGATGCTTCGAGTATCTCGACGCTCCGCTCGTGCGCGTCACCGCGCCCGACACGCCGACCCCCTTCTCTCCGCCGATGGAGGAGTTCTTCCTGCCCAACCCCGAGAAGGTCTGCCGGGCGGCGCGGGCGCTGGCGGGATATTAGTCGGGGCAGATCTCGCGGAGGAAGTCGGCGACGCGGTCGATCGGCTCGATGCGCAGGTCGGGAAAGCCTGCTGCGTCGCCCGCGTTGCCGGCAGGCAGAAAAACTCTCGTAAAGCCCAGCGCAGCGGCTTCCTTGACGCGCGAAGCGGCTGCCGGTACCCGGCGGATCTCGCCCAAGAGACCGACCTCCCCGAAGAAAACCGAGCCCTCGGGCAGGGGCCTGCCCCGGGCCGAGGAGACGAGCGCGGCGACGATGGCGAGGTCGGCTCCGGGCTCGGTCACTTCGAGCCCGCCGGTGCACGATGCGAAAACCTCGCGGGAGGCCAGAGGAAGGCCGGCGCCTTCGAGCACGGCCAGAAGAAGCGCCAGCCGAGCACCGTCGAGGCCGATCCCGACACGTCGCGGCGAGCCGGCCGCCGAAGGTCCCACGAGCGCCTGGATCTCGACCAAGAGCGACCGCGTGCCCTCGCGTGCCGCCGTCACGGCGCTGCCGGGCAGGCCGGCGCGCCGCTCGGCGAGCAGAGCGGCTGAGGCGTTCGGAATTTCCGCGAGACCCTCGCCCGTCATTTCGTAGAGCGCGAGCTCGTCCACGCTTCCGAACCGGTTCTTCGTTCCACGCAGGATCCGGCGCGAGGAGCTCTTCTCCCCTTCGATCGAGATGACGGCGTCCACGAGATGCTCGAGGGACTTGGGCCCCGCAAGGTTGCCGTCCTTGGTGACGTGGCCGATCAGAATCACCGGCACGCCGCGGACCTTGGCGTAACGCTGCAGGACCGAGGCGGACTCGCGCACTTGCGAGACAGTCCCGGCGGACGAGGTCAGCGACGGCTCCCGGACCGCCTGTATCGAGTCCACGATGACCAGAACCGGCGAACACGCCTCGGCCTCGGCGACGATGCGTGCGACGTCCGTCTCGGCCATCACGCGCAGGCGCGACTCCCGGACCGCGAGCCGCTCGCCGCGCAGGCGCACCTGGCCGGGCGATTCCTCGCCCGTGGCATAGAGCACCTCGCCGGCACGGGCCGCCACCCCGCGACCCACCTGCAGCAGGAGCGTGGACTTGCCGATCCCGGGCTCGCCGCCCAAGAGCACGACGGCTCCGGGCACGAGACCGCCCCCCAGCACGCGGTCGAGCCCGGGCAAGCCGGTCGGCAGGCGGGCGTCCGTCGCCAACAGCGGCTCCGCGATCGGCGCCGCGAAGGCGGCTGCGGGCACGGCGCGCTCCGAAACGGTCTCCTCGACATAACTGTTCCACTCGCCGCAGTCGGGGCAGCGGCCCAGCCACTTGGGCGAGACCGCGCCGCAGGACTGGCAGGCAAAAACGGTCGTCAGCCGCGCGCGCACGGCGTCTACGGCCGAACCGAGACGAAGCCGATAAGATATTTCAAATCGTCGTCGCCCCAGCGCACGCCGGCGCCGAGCATCATCGAGTCCTGCTTGCGAGTGTGGTTCAAGAAGTCGTCCCAGCCCGCCGTGACATAGATCGATGGGCTGAAGAAATAGCGCCCGAAAACGCGGGCGTGCGGAGAGAGCTCGTCCCGGGAAAAGTCGTACAGCTCCGTCGTGAAGCGCAGCCGCCGCTTCAAGAGCTCGTAGTCGATGCCGACTCCCGCGCGCGACTCGATGAGGCCGGCACGACCGGTGAAGTCCCTGTAACGCCAGCCCACCAGCGCCGTGAACGCGTACTGATCCTTGAAGTCCACCGTCTGGGTCGTCTTGATCTCGGTGTGGCCGTCGGGAAACGTTGTCGTGACGACCGAGGTGTCCTTCGTGCGCCGGCCGTGGGGAAGAGTGTTGATGCCGAGCCGATAGAAACGGGGCTTGTTGCTTTCCGGGATGACGTCCACGTTGAAAGTTCCCTGGCCCTTGCCGTCCCGCGAGAGGTACTCGGTATGCAAGTCGAAGTCGAGGCCGAGCTTGTTCGCTTTCGAAAGCGTGCCGCTCAGGCTCGCGATGCCCGATTTGATCTCCTTCAACGCGTCGTTGAGGTTCTTGTGGGTCTCCTCGCTCTGAATGAGCTTGCCGAAGGTGCCTTCGCCCTCCCGCATCTTGGTGGTGATCTGATTCACGTTGTCCGCCGTGGTGTCGAGCTTGGCCGTCAGCTCTTTGATGTTTCCGATGCCCGCCGTGACGTTGCCCTCGTTGGCACCCACGAGCCGATCGACGCGATCTGTCAGCTTCGTCAGCATCGAGGAGAACTCGCGCAGGTTCGCGATCGTGTCGTTCACGCTGGCGCGGTTGTTCACGACGATCAGCTTCAGCTCCTCGGAGATGACCCGCACGTTCTCCACGATGTTGGTCAGGCGCTCTTCACCCAGCGCGCCGCCCAGCGACTTGTTGAGGTTTCGGCTGATGTCGCGCAGCTCGATTCCGATGTCGCGCGCGAGCTTCGTGATCTGGTCGAACGTGACGGGCACGTCGCCCTTGAGCCGCGACCCGTCCGGCAGCGAGTCCGCGCCGACAGGCCCGGGGATCAGCTCGACGTACTTCTCTCCCAGCATGCCGCGGCTCGCAATCGAGCCGGAGGCGCCCTGCCTCAACTCGACGTCGCCGTCGAGCTCGACCTCGACGATCGCCTTCCCCTCCTTGTCCAATCGAATCTTCGAAACGCGGCCGACCGGCACACCCGCCAGCCGCACGAGTGACTTTTCATCCAGGCCGGTCACGTCGGCGAACTCGACCGTGATGTGCCGGGGCTTGCCATGGCCGAACCGGAGGGCCTCGATCTTCCAGATCAAGAGCCCGGTCAAGACCAGGACGACGAGAAAGAAGGCTCCGACTTTCGCTGCCGTGTTCATGCTCCCTCCGCGTGAACGGACGCCACCCTGTCGAACTCTCCCGTGAGGGGCCCCTCCGCGCGCCCCTCCACGAACTGCCGCACCGCCGGGTCCTCGGCCCGCAAGAATTCGTCCGGCGAGGCGTCGTAGACGATGTGCCCTCCGGCCAGGAGGGCCACCCGGTCGCCGATCTTGCGCGCGCTCGGCATGTTGTGCGTGATCGTCACGATCGTTGCGTGCAGCCGCTCGCGCATTTCCAGAATCACCTCGTCAATGATATCGGTCATGATGGGGTCGAGACCCGTGTTCGGCTCGTCGAAGAGCAGGATCTCGGGCTGATGGGAGATCGCGCGGGCGAACCCCACGCGGCGCCGCATGCCTCCCGAGAGCTCAGAGGGCCTCTTTTCCCCCACGTCCGGCAAATGGACGATCTCGAGGCATTCCTCGACGCGAGTCTTGATGTCCGCGGCCGAGCGCCCCGAGCGCCGGAGCGGGAAAGCCACGTTGTCGAAGACCGACATCGAGTCGAAGAGCGCGCCTTCCTGAAACGACATCCCGAACTTCTTGCGGAGGTCGTTGCGGCCGAGGCCGGAGTCCGCCCAGAAGTCCTTCCCGTCGACGAACACTTTGCCCGAGTCGGGTTCGATCAAGCCGATCAAGTGCTTCAAGAGCACGCTCTTGCCGGTGCCCGACTGGCCCACGATGACGAGCGATTCGCCCGGTGCCACGGCGAAAGAGATGCCATCCAGAACCACTTTGGGTCCGAATCTCTTGTGGAGGTCTTCCACGCGAAGCTTGGGCGTCTCGGCCGTCATATCAATAGAGCAGCTTCGTCAGGAAGAAGTCTGCGAGGAGAATGGACAGGCTTCCCGCCACCACGGCTCGGGTCGTCGAACGCCCCACGCCCTCGGCGCCGCCTTCGGTGTAGTAGCCACGCACGCAGGCGATGAGCGAGAAGATCAGGCCGAAGGCGGCCGCCTTGATGAGGCCCGAGACGATGTCGTCGCCGACCTTCAGGTACTGAAAGGAGTTCTCGATGTATGTCACCGGATTCGCGCCGAGCAGTTTCACAGCAACCAGATAGCCCCCGAACATGCCGACCGCGTCTCCCATGACGACCAGAGGCGGCATCATGAGGATGGCCGCCAGGACGCGCGGCACGACGAGATACTGAACCGGCTCGGTCGCGAGCGCCGTCATCGCGTCGATCTGCTCGGTCACGCGCATCGAGCCGAGCTCTGCTGCCATTGCACTGCCCACCCGGCCGGTGACCATGAAGGCCGTCAAGACCGGCGAAAGCTCGCGCGTCAGTGAGAGCGCCACGACGCTGCCCACGAAGCTCTCGGCGTGAAAGCGCTGGAAGCCGTTGAAAGTCTGCAGCGCCATCACCATGCCGGTGAAGAGGGTCGTCAGGAAGCAAACGGGCACGGAGTCCACCCCGACCCGCACCATCTGACGCAGCAGCTCCGGGAAGTCGTACGGCGGCCGCACCGTCCACATGGCGAAACGGCCCAGCATTTGGAAAAAGCGGCCGAGCTCCTCCAGGAGGCGGAGGATGAGCCGGCCGATGGCCTCGAGCAGGCGCGTCACGCGACGTAGACCCTCGGCACGCGACGCCCGATGCCGCAGAGGATTTCGTAAGGCACCGTGTCTGCCGCGCGCGCCCAGTCCCAGGCGGTCACACGCTGCGGCCCGTCGCCACCGAGACAGACGACGCGGTCGCCGAGTCGCGCGGCGGTGCCCGTGACATCCACGATCGTCAGGTCCATGCTCACAGCGCCGACAATGGGGGCTTCCTCCCCTCTCACGAGGACCGAAAGACGTCCGAAAAGAGACCGGCGAAGTCCGTCATCATAGCCGATGGGTAAGAGCGCGATCCGCGAGGGCCGGGCCGTCACGAAGGCGCCGCCGTAACCGAGCGCCGTGCCGGCCGGTACGTCCTTGAGTGTCATGATCTCGGTCTCGAGCGTGAGCGCGGGCTCGAGCGCCCCGCGGTCCATCTTCTCGGCCGGAGCGACCCCGTACAGCGCCAGGCCGGGGCGCACGGCGTCGAACCAGGTGGCGGGATGCGCGAGCACCGCGCCGGAGTTCGCCAGATGCACGCAGCCGGGCCCCATTCCCGCAGAGGCGAGTGCCTCTAGGCCGTTGCGCATCGCGGCGGTCTGAGCCGCGGTGGCCGGCGAGGCCGCGTCGTTCGAGGACGAGAAATTCGTGTAGACGCCAGCCACGGTGAGGCCTCCGGCGCCCCGAAGCACGTCGATGGCGGCAGGGAGCTCGTCGGATCGCACGCCCAGCCGCCCCATTCCCGTGTCGAGCTTGAGGTGGACGGGTAAGGGAGCGGCCGCCTTCCGGGTCGCCTCGGCGAAGGCTCTGATCTGCTCGAGATCATAGAGCGCGGGTGTGAGGTCGTAGGCCCGATGCAGCCCGACGTCCGCCGGGTCGGCAAAGCTCAGGATCAGAATCGCCCCTCCGATCCCGGCCCGGCGGAGGACCACGCCTTCCTCGGCGATCGCGACGACAAACGTCCTCGCTCCCTCCGCCTCCAGACGCCGCGCCACCGGGACAGACCCGTGCCCGTAGGCGTCGGCCTTGACCACCGGAATCACGCGTGCGGGCGCGACGCGATCCGCGAGAAAGCGGTAATTGCGCGCGATGGCGGAGAGGTCGATAACGGCCCTCGTGGGACGCAAGGGACGTTGAGAGTTGAGGGTTGAGGGTTGAGAGTTCAAAACGAGGAGAGGCTAACAGGTCCGCTTGACTCGTAGCCTCAGGCTGCTGAGCATCCGTGCGATTCCATCCGCTTCGGAGATCCATCGCTTGGCCGCAGCGGATTCCAAGTATCCGAGGTCACCGCTTAGGAGAAGGAGGTACTCCGTCTCGGCGAGAGAAGCCTCCGCCGCGTTGAGAAAGAGTGCGTACTCGAGCTGGGCGTCGAACCGCTCCTGGGACGGGAACCCTTTGGTCTCGCGGTAGATGTCCCGAACGAGCTCGTGACTCCGTCGCCAGACCCGGATTTCAGTGAAACGTTGCATCGGCGGAGGTTCGGCTAACGGGACGGCATGACTCTCAACCCTTAACCCTCAACCCTTGACGATCTCTAGAAGGGCTGATCGGGGGGCGGCGCGGTGGCGCCGCCGGCGTAGTTGGCGAAAGACATGTGGTCCGCGAGAAAGACGAGCGGAAAGGCGCCCGTCGGCCCGTTGCGCTGCTTGGCAATGATGACATCCGCGATGCCCTTGCGCTCGGTGTCCCGGTCGTAGAGCTCCTCCCGGTAGAGGAACACGACCACGTCGGCATCTTGCTCGATCGACCCGCTGTCACGAAGGTCCGCGAGCTGCGGTTTTCGAAGCTCTCCCTTGCGCTGCTCGGGCTGACGGGAGAGCTGCGAGAGGGCGATGACCGGCACGCGCAGCTCTTTGGCGAGCAGCTTCAGTCCGCGCGAGATCTGCGAGACCTCCTGGGTGCGGTTGTCGAAGCGGCCGTGCCCCATCATGAGCTGAAGATAGTCCACGACCAGCAAGTCGAGGCCCTTTTCGCGCTTCAAGCGCTGCGCCTTGGCTCGCATCTCCGGCACGGCGAGAGCCGCCGAATCGTCCAGGAAGAAGTTCGCGCCATGGACCTTCGTCTGGGCCAGCACGAGGCGCTGCATGGCCTCCTTGGACGCGTAGCCGTCGCGCACCTTCTTGGCGTCCACGTCGGCCTCCGAGCAAAGGACGCGGAAGCCGATCTGCTCCTTCGACATCTCGAGCGAGAAAAAACCCACCGAGCGCCCCTCCCGGATCGCCACGTGCTGGGCCACATTGAGCGCGAAGGACGTCTTGCCAACGGAAGGACGGGCAGCCACGATGATGAGGTCCGAGGCCTGCAGTCCCGAAGTCAACCGATCGAACTCGAGGAAACCCGTCGCGAGGCCGGTCAAGGCGCCTTTGCGGTCGCGCGCGTCCTCGATGATGTCGAGGTTGTGCTTGACGATCTGGCCGATCGGCGTGAAGCCGCCACGGACCGAGTCCTCGGCAATGTCGAAGATCTCGCCGGTGGCATCCCCGAGCAGGGCCTCGGCGGTCTTCTCCTGCGCGAGGCCCTCGCGGACCATCCTCTGGCCGGCCCGGATCATCCGCCGCAGCGTCGACTTTTCCTTGACGATGCGCGCGTAGTGCTCGACATTGGCCACGTCGGGAACGGCGTCCAGGAGCGACGACAAGTAGGCTGCCCCGCCCACCTTTTCCACGATGCCGGCGCGGGCAAATTCTTCCCTCAGCGTCAGGATGTCGATCTCGGCCGACCGCTGGGAGAGATCGAGCATTGACCGATAGATGCGCCGGTGCGTGTCGGGGAAGAAGTCGTCCTCGCCGAGGATCGGGATGACGAAGGACAGGGCGTTCGGATCGAGCAAAACCGCGCCCAAGACCGAGCGCTCCGCTTCCAGGTTCTGCGGCAAGCCCTTTTCGGTAACGACGTCTTCGATCATCGGGGAGAGTGAGCGCATTCTTTACGCGCCCGTGAAGCCCGTCAATCCCTCGAAGCGATTTCCGCACGCGCGATCGGGCGTTCGCGCCTCGGAAATGCCGATGAAAAAAATTTCGCCGACGTTTTCCACAGAACTATTGGAAGACGAGCGTCGGACAAATGATGTCCGAGCGGCGTCTACCAGACGAAGCTCTGCTCGGAGGCTCGGACGAGGCTGACGACCGTAGGCCAGCCGACGATTTCGTCGACTTTCTCGCGAAGCCGCTCCGGAGGCGTTCGGCTCTTGACCATCGCGGCCGAGCAGGCGAGAAAGCGTACGCGACCCGTCTCGCGCGCCTCGGCGAAGAGATGCCCGGCGCTGCCAGGATCCCCCGCTTCGGCCTCGAGGCGGCCCGACATGAGCGCCTCCATCGCTCCTGAAAGCCAGACCAGCGTGACGTCCGTGCCGAGCGAGACCGCGGTGGCTGCCATCGCGGCCGCCTCGGCCAGCCTTGCCGCCTCGCCACTCTGGAGCAACAGCACCCAGCGCGGGGCCGCCGCCGATCCGCTCATCTCTTGGCCCGAGCCCGCAAGGAGTCGAGCATCGCGCGGTCGCCCGTGACGCCACCGGGCACTTTGCGCCCCTCGGGGGTGCCGTGGAAATCGCTGCCGGCCGTGTGCAGGAGGCCCAGCTCGTCCGCGAGCCTCGCGAACCGGGCCTCGTCGGCCGGCCCGTGGTCCGGATGGTAGACCTCGATCGCGTCGAGGCCCTCCGCGGCGAGCGCCCGGATGAGATCGTCCGCTTCCTTGTACCAGACGGCGTGGGCAATGGATGTGACGCCGCCGGCGCCCTTCACGGCGCGCACCACCTCCACGGCCTTCCACTTCTCGTAGGGAACGAACCACGGGTGCTTGCTGCCGAGGAACCGGTCAAAGGCGTCGTCCATCGACGCCGCGTGCCCCCCGCGGACGAGCGCCCGCGCGATGTGCGGCCGGCCCCAGACGCCGCTGCCGACGTCAGCCCGAATGGCGTCCAGGTCGAGCGGATAACCCGCCTCGACGATCTTCTGCGCCAGCTGCTCGCCTCGGCTGCGGCGCGCCTCCTGGCGAACAGAAAGGGCGGTGTTGAACGAGGCGTTCTTCTCGTCGACGAACAGGGCGACGATGTGGACGTCGTCCTGACCGCCGTATTCGGCGGAGATCTCGGCGCCGGAGATCAGCTCGATGCCGACGCGCCGGGCTTCCTCGCGCGCCTCGGGCAGGCCCATCAAGGCGTCGTGGTCGGTCAGCGCGAAGGCATCGAGTCCAGCAGCGGCCATCTTCCTCACGAGCGTGGCCGGGGAATCGGTGCCGTCGGAGACCGTGGAGTGACTGTGGAGATCGATCTTCACGGGGGGCGATCTTAACCGGCTTTCGGCCGCAGGCGGCCGCTTCGCGGCCGGCGGCCGAGAGAGTTCCAGTCCGGAGCCGATCTCGTGGCGCGACTAGAATCCTGCCGATGGACCGCAAGGCGATCGCGCGGGTGCTCGAGGAGGTCGCCGGATTGCTGGACCTCAAAGGCGAAAACTCGTTCAAGGTTCGCGCCTACGAGAACGCCGCGCGCGCGGTTCTCGCGTTCGAGGGCGACCTCGGCGAAGCGGTCGAGAGCCGCGAGCTCCTGAAAGTCCGGGGTATCGGCTCGAGCATCTTCACCGGCATCGAGTCGCTCGTGAAAACGGGCCGCTTCCCGCTGCACGACGAGCTGAAGGCCACGCTCCCCGCTGGCCTCTCGGACTTCCTGCGGGTTCCGGGGCTCGGCGCTCGCAAGGCGAAGGCCCTGTACGACGGCCTCGGCGTGGACTCGCTCGATGCGCTCGAGAAGGCCTGCCTCGAAGGAAAGCTGGAGGGACTCAAGGGCTTCGGCCCCAAGAGCTGCGCCAATATCCTGAAGGGCATTGGCTTGGTCAGGGTCTCGGCCGGTTCCTTCCATTACCACACCGCGCGGCGAAAGGCCGATGAGCTTCTCGTCGCGCTCGCCGGGACGAACCTCGCGGCGAGAGTGTCGATCGCCGGGAGCCTCCGGCGACGCAAGGAGGTCATCCGAGACATCGACCTGCTCGCCGTCTCGACGAGTCCGGACGCACTCGCGAGAGCCTTTCGCGAGCTGCCAGGAGTGACCGACGTCATCGGATCGGGCGAGACGAAGACCTCTGTGCGCTTCTTAGACGGCCTCTCGGCAGACCTGCGCGTCGTGGTCGAAGAGGCGTTCCCTGCTGCCTTGCTCTACTTCACCGGCTCGAAGGAGCACAACACCACTTTGCGCGGCCGGGCCAAGCGGCTCGGTTTCAAGCTCAACGAGTATGGCCTCTTCCACGAAAACAGCGAGGAACGCGTGCTCTGCGCGAGCGAGGCCGAGATCTACCAGAGGCTCGGACTCGCGTATGTCGAGCCGGAGCTGCGTGAGGATCGCGGGGAGATCGAGGCGGCCGAGCACGGGACGCTGCCGCGGCTGCTCGAAGAAAAGGATCTGAAGGGCCTGATTCACCTCCACACGACCGAGTCGGACGGGCGCGACTCGCTGGAGGCGATGGTCTCGGCTGTGCAAAACGCCGGCTATTCGTACGCCGCGATCACCGACCACAGCAAGACGGCGGCTTATGCCGGCGGCCTGACGGAGGAGCGGGTCTTGAGCCAGCGCGAGGAGGTCCGCAGGCTGCGTTCGAAGTTCCCCGGCTTTCGGATCTTTCACGGTACGGAGGCCGATATCCTGGCCGATGGCTCGATCGACTTCGGGGACGCGTTCCTCGAAGGGTTCGACCTCGTCGTGGCCTCCGTGCACTCGCGCTTCGGTCTGTCTCCCGAGGAGCAGACGAAGCGCCTCCTCAAGGCGGTCTCAAACCCACGGGTCTCGATTCTGGGGCACCCGACGGGTCGCCTGCTGCTCGAGCGGGAGGGCTTCACCGCCGACATGGAGAAAGTGATCGCCGCCGCGGCGGAATCGGGCTGCGCCATCGAAATCAACGCCTCGCCCCATCGTTTGGACCTCGACTGGAGGCTCTGCCGGCAGGCCGCCGACAAGGGCGTTGCGCTCTCTGTCGACCCGGACGCCCATTCAGCCGAAGCCTTGAGCGACACGACCTACGGCGTCGGCGTCGCCCGGAAGGGCTGGGTGACGCCGGGATCCACGCTGAATGCGAAGACGTCCGAAGAACTCGAGACCTGGCTGACACAAAGGCGGGGCAAGCCGCTGCCGGCGGCAACCTGACCCGAAGGCGCCGAGAGGGTCTGGGTCGGAAAGCCCGCCACACGGACTTGACAAGAAAGTAAATAACTGATTAGTTATTTAATATGGGTCGTCATGCCCGAGTCAGCCGCGAGGAGGTCCTGAAGGCGGCCCGCGACGCGTTCGCCGAACGGGGCTTCGAGGGGACGACGCTCGCGGCGATCGGTGCGCGCCTGGGAGTCTCCGGGGCTGCCGTCCTGCGCCATGCGCCGACCAAAGATGCGCTCTTTGCGGCGTGCCTGGAGGTCGGAGGGGCCGAGGAGAATCTGCCGGGCGCTTTCTTGAACGACCTCCGTGGATCGGAGGACCCGATCCCGGCGCTGCGGCGGTTCGCCTCCGAGCTCGTGCCGTTCATCGGCGACCGGATGGGCGCGGCCATTGCCGCCTCGATGCGGCACAACGCCGGCCGAGGGGTTTCTACCGTGAAACTGCCTTTTGACCCTCGTCGGCCGTCCTCTCCCCCGCAACGCGTGCTCGCGACTCTGGAGGCCTACCTGCGGCGGGCGCAACGCGCCGGAACTCTGCGCCTGCTCGACCCCAGGGCGGGGGCCGTTGCGTTCCTCGGGGCGTTCCAGGCCTATCTGTTCATGCATCGGATTGCTCAGATCTCACCGCCCGTCGCGTTCGACGCTTACCTGGAGACGGTGCTCGACATCTGGAAGCGGGGCGCCGTTCGCCCCGGAAGGACCTCGCGATGAAACGACGCTGGATCGTGGTCTTGATCCTCCTCGCCGCCGCCGGGGCCGGCTTCTGGGCCTGGCAGCGCAGTCGGCGTCCGAAGCCTCTCGTTCTCTCGGGCACGATCGAGGCGCGCGACGTGGAGGTCGGGTCCCTTCTCGGCGGTCGCGTGGCCCGCGTCCACGTGGAGGAGGGGTCGACCGTCGCGCGGGGCGACCCGATCGTCACCTTCGAGACAGACCTCATCGACTTTCAGATCCGCGAACAGGAAGGGCGGGTTGCCTCGGCCCGCGCCAACCTGGCGAAGGCCGAGCGCGGCCCGCGCGTCGAGGACATCGCGCGCGCACGAGCCGAAGCCGCCAATGCCGAGAGGGAGCGGCAGCGCCTCCAGAACCTGCTCGAACGAGGCGTCATCGGTCAGCAGCAGTACGACGATGTCGCCACGAAAGCCAGAATGGCCGCCGAAACGCTTCTCGAGCGCGAGCGCGGAAGCCGGCCCGAGGACATCGCCGCCGCCCGCGCGGCTCTGGCGAGCGAGGATGGACGTCTCGACTACGTCAAACGCCAGCGGCAGGAGTCGGTCGTGAGGGCCCCGGCAGCCGGAAGGATCGAGTCGATCGACCTGCGTCCGGGCGACCTCGTCGGCGCCAATCAGCCGGTCGCAAAGCTGCTCGAGCCCTCTCAGCTTTGGGTGCGGGTCTACGTGCCGGAGCCTCAGCTCGGACGCGTGCGGGTCAGCCAGAAAGCGGCGCTCGCGGTCGACACGTTTCCCAAGCGCGAGTTTCCGGGCCGCATCGTCGAGATCCGCACACAGGCCGAGTACACGCCCCGCAACGTCCAGACACTCGACCAGCGCATGGACCAGGTCTTCGGCGTGAAGATCGCCATCGACCCGGCCCCCGAGCTGAAGCCCGGCATGGCGGCGCTCGTGCGCCTCGACGAGGCTCCGTGAGCCAAAACGCTCACGACTACGGGATCGAAGTCGAAGGCGTCTCTCGCGACTTCGGGAAGGTGCGTGCCCTCGACAAGGTGACACTGCGCGTGCACCGCGGAGAGATCTACGGCTTGATGGGCCCGAACGGTTCGGGGAAATCCACGCTCATCCGCATCCTCTGCGGCCTGCTCGCGCCCACCGAGGGGCGGGCGCGCGTGGATGGCCTCGACGTCGTCCAGAAGGGCGAGGAGATCCGCCGGAGGATCGGCTATGTTTCGCAGAGGTTCTCGCTTTACGAAGATCTCACCGTTCTCGAGAACCTCGATTTTTTTTCAGCGGTCTACGGCCTGTCGGGCGACCAGCTCGCCAAACGGCGAGACTGGGCGATTGGCTTGACGTCGATCGGCCCCTATCGCGACCGGCTGGCGGGACAGTTGAGCGGCGGCTGGAAGCAGCGCCTGGCGCTCGCCGCCGCGCTCATGCACGAGCCCAAGGTGCTCTTCCTCGACGAGCCGACGGCAGGCATCGACCCGGTGGCGCGCCGGGAGCTCTGGAACCTCCTCTTCACGCTCGCGGGGCAGGGCGTCACGCTGTTCGTGACGACCCACTATATGGACGAAGCGGAACGCTGCGGGCGCGTCGGATACCTCTACCTCTCGAAGATGCTCGTCGAGGGCGACCCCGTCGGGCTGACGCGGCGCCCCGAGATCACGCCCGAGGGGACTCGCCGCGTCGAGGCGGCCTGCGAGGCAGGCGCCGCCGCGGTCATGAGCCACGCGCGCGCGCTGCCCTACGTGGAGGACGTCACGATTTTCGGCAACGCGTTGCACCTGCTCGTGCGCGCCGACGTGGACGACGATCGGATCGCGCGTGACCTCGAGCAGGCGGCCAGCGCCC
>WNGB01019340.1_pt1 | contig 18399 bp, 15 predicted proteins | sample 5400681 | NCBI WGS metagenome assembly WNGB01 (sample SAMN13153367, study PRJNA577476) | soil metagenome | isolation source: 115 cm soil or saprolite under grassland replicate 2 | place: USA:California | collected 2016-06-15 | reverse complement strand
AACGGAGCGCTGGCAGCCCGATCAGGAACAGCAGCGCGAGCAGAGTCATGCGCAGGAGCGCGCGTGCGCGAAGGCTTCGTGCCTTCCAAGAATATCCGGTCATCGCGCCCCTCGATTCTGCCGTTGCTGGGGCAGATTGCTCTGATCAGGGCGTTCCTGCGCTACAGCAGATGTACGGATGAATTCAGGTATGGGGGTAAAACGTCATGGCATGGCATATTATAACAGGGGAAGGGCACATACGGTTCAGTAGGACGAGAGGTAGACTGCTGGAACCGGGAAGAGGGGGCGATATAGATGCAATCCGCCGACGAGCACCGACCGCTAAAGGCGCATGGGTTGAGCATCGGTGCCCCCGCAGCCGGACCCGCTAACTACCACCCCCCTTAAAGAATTCCTCCACCGGTACTTGGAGTACCTCCACGAGCTTCTCCAATGTCTCAAATGAGGGGGCGCTTTTGCCCCGCTCCATATTGCTGATAAACTCTGCGGTCACGCCAATCGCCTCGGCAAGCTGCTCCTGCGTAATGTCCTTCTGTCTACGGATTTTCCGTAAGTGTCCTGGATTGGATTGCACTCTTGTGCCTTGCCGCCTCGCTCCTGTTTTGGGGCGTCTTGTACTTCACGCTGATCGCCCCGCCACTGCCCCAGATCGCCCCGCAAACCTTCGTCGCGCTGGCGATGACCGTCATGAGTGCCTTGATTATTCCCCTCCGCTGGTCGATGCTGGTGCCCACTACCCCAGCCGGCCAGCTCCTGCAAAAGACCCAATGGGGCACCATCGGCTTCTGGGTCATCCTGGGGGCCGCGCTGTACATGACGTGGTACGCCCGCAACTGGATTGGCGTGTGGTGGTACAGCCAGCAGGCCGTACGTGAGAATGGCCTGGACAACATGGTGACCATCTTCTGCTTGATTGGCTTCATTCTCATACCCTCCTTGGCCTGGACGGTCGTGACGCCGGAACGCTGGCTGATCCAGATCCACCAGGCTCGCGAGGTGCGCAAAATCGAACGGATGCAACAACTTGAAGACCTCAGCTACAAGGCCTCGGCTCGACCATCCGGTCAAGCAGAACAAGCTGTTCAGCCTGGGCATACCGGAGAGCCCATAGTTTGTAGGCGCGGCGCCACTGGACACCGGCGTCCTTAACCGGCGGGCGACGGTGGCCGCGCCCCACGCGACCTGGAGATACACGATCGTATCGGGCGCGGGTAACTCTGGTAGCTGTTTCCACGGCGCCTCCTCGACAATGCATTCGACCGTTTTGTATCGCTTCCGTCTGGCGCGGTCGTAGCGGGAGCGAACACGGATCAGGCGATCGCCATACGTCTGCCGCAGGGTGCTGACGCCGGGTTGCCCTGGCCGGCGCCTGGCGCGCGCACGCAGACGCTCCTCGGCATGGTAGACCCGGTGTTCTTTCGCTGAACCGGGGCGCGTCGGCGAGCGATACGGTGATGGGCAGACGGACGAATGCCCGACTATGCTGCGGGTCGGGCGGTGCGATGCGCGGGTCATCATCTGGGCCACATGTGCTGAGCAGCCCATCGTGCCAAGGATTCATGTGGCGCATCACCGCTTCAGGATACCGCGGAGCCTGGCCAGGGCGCGGCGCCAATCCCCACCGTTGCAGCGCAGCCTATGCTATAATCGGCGAAACGTATCGTCCGGTTGTTCGCCGCGCGGCCCGCACATGCCGCCCGCTGCGCCTAGAGCGCGCGACGCTGTGGCTGCGACCTGTAACCCTGCGACCCATCTTATGATCGCTTCCATCCGCGGCATCCTGCTGTTCGTCGGCGTCGACCACGCGGTGGTCGAGACCGGCGGCGTGGGCCTGCTGGTCTACGCCCCGCGCAATGTGCTCGGCGCGCTCGGCGAGATCGGCGGCGCGGTGCGGCTGTACACGCACCTGCATATCCGCGAAGACGTGCTGGCGCTCTACGGGTTTGCCACCACCGACCAGCGCTACCTGTTCGAGACGCTGCTCGCCGTCAGCGGCGTCGGCCCGAAGGTCGCGCTGAGCATGCTCTCCTCGGGCCCGCCCGACGAGCTGCGCGCCGCGATCGCCGGCGGCGACACCGCGCGGCTGGCGCGCGTGCCGGGCATCGGCAAGAAGACCGCCGAGCGGATCGTGCTGGAGCTGCGCGGCAAGCTCGACTTCAAAGGCCTGCCGGTCGCCGCGGGCGCGACCCCGGCGCTCATGGCCGTCAACGCCGAGCTGGCCGAGATGCTGGTCGGCCTGGGCTTCAGCGCCGCTGAGGCCAGCGCCGCGATTGCCGCCCTCCCGGCTGACGCCCCGCCCGAGATCGAGGAGCGCCTGCGGCTGGCGCTGCGCTACTTCGGCGGGGCATAGGGCGCGTGGCGAGCGGCAAGAGGCAAGAGGTGGACACCATTCTAAGACAAGGTTTTGCTCGACAGCGTTCAGCTTTACCGTTTGTCGCATGGCGCATGATGAAGTCACCTGCGACCTGTGACCTGCGGCCTGTGACCAACATCGTAACGCGCGCAAAAACCTTGTCTAACCTTTTGCCCCTTTCCCCCGGCCTCTCGCCTGACAACTGACTCTCAGGGATCGTTTTCTGAAGCCATCTCGCAACAAAGAGTGTCTTGCGTTACGATCGATGGTGGTATATACTGGCGCGTAGGCAGTGCGGCCGTGGACTTCGCGAGCCACGGCGGCGTTTTGGGTGAGGCGTGACGATTCCTGCGACACGTAATGTAAGGAGGCCTCGATGGCCAGCTCTGAAGCCGTTGGCTCGTCCGTAGATATGCCCTCGCGCTACTCCGACAATCCGCGCGACCCGCGCCCGCTATTCGTGCAGTTGCCCACGCTCTGGAAGGCGATGATCCTGACCTCCTTCGTGGTCAACCTGCTCCTGATCGCGCTGGTGATCGGCATAGCCTACTTTTTTTGGAGCTGGCGCCCTACGATCTCCGGCACCGCGCTGGAGGCGAAAGGCTTCGCGCGCGGCAACGTCGCCGAGCTGCGCGACGTCGTCCAGCAGCTCCAGGCCGCGCATATCAAGACCACCATTCCGCTGGACAAGCCGCTGCCGCTCAAGGGTCTGGGCGTGGTCGTGCCAGTGAGCCAGGAGCCGACGGTGACGCTGGTCGACCCGGTGCCGCTCAACCTGGAGGGCGCAGACATCGACCTCGGCGCCGGCAACCGGCTGCGCGCCCAGAATATCGCGCTGGTGCTGCCCGCCGGCACGCCGCTCAAGATCAAGCTCGACATGCAGATCCCGCTCGACGACGTGACCATCCCGATCAAGCTCGACGTGCCGGTCGACATCGCGATGGCCGACACCGAGCTGGCGCCGCAGTTCAGGCGCCTCGGCAACGTGGTCGACCGGCTGGTCTACCCGGTGCGCGACCTGATCGATCTGCAAGAGGTCCAGAAGCCCAATCCGCCGCAGGTGCCGAAGTAGTATTCAGGAGTCAGGAGTCAGGAGTCAGAATAAGTTGACAGCCATTCTGACTCCTGACTCCTGGCTCCTGACTCCTGACAAACATGAACAAGCTCATTCTCTGGGATATCGACGGGACGCTGATCTACAGCGGTGGGGTCGCCGGCGAGGCGATGCGCGCCGCGATGCAGCGGGTGTACGGCAGCGTCTGGGCCGAGGCGCGCCACTCGTATGCCGGCAAGACCGACCAGCAGATCATTCTGGAGACCTTCGCCGATCGCGAGCACGACGATCTGCTGGCCTTGCTCGACGACTTCACGGCGACCTATATCGAGGAGCTGGGCCGCCGCCACGACGAGTTTCTGACCCGCGGCCGCGTGCTCGACGGCGTGGCCGCCGCGCTCGATCGCCTCGCGGCCGAGGACGTGGTCCAGTCGGTTCTGACCGGCAACCTCCAGCCGATCGCGCGGATCAAGCTCGACATGATGGGCCTGGCAAGCTACCTCGACCTCGACGCCGGGGCCTACGGCAGCGACCACCACCGCCGCGCCGACCTGGTGCCGATCGCGGCAGCGCGCGCCGAGCGGCGCTACGGCCGGCCCTTCGTCGGCGCCGACATCGTCGTGATCGGCGACACGCCCCACGACATCGACTGCGGCCGCGCCGCCGGCGCACGCACGATCGCGGTCGCCACCGGCCCGTTCAACGCCGACGACCTGCGCGCGCACGGCGCCGACGTCGTGCTGGCGAGCCTGATCGATACCGATATGGTGCTGGACCTCGTTTTGAGGTAACATGTCTGGGGAGCGATCGTCGCCCCCTTCACAGCCGACAAGCTAGCGCCTGACGACATGCGACGCAATCCTGCCAGCTTCGAACCCGGCGCCGCCCTGCCCGCCGCGGACGACCATCTCACCACGGCTACCCGGCCGCTGCGTGCGGCCGGCGAGTCGAGCCGCCTCGGCTTCCTGGACGGCCTGCGTGGCATAGCCGCGCTGGCGGTCTTCTTCTCGCACGCGTGCGACGCCGTCTCGCCCGCCTACCGCGCCTTCGTCGAGCCCTACTTGTTTCTCGGAAACTGGGGCGTGGTGCTGTTCCTGTTCTGCAGCGGGTTCATCATCCCGGTCTCGCTCGAACGGCAGGGCTCGCTCGCCACGTTCTGGACGCGGCGCGCGTTCCGGCTCTACCCGCTGTACTGGCTCAGTGTTGTCGTCGTCGCAGCGTTTGGCATTGGAGAGGCTCTGGATCTGCTTCACGGCCCGCCGGTGCAATTCTTGTGGCTGATCGTCGCCAACCTGACCATGTTCCAGGGGTTTTTGCGGGTTCCCCATCTGATGGCGTTGTACTGGACTCTGACGCTTGAGCTGATGTTCTACATTATCATCTCGGTGCTGTACCTGCTCAAGATCAGCACGCGGACGGCGCCCGCCACGGTCGTGCTGCTGCTCGCGATGATCGTCGTCGAGCTGCTCGTGCCCCAGCCGTTTGCCTTCAGCTACGCCACGCACCTGCTGATCATCCTGGCCGGCCTGGTGGCCTACCGCGTCCACAGCGGCGAGGCGAGCGTGGCGACGGGGATCGCGGTGGCCATCCTGCTGCCGCTGATGCTGATCGCGCCGCTGCTGGTCGACCCGAGCGATCCGTACCGGCAGCTGGCCTGGGTGGTCGCGCAGGTCGGCGCGTGCGCCTACTTCGGCATCGCGTTTCTACGACGCGCGCGGATGGTCAGGCCGGCGCTGACCTACCTGGGCCGCATCAGCTACTCGATCTACCTGCTGCACCCGATCGTGATGGCCGCGATCCCCCGGCTATCCAACCCGCTGCTCGCGCTGCTTGTCTGGCTCGTCGCGCTCATCCTGACGGCCTCGGCCAGCTATCGCTGGATCGAGCAGCCCGCGATCGCGCTCGGCCACCGCCTGACCCGCGCCCAAGGGCGAGAGGCGAGAGGCGAGGGGCGATAGGAATCCAGGCGTCCGGCATACACTCCTCGTCTTCTTTTGTCGCTGGTTCTTGCGCTTGCCGAACACATCCTGAGATCCTCCTGATACGGCCCCACGGTCGTGTAGCCCGCGCTTCACGCGGCATTCACCGGCCGCTCATTCATCCGCGACCGCTCCAGCACTACAATCGTCTTAGGGTCTCGGAAGTTCTAAAACATCCCCACCACTGGGGAGGTCTGGAGGGGTCGCATGCCCTCCAGAATCCGTTCTTTTGGCCGGTCTCGGCCACGTATGTGGCCGAGACCGGCCAAAACGGAGGAGTTCGGGGGCGGTTGCATCGCCCCCGAACCCCCACCGCGTAAGTCCTGTTAGATGACGGCATCAAGTGTATATGCGGAGGAGGCCAACGATGAAACCGATATGGCTACGGCGCGGCTCGCAGCTGATCGTCTCGCTCGCCGGGCTGGCGGCGCTGGCGCTCGCGGCGCTGCCAGCCCAGGCCGCGCCGTTCGACGGTCGGCGCGGCCAGTTCGCCGACGACGCCTTCAGGACTGTCTGGACGCGTACCGACTCGCAGAACGTGCGCGGCGGCCGGACATGGTACTGGGGGCCAGCGCCCTGGTTCGACTACGCCGAGTTCTACCGCCAGGGCGCCAACGGGCTGCGCACCGTCCAGTACTTCGACAAGGCACGCATGGAGATCAACAACCCGAATGACCGCAGCGTCCAGGGCGGCGCGACCAACGGACTGCTGGTGGTCGAGCTGGTCTCGGGTCACCTGAAGAAGGGCAACGACCCGTACGACTTCGACATGCGCACGCCGGCCGACGTGCCGGTCGCCGGCAACCCCAAGGCCGACAACCCGAGCGCGCCGACCTACGCCTCGTTCGCGCCGCTGGCGACCGTCGACAACAACGGCTACCGCGACCCGAACCGGCTTGGCCAGCGCGTCGGCACGACGCTCGACCGGAGCGGCAACCTGGCCGCCCGGCCGGACCTGGCCGACGCGCACCCCGAGACCGAGATCGTGCAGTACAACGCGGTCACTGGACATAACATTCCGCGCGTCCTGTGGGACTTCATGAACATGCAGGGGCCGGTCGTCGAGGGCGGCCGGGTGAGCCGGCGGCCGGTCGTCGACTGGCTGTTCGCGATGGGCCTGCCGATCACCGACGCCTACTGGACCCGTGCGAAGATCGGCGCGGACGAGAAGGATGTGCTGGTCCAGCTATTCGAGCGGCGCGCGCTGACCTACGTGCCCGACAACCCCGCCGGCTACAAGGTCGAGATGGGCAATGTCGGCCAGCACTACTTCCAGTGGCGCTACCCGCAGCTCGGCCAGCCCTGGGCCGCGCCCGACCCGAGCGTGCCGCTGCTGTACACCTCGAACTCGCGCGACGGCACCCACTTCGAGGTCTACCAGTATCAGGTGACCGGCCCCGTGCAGCTCACCGGCAACCCGCTGCGCCCATCGACCGGCAGCACCGACAGTGTGCCGTTCTCGTACCGCCGCAGCTATGACCCGATGCAGAACTGCATGGCGCTCGACTCGCGCCGCGGCGATGGGCAGCACCGCCAGCTCTACCAGCAGCCGATCCTACCCGACGGCTTCTCGGGCGAGTTCACAAACACCTGCCTGCCGGACCGGCTGACGTACAGCGACAGCACCCCGGTTGCCCCGACCGGGCCGACGCCCGATGCGCCGCTGCAGAACGCCAACGACTTCAACGCCAGCATCTCGCCCGACGGCGGCAAAATCGCGTTTGCGTCCGACCGCTACGGGGTGCCCGAGCTGTACCTGATGGTGGCGGCGGGAAGCACGCCGGCGCGCCTGACGACCGACCGCTGCACGAGCGAATATCCGTCGTGGAGCCCGGACGGGCGCTCGCTCTACTGGGAGCGCAAGTGCGGGGATGGCAAGTGGACCGTGATGAAGGGCGACCTGAAGTATGACGACGACGCGAGCTACGGCGTCTACGCCGCGCTCGTCAACGTGCGCGAGCTGACCGACCAGGGCGCCGACAACCGCTACCCGCGCGTCTCGCCCGACGGCACGAAGGTGGTCATTACCCGAACGGCGGCCAGATCGCCTTCGCCAGCAACCGCGACGGCGACTACGACATCTACGTGATGAACGCCGACGGGATCGGCCAGGCCGCGCTGACCAACAACACCGCGCAGGATCGCTGGCCGAGCTGGGCGCAGTAGCCGGGCAATAGGCGATGGGCAATAGGCGATAGGCGATGGGAGTGCCTCCCTATTATCTATCGCCTGTGTTCCCGCGCCATCTCGGCCGCGCGCAGCGCGATCGTGAAGGTGCTGCCGTAGCCGGGGCGGCTCTGCAGCCTGAGCTGCCCGTCCATCTGGTCGATCGCGAGCTTGCTGATCGCCAGGCCCAGCCCCGTCCCCGACCCGCTCGGAAACCCCTCTCTCCCCTCCTCGACGCGCCGGAACGCCTCGAAGATCAGCTGCTGGTCGGCCTCGGGAATGCCGAGGCCCGTGTCGGCCACCTCGATCGCCAGCCGCGCGCCGGAGCCGACGCCCGCGCTGGTCTCGTAGGCGCGTATGGTGATCGTCCCGGTCTCGGTGAATCGCAGCGCGTTGTTCAGCAAGTTGACCAGCACCCGCCGCAGCCACATCGTGTCGGCCCAGGCGAGCGGCAGCCCCTCCGCAATCTCGACGTGCAGGCCGAGCCCCTTCTGCCGCAACTGTGGCTCCAGCAGCGCGGTCGCTTCCCTGATGCACAGGCCGATCTCAACCTGGGCCAGCGCCATGTCAAGCGTGCCGGCCTCGAGCCGCGCCAGGTCGAGCAGGTCGTCGACCAGCTTCAGCAGCCGGTGCGCGTTGCGGTGAATTGCCTCGAGCGCCTCCTGCTGCTCGTCGGTGACCGGGCCGAGGATACTCTCCCGGTACAGCTCGGTGAAGCCGAGGATCGCAGTGATCGGCGTGCGAAACTCGTGGCTGACGGTGTCGAGGATGGCCGACTTCGCGCGGACCGCCTGCTGCGAGGCTGCGAACAACTGCGCGTTGGCGATCGCCGCGGCCGCGTAGCCGGCGATCGTCTGCGCCAGCGCCAACTCGCCCTGGTCGAAGCTGTGCGGGGTGGCGCTCGCGAGGTTGAGCGTGCCGATCAGCCGGTCGCGCACGCGCAGCGGCACGATCAGCAGCGAGCGCGTGCCTCGGCGCACCAGCAGATCATGCAGCAATGCCAGCCGCTCGTCGCTCTGCGGGTTCTCGATCACGATTGGCGCGCCGATGTGCCAGGCCTCTTTGAACGAGCTGCCGCGCACGGGAAAGCTTAATCCGACGACGCTGCCGGCGGGTCCGGCTCCGCTCTCGGCGGTGATCTTCAGCGCGCAGTGCTCCTCGTCGATCAGCCCGACCGTCGCGGAGGTCACGCCGAGCGCGTCGCGCGCGGCAGTGACGATCGCCGGCAGCAGCTTAGGAGGCTCGATCGTCGTGCCGACCGCCGACGCGACCTGGTGCAGCGTCGTCAGGTCGGCCACGCGGCGGGCCAGCGCTTCCTCCGCGCGCGCCTGCCGCGTGACGTCGCGGAGCATCAGCAGCGTGCCGATCCGGCGGCCGGAGGCGTCAGCCAGCGGTGTGAGAGCAACCTGGAGCCGGCGCTCGTCGGCCGCCTGGCACGCGATCGTGCGCTCGCGCCGCACGGCGCCGCTCGCCAGCATACTCTCCAGCACCGCGCCGATCGCGCGGTCGTGCGTCGCCTCGGCCAGCGGCCGCCCGGTTGCGGGCAGCACCAGCGTGGCCAGCATGGTGGCGGCGGGGTTATGCTCGACGATCCGCCCGGCCGGGTCTACGACGATCAGCCCATCGGCCATGCTGTCCAGCACCACCTGGCGCGCGATCGGGCTGATCGTCAGCAGCTGATAGCGCCGGATCGCGCGGCTGACCACGAGGCCGAAGATTACCATCGTGATCGGCGTCAGATCGGCCACCTCGGCGCCGTCGAGCAGCCCGGCCAGCACGGCAATATTGACGAGCAGCGGCGCCAGTGCGCCGATCAGCATCAGGCCGGCCTGCTCGCGGTAGGGGCTCGGCGACGCAACGAATGCGCGCGCGCAGACCGCCAGCCCAGCCAGGATGGTGCTGTAGGCGATCAGCGTGTGTAGCCAGAACAGCGGCCCGTGGAAACCTGGCCCGACCTGCCAGCGCGCCAGCGCGCCGTTGGCCAGCGCCGTGGCCAGGCCGAGCGCACCCATCACGAGAATTCCGGCGTAAGCCCGGCGCGGCAGCAGCTCAAGCCGGCCGGTGATCGCCAGCGCGAACAGCAGCCAGAGCGGCCCGGCGAACGTAATCGTAGAACGCCAGGCCGAGGGCAAGCAGTGCGGAGAGCAGCACAAGCAGATTGTAGAGCGGAGAGGTGGCGCTCATGCGCGTATGTCCTCGTGCTGGAGACGAAAAAGGGGCGTGCGCGACGCTCCCTTCAAAACCGATCGCATGTTCCACTCCAGCGCCACGCGCCGCGAGCATAGCACATTTGGTGCGCCAGTCAAGAGCCCTAAGACCGATCTTACCTCCCGATCTTGGCTCTCGATCACTGCCGCGCGGCCGCTGCCCTACCTGATCTACTACAACGGCCCGCCCCTTCGCGAGCGGAGCGCGAGTCTACCACCGGCGCCGCCCTACGAGCAATGCGCGTACATGACATGATCGTGACAGTAGTCAGTAGTCAGTAGTCAGCTTAGATCGATCTCGCTACCTTGTCATCTTGTCATCTTGTCATCTTGTCAGCTGCGGCCTGTCACCTGAGAACTGAACGCCACCCGCCCCGCATTTCGTGCAAAGAGGGAGCGGCGCCGCGTTGTATAATTGGGCTCGCCCGCTGTGCATCGATCGACAGACGTGCCGCGCTGGCAGCGGCGGCACAAGGAGAGCAGACCCGTGGAACACCCGCGTCCCGCCCGGCGGCAGCACGTCGCCATTGCCGGCAACATCGGCGTCGGCAAGAGCACCCTGGTCGGCATTCTGGCCGAGGAGTTCGGCTGGCAGCCCTACTACGAGCTGGTCGCCGACCACCCCTACCTGGACGACTACTACGCGGATCGCGAGCGCTGGGGCTTCCACTCGCAGATCTGGTTTCTGTCGCAGCGCTATGAGCAGCACCTGGAGATCGCCGACACGCCGATCTCGGTCTGCCAGGATCGCAGCATCTACGAGGACTACGAGGTGTTCGTCAAGGGGCTGCTGGAGCAGCAGATCTTCTCGCACCGCGACTTTCGGACCTACCGGCGGCTGTTCTACTCGCTCACGCAGAGCATCACGCCGCCGACGCTGCTGGTCTACCTGCACGCCAGCCTGCCGACGCTGCTCGGCCGGATCAACGGCCGGTCGCGGCCGTACGAGCGCGCGATTCCGGCCGACTACCTGGCGCAGCTGAACCGGCGCTACGAGGAGTGGCTGCGGCGCTTCAAGCTCTGCCCGGTGCTGACGATCGAGACCGACGGCCTCGACTTCGCGCACGACGTGGCCGCGCGCCGCGAGGTCGTCGAGATGATCGGCCAGATCGCCGGCGTGCGTGGGGTGGTGCAGGAGCGGATGCTCGCGTAGGCCAGACGATCGGTGGAGAATCCACGAAGGCACACAAAAGCACACGAAGGGAAGCGCAATAGATTCGCTTCTCTTCGTGTGTCTTCGTGGATCAATTGGCCGACTCTACCCGTGGATGGGCTAGAACACCGGTAACGTATGCACCACGGCGGCACAGCGGACACGGATGCGGTTCTTCTTTTCCGCATCTCCGTGCGCTCCGTGTCGCGGTGGTGCGGATTCGCTACCGGCGCTCTAGGACATCGGCGCCGCGATCTGCTCGCCGCTCTTCGCGGCGCTCTCGGCGCGCAGCTTCGCGAACTTGGCCGCGTCGTACTTGAGGATCGGCTGGCGCGCGGCGCGCACCTCGTCGAGCCGCCGCACCGGCGCGGTCGTCGGCGCCTGGTGCAGGATCTCGATGTCGCGGCGGGCCTCGTCGGCGATCTGGAGCATCGCGTCCACGAACGCGTCCATGTTGCGCTTCGACTCGGTCTCGGTCGGCTCGATCATCAGCGCCTCGGGCACGATCAGCGGGAAGTAGACCGTCGGCGGGTGGAAGCCGTAGTCGATCAGCCGCTTGGCGATGTCGAGCGTGCGCGCCTCCGGCGCCTCGGCGATCTGGCCCTTGAGCACCGTCTCGTGCATGCAGATCCGGTCGTAGGCCGGCGGGTAGGTGTCCTGGAGCCGGGCGCGCAGGTAGTTCGCGTTCAGCACCGCCGTCTCGCTGACCTCCTTCAGGCCCGCCGCGCCGAGCGTGCGGATGTAGGTCCACGCGCGCACCAGCATTCCGAAATTGCCCCAGAAGGTTTTGACGCGGCCGATCGACTTCTCGGGCGTGAAGAACTCGTACTCCCGGGGTCGGGGGTCGGGGGTCAGGGGTCGGGAGTTCGCGCCCTGACCGCTGGCCCCTGACCCCTGGCCCCTGAGTTGGACGCGCGGGCCGGGCAAGAACGGGGCCAGCGCCGCCGTGCAGCCGACCGCTCCGGAGCCGGGGCCGCCGCCGCCGTGGGGCGTGGTGAAGGTCTTGTGCAGATTGTAGTGCATGAAGTCGAACCCGACCTCGCCCGGCTTCACGATGCCCAGGATCGCGTTGAAGTTCGCGCCGTCGCCGTACATCAGGCCGCCGGCCTCGTGCACCAGCTGCGCGATCTCCTGGACGTTCTGCTCGAACAGGCCGATCGTGTTCGGGTTGGTCAGCATCAGGCCGGCGGTGCGCGGCGAGAGCTTGCTCTTGAGATCCTCGATGTTGCAGTTGCCGCGCGGCCCCGACTTCACCTCGACGACCTTCATGCCGACCATCGCCGCGGTGGCCGGGTTGGTGCCGTGGGCCGAGTCGGGCACCAGGATCTCGTCGCGCTCGGCGTCGCCGCGGTCGAGGTGGTAGGCGCGAATGACCAGCACGCCGGTGAACTCGCCCTGCGCGCCGGCGGCCGGCTGCAGCGAGACCGCCTGGAAGCCCGAGATCTCGCCCAGCAGCTCCTGTAGCTCGTACATCAGCCGCAGCGCCCCCTGCGAGAGCTCCGCGCCCTGCAGCGGGTGCGACGCCGCGAAGCCGGGGTAGCGCGCGACCTCCTCGTGGAGCTTAGGGTTAAATTTCATACTACAGCTGCCTAACGGCACCATAGCTGTATCTATAGCGAAATTACGCTGACTCATTCGCGTGTAATGACGCATTACCTCAGTTTCTGTGAGTTCGGGCATTCCTGCGAGATCGTCGCTACGGAGCAGTTCTGCTGGCAGCTTCGACTCGGGTACGTCGAGCCCTGGCAAGTTCGTGCCATACTTGCCTGGGGCGGAGAGCTCAAAAATAGGCGGTTCGTTGTTATGCATAATCGCACTCCTTGCACAAATGTTCGATCTGTGCTATACTTTCCACACGATTAAGTGTTAATAGTAGGGAGGGTGTTCTATGCTATGGCGCCGATGGACGAGCGATGAAATTGCTGATTTGCAGCGCCTCTACCCTGACCCCACCATTTCCACGAACGAGTTGAAGCGGCGCTTTGCACGCAACTACGGTACTATCAAGGCTATGGCCCGTCGTCTCGGGTTGCGCCGTGAGCGAATTGACCTGTGGTACGACGTTGATGTAGCAAAGTTGGTGCAACTCTACTCCGACGAAGACGTCCCCTCTGAACAAATTGAGGCGACGCTGGGGCGCACCTGGCGAGCAATCTGCCATAAGGCCAACCAGATCGGATTACAGCGGCCGAAGCCCAACCGCTGCGGTGTTGTTCGCGACTACTTTCATACTATAGATACTGCTGAGAAAGCATACTGGCTGGGCTTCATCGCAGCCGATGGCACAGTTGACGATCGTCCTCGTCGGTACAGCTTAACCATCGACCTACAACCGCGCGACCTGCATTGGCTGCAACGATTTCGAGATATTATCGCGCCCGGGGCCACAATCACCCAGCACGACCAGCGCTCGTATTCGCTCTCGATCGGCAGCAAGGAGCTTGTCACCGACATTGTACGACTCGGTATAAGACGCCGAAAGTCCTACAATCTCACATGGCCCGCAGTCCCAGAGCAGTTTGCGATCACTTTCTTGCTCGGCTATTTCGATGGAGACGGCTCTTTTACTCCGCGGGCCGGCCGACGCAATTATCAATGGCTGCTCCTTGGCACTCTCGACTTTCTGTGGGTGGCGCGAGAATATATCCAAAGGTACGTCGGTGTGGAGATCAAGGAACCGGTTCGTGCACACAAACACATCAGCCCACATCTCTACCGTATCAGCGCGAACGGCCCGCGCGCTCCAATTATCGACCGCGTCCTGAACGCCAGCGGCCTGGGACTGCCGCGCAAGCACCTCCCGCCGCTGACGGCTGACAGCTGACGGCTGATAGCCGGCGTCTCGCTCTTCTCAACGCCAGCGGCCTCGGTCTGCCGCGCAAGCACCTCCCGCCGCTGATAACTGACACCTGACAACGAACGGATCACCCCTCCAAAAATCGCATCAATCCCCGCAGCACGCCGCGCCGGCGCTCGCAGTCGGCGATGTCGCCGCGCGCGTAGGACTCGCGCGTGCGCTGGAGCATCAGCAGCATGCGGTAGGGCGTGAGCGCGTGCTCGCGCACCTGCTCGTAGGTGCGGCCGGTGCTCTCGTCGTAGCCGTTGCCGTAGCCGACGCGCAGACCGAAGAAGCGCGGGTCGTCGGTCGCGTCGAGCAGGATCACGTGGTCCCAGGCCGGGCTCCAGCCGAGCGCGTGCTCCCAGCCGAGCAGCCCGCCGATCCGCCAGCCGCGATCCGACGGCGCCACCAGGATATTCCGCGGGCTCAGGCCGCCGTAGACCAGCGCGGGCTGGCGGCCGACCGGGCTGAACTCGCGCTCGAACCAGGCGACCAGCTCGGCGCCGGTGCGGCGGTCGAGCAGCCCGAGCTCGCCGCAGCGTCGGACGTCGTCCTCCAGCCGGGTGAGCGCGTAGCCGCGCTCACCGCCACTGGCGCCAGGGTCCGCGGCGACCAGCGAGCCATAGCGCTCGCAGATCAGCCGGTGGACGCGGCAGATCGTCTCGCCGAGCCGCCGGCCGAGCTGGTAGAGCTGCTCGTCGGCGATCCGCGGCAGCGCCTGGTCGAGCGGCTCGCCTGCCACGTCGCTCAGCAGCAGGTACGGCGCGCCGACCGTCTCGCCCTGCGTGTCGCCGGCCCGCAGCTGCGGGATCGGCAGGTCGACCTCGCCGCGTAGCAGCCGCAGCGCCGCCGCCGTCGTCGCGGCCGCCGCGGCCGAGCCAAAGACCTGCACGCCCAGCCGCTCGCCGCCGGCCAGCCCGAGCACGTAGCGGCCGCCCGCCAGCGCGCGCGACTCGCGCAGCCGCGCGCCGGGCAGGGCCCGCGCGACGATCGCCTCAAGCTGTTCACTCGTCAGATTCATCATAAGTTTTGAATTATGAGTTTTGAGTTTTGAGTTCTTGATGCGTAACTCAAAACTCAAAACTCAAAACTCAGAACTCGGCCAGGGCCTCCACCAACTCGTCGATCTCGGCCCTGCTATTCATCTCCGTCACGCACAGCAGCATCGCGTCGCCGAGGGCCGGGTAGTCCTGCGCCAGGTCGTAGCCGCCGACGATGCCGCGCTCGCGCAGCGCCGCGTTGATCTCGGCGACCGGACGCGGGCAGCGGACTACGAGCTCCTTGAAGAACGGCCCGCGGTCCTCCACCGCGAACCCCTGCAGCTGCGCGATCCGCGCGGCGGCGTAGTGGGCGCGGTGGTAGCACAGCTCGGCGACCTTGCGCAGCCCCTGGCGGCCGACCAGGCTCAGGTAGACCGCCGCGGCGAGCGCCATCAGGCCCTGGTTGGTGCAGATGTTCGAGGTCGCGTGCTCGCGGCGGATGTGCTGCTCGCGCGCCTGCAGCGTCAGCACGTAGCCGGGCTTGCCGTCCACGTCGAGCGTCGCGCCGGCCAGGCGGCCGGGCAGCTTGCGGATGTACTTCTCGCTGCACGTGAAGATGCCCAGATACGGCCCGCCGAAGTTTAGCCCGATGCCGAGCGGCTGGCCCTCTGCGGTCGCGATGTCGGCGCCGGCCTCGCCCGGGCTCTGGAACAGGCCCAGCGCGATCGGGTCGAAGTGCGTCACGAGCAGCGCCCCGACCGCGTGGGCCCGCTCGACCAGCGGCCGGAGGTCGTGCAGCGTGCCGAAGAAGTCGGGGCTCTGCACCAGCACCGCGGCGGTTGTGTCGTCGACTTGCGCCAGCGCTTCGTCGATCGTGGCGCCGGGATTCTCGTCGCCGCGGATGCGGATGCCGCTGCTCTGCAGGTAGCTGCGCAGCACCGCGCGGTACTGCGGGTTGACGCTCGGCGCGACCACGACCGTGCGGCGGTTGCGGCTCGCGGCCACGGCCATCATCGCGGCCTCGGCCAGCGCGGTGCCGCCGTCGTAGTGTGAGGCGTTGGCCACGTCCATGCCGGTGATCGCGCAGATCAGACTCTGGTACTCGAAAATCGCCTGGAGCGTGCCCTGGCTGATCTCGGGCTGGTAGGGCGTGTAGGCGGTGTAGAACTCGGCCCGGCGCAGGATCTGGTCGACCGCGCTGGGCACGAAGTGGTTGTAGGCGCCCGCGCCGAGGAAGATGCTGTGGCTCTGCGCGCTGGCGTTCGCGCTCGACATCGCGCCCAGCTCGCGCCGCAGCTCGATCTCGGACATGGCCGGCGGCAGCTTCAGCTCGGGGAAGTGCACGTCCGCAGGCACGTCCGCGAACAGGTCGGCCACCCGCTCGACCCCGATCGCCGCCAGCATCTCGGCCCGCTCGGCGTCCGTTATCGAAATGTAGTGTGACATCTTTTCTCTTAGCTCCATCCTGGGTGGAGGGGAGGGAAACCCTCCCGCCTTAATGCTTAATCTCGTCCACGTACTTCTCGTACGCCTCGGCGCTCATCAGGGCGCCGACGCCCTGGGCGACGCTGATCTTGACCACCCAGCCGGCGCCGTACGGGTCGCTGTTGAGCAGCTCGGGCTGGTTGATCAGCTCGTCGTTGACCACGGTGATCTCGCCGCCGACCGGCATATACAGGTCCGACGCGGCCTTGACCGACTCGACCGCGCCGAACGGCTGGCCGGCCTCGTAGCTGCTGCCCACGTCGGGCAGCTCGACGTACACGACGTCGCCGAGCGCGTCCTGCGCGTAGTCCGAGATCCCGATCGTCGCCTGGTCGCCCTCGATCTTGATCCACTCGTGCGATTTGGTGTACTGGAGCTCGGCAGGTGTTTTAAAAGGCATTCGTTTGCTCCTTTGGCAATATAGGAGTCAGCATTCAGGAGTCAGGAGTCAGAAGCAGCCTGCTACAGTCGCATTCTGACTCCTGAATGCTGACTCCTGACTACTTCTTGTATCGTGGCTTGTAGAACGGCGTCCTGACGACTCTCGCGCGCACCGGCCGGTCGCGCACCACTACGTCGAACTCGGCGCCTTCGGCGGACAGGTCGGCCGGCACGTAGCCGAGGCCGAGGTTCTTGCTGAGCGTCGGCGAGGGCATGCCGGTGGTCACCTCTCCAATACGTTCGCCGCCGGTGCTGCGGATCTCGTAGCCGCCGCGCGCGATCCCACGGCCGATCACCTCGAAGCCGGCCAGGCGGCGCCGCAGGCCGGCCTGCTTGACCTCCAGCAGGGCATCGCGCCCGACGAAGTCGCCCTTGTCGAGCTTGACCACCCAGCCGAGCCTGGCCTCGTAGGGGTTGATGTCGTCGGCGATCTCGTGGCCGTAGAGCGGCAGGCACGCCTCGAAGCGCAGGCTGTCGCGCGCGCCGAGGCCGCACGGCTTCAAGCCGGAGTCCTTGCCGAGCGCCAGCAGCCGATCCCACAGCCGCGCGGCGACGTCGTTGTCGACGAACAGCTCGAACCCGTCCTCGCCAGTGTAGCCGGTGCGCGCGATCAGCGCGGGGATGTCGCCGAGCAGCGTGCCGGTCGTGACGCCGTGGAACGGCAGGCCGGCCGCGTGCGGGTCGGCCGACAGCGCGAGGATCGTCTCGGCCAGCGGCCCCTGGAGCGCCAGCATCGCCGTGCGGTCAGAGGTATTGGTCAGCTCGACGTCGAAGCCGCGCGCGTTGTCGCGCATCCAGGCGAAGTCCTTGTCGGTGTTGGAGGCGTTGACGACCACAAGGTAGCGGTCGGGCAGGTGGTAGATGAAGATATCGTCCACGATTCCGCCGTCGGGCCGGCACAGCAGCGAGTAGTTCGCCAGCCCCACGCCGATCGCCGCGACGTCCTGGGTGGCGACGTGCTGCAGGAAGGCCAGCCCGTCGCGGCCCGCGATCTCGACCTCGCCCATGTGGCTGATGTCGAACAGGCCGGCGGCGCTGCGAACCGCGCCGTGCTCGTCTACGATGCCGCTGTACTGCACCGGCATCTCCCAGCCGCCGAACTCGACCATGCGCGCGCCGATCGCGACGTGGCGGTCATAGAGCGGCGTCCGTTTGAATTCCGCTGAGCCGGTCATCGGCCCGCCTCCTTTCATAGTCAGGGAACGGCGCATGGTCGGCGTGTGGTGGGGTCGCCTGATTATACCAGATCGCCCTGGCCGCCCAAAGTGAAGATCGCTTAATACTATTTTGTTACTTTCTTTCACCACGGAGGCACGGAGCGCACGGAGATGAAGAAAAGCAGATCGCGCTCCGTGTCCTGCGTGTCTCCGTGGTAAGCTATTTCCACCAACCGACAAAGTCGTATTAACTAGCAATGCTATCTTCCGTACGTCCACTGATCGCTGGCATACTTCTCGACGTGGATCTGCCGCTCAAGCCGCAGCTCCGCGTCCGTCAGCTCGCCGCGCTCGAAGGCGATGCCCCAAGCCTCCACGAACCCGCCCGCGACGGCACGGGCCACCTCGTCGAAATAGGTCGTGCGCCCGATCGCCTGGTCCAGCGCGATCATCTTCTCGCCGAGGTCGGCTGGCGGGCGCCGCAGCAGCGCGGCCAGCCGCAGGGCGTGCGGCTCGAGCGGGATCGCGCCGTGCTGCAGCAGAACGCTGTCGCGGCGCGTCTGCGCGCTGCCGGCCAGCTTG
>WNGB01005992.1_pt1 | contig 18406 bp, 14 predicted proteins | sample 5400681 | NCBI WGS metagenome assembly WNGB01 (sample SAMN13153367, study PRJNA577476) | soil metagenome | isolation source: 115 cm soil or saprolite under grassland replicate 2 | place: USA:California | collected 2016-06-15 | reverse complement strand
TCGCCGTGCCTCCTGCCGCTCGTCGAACAGCGCCTGTTCTTCGGGACTGAGGCGATCCTCGGCGGGCGACAGCAGCACCCCGAGCACCCCATCCATCTTCTCGATGGCGCCGTGGAGCCGCGCCGCACCCTCGAGGGTCACCTGGCCCGCGGCCAGGAGCGCATTCCCTTCGCCCACCATCACGTGAACGGCGGCCAGGGCCTCCGGCGTATTGAGGTCGTTCCCAAGGGCGAGATCGAACGCGGAGAGCGCCTTCGTCACCGCCGCCTCCACCGCCGCCGACACCGGCCCCGCGGACTCGACCTCGGACAGCCGCTGCCGGAGCGAGCGCACACGCTCGAGCGCGGCCGCCGCCTGCCCCAGCCCGTCCCAGGTGAAGTTGAGCTGCGACCGGTAATGCGCGGCGATGAGCTGGTAGCGGATCGCGTCCGGCTGGTGCCCCTTGGCGAGCAGGTCCGGGATCACGAACACGTTCCCCTTGCTCTTCGACATCGTCTCGTTCTCGATGAGGAGGTGGGCGACGTGCGACCAGTGGCGGACGAAGGGCTTCCCGGTGGCGCACGTGCTCTGCGCGATCTCGTTCTCGTGGTGCGGGAAGATGAGGTCGATGCCGCCGCAGTGGAGATCGAACGTCTCCCCCAGGTACTTCATGCTCATGGCCGAGCACTCCAGGTGCCATCCCGGGCGCCCGCGGCCGAAGGGCGCGTCCCAGTGCGCCCACTCCGGCTCGTCCGACTTCGCCTTCCAGAGCACGAAGTCCCGCGCGTTCTCCTTGTCGTACTTGTCCGTGTCCACGCGCGCGCCCGCCTTGATGCCCTCCACGTCGAGGTGCGAGAGGCGGCCGTACTCGGGGAAGGACGCGATGCGGAAGTACACGCTGCCCTCGGCGGTGTAGGTGTGGCTTCGCTCCCCCAGCCGCGCCACGAGCTCGATCATTTCTGCGATGTGCTCGGTCGCCCGCGGCAAGACTTCCGGGTCTTCCATCCCCAGTGTCGCCCGGTCCTCCTTGAAGGACTGGATGTGGCCGGCGGTGAAGGTTTCGAGATCCGTCCCCGCCTCCGCCGCGAGTTGGATGATCCGGTCGTCCACGTCGGTGAGGTTCATGACCTCCTTCACGCGCCACCCCTTGTAGCGCAGGGTACGGCGCAGGAGGTCCGTGGCCAGGAAGGACCGGAAGTTTCCGATGTGGGCGCGGCCGTAGACGGTGGGACCGCACACGTACATGCGCACCTCGGGCGGGCTCAGCGGCGCGAACGGCTCGACCCGTCCGGTCAGCGTGTTGTGGAGGCTCAGCGCCATCAGACCGCCTTCAGCACCAGGAGGGTCAGATCGTCGGAGCAGCCGGCGGAGCCGGCCCATTCGCGGACGCGCTCGGAGACGCGGTCCACCACCGCCTCCGCGCACTCCCCGCACGCGGTCTCGATCAGCGCGCGCAGCCGGTCCTCGCCGAACTCCTCGTCGTCCGGCGAGAGCGCCTCCGTGGCGCCGTCCGTGACCATCGCCACCAGCTCTCCGGGAGCGAGCTGGACCTCGGCCATGTCGTAGCGCGCGCTCTCGAGCAGGCCGAGCACGGGCCCCCCGACCCCCAGCCGCTCGCGCCGCTCGCCCCCGTCCACCCAGAACGGCGGGACGTGGCCGGCGTTGACGTAGGCCAGGCGGCGGCGCGCGGGGTCGAGCTCCGCGTAGAAGAGCGTGACGTACTTGTTCTCCTGCGTGCTCTCGAAAAGGAACCGGTTGAGCCGCACCATGAGCTGGTCCGGGCGCGCGCTCCCGGCCAGGGCGCGCAGCGACGCGTGCACGGAGGCCATGAGGATGCTGGCGGGCGCGCCCTTGCCGGACACGTCCGCGATGGCCAGGGCCCACCGGTCGTCGCCGAGGGGAATGAAGTCGTAGTGGTCGCCCCCGACCTCGTAGCAGGCCAGGCTCTCCGCCGCCACTTCGAAGCCGGCGATGGTCGGGCGGCCGCGGGGGAAGAGCGAGCGCTGGATCTCGCGCGCGATCTGCATCTCGCGGTCGCGCCTCTGCTTCTGCAGGTCGACGCGATGGAGGCGGACCGCCTCCATCGCGGCCCCCGCCTGACGGGCCAGGGTGAGGGCGAAGTCGAGGTCCTCGTCGGTGAACGCGCCGCCGCCCACGCGCTCACCGACCGCGATGAACCCGTCCGTGCGCGCGCCCACGGTCACCGGCACCACCAGGACCAGGCGCGCGCGCTGGAGCCGGTCCTTGATCGCCCCCGCCGGCAGCTCGCCGACGGGCAGCGGCTGCGTGAGCGCATCGAGCACGGGACGGGCGCCGGCTTCGGGCACGAACGCCTCATCCGTCTCGCTGCGCAGCCCGCGCTCGTGGGCGACGGCCAGCCCGCCGCCGCCCACGCCCAGGTACAGCGCGCAGCGCGAGACGAGGAGATGGCCCATCAGGGTGGTGGTCACGAGGTTCTTGATGCCCTCTTCGTCGAAGCTCGAAGTGAGCTCGCGGCTGATGTCGAAGAGGGTGTGGAGCTGGTAGACCTTCACGGACAGCCGCTGGTTGAGCGTCTTGAGCTCGTGGTAGATCAGGCCGTTCTCGATCGGGGTGGCCGCGCAGGCGGCCACGCTGTGCAGGAACGAGGTCTCCTCCCGTCCGAAGGTGCGCCCGTCCGCGCGCGGGCCCAGGCCGAGCACGGCGATCACGCGGGCCTGGGGCCCGCCGGAGGCCTCCGGCCCCTGGCCGTCGTGGAAGCGCACGATCGGGCACAGCACTTCCAGGCCATAGGCGGCCAGGACGTCATCCGCGACCCCTTGCCCGCGTACGGCGACCCCGTCCGCGGCCAGCTCCAGGGACACGCGCACGGGGGCGCCCGGGGGCAGCCCGCGCGAGGCGCGCACGTCGTAGGCGCCGTCCGCCCCGCGCACGAGGAGGCATCCGCGTCCCGCCTGCAGCTCGCCCATCACGATGAGCAGGGCGGCGTCGAGGATCTCCTCGCGGCTCATGGCCGAGTTCAGGGTCGTGGTGAGGTCGAGGAGCGAGATGAGCTCCGACATGCGCTTGAGGAGCGGACTGGCCTCTCCCGCTCGCCGGAAATCGTCGAGCGCGCGCTGATACTGGAAGACGACCGGGACTTCCATCAGCGGCCAGGAGGCTCCTCGCCGGCCGGTGTCTTGTGCTTGACGAGGGCGCACACGTTGCGGCGCGCGGAGCGCCGGAAGGTCACGGAGTCCATGATCTTCTCCATGAGGTGCATGCCCAGGCCGCCCGTGCGGCGCTCGGTCACGAACTTGTCGAGGTCGACCTGGGGCACCGCCCGCGGGTCCACCATCTGGCCGGTGTCCACCAGCTCGACCCGGAAGTCCGGGCCGCGGTCCTCGAAGCGCAGCTCGACCTCGCGGTCGGTCGCGCCCTTGTAGGCGTGCTCGAGCACGTTGGTGGCGGCCTCGTCCACCGCCAGCGAGAGGCGCTCCGCCACCGGCTCGGCAAAGCCGCCGACCTCGGCCATCTTCTTCGTCACCTCGCGCACGAGGCCGAGGTAGGCGGTCTCGCTCGGCAGGGACAGGATGAGGGAGGGCTTGTTCCGGCCCCGCGGCACGCGGGCCGCCGGGCTTGGCGCCGGCGGCGGCCGTCGAGATTCCTCGCGCCCGCTCACGCGATCAGGCGCCCGCACCGTGCGCGGGGCCGAAGCTGGCGATGGCCTCCGCCTCGGAGGCGTAGGTGCGATACAGGTGGTTGAAGCCGAGGATGTCGAAGATGTTCTGGACGGTCTCGTTGAGGCTGGCCAGCCGGAGGTCGCCCCCGTTGCTGCGGATCTCCTCGATGGCCCCCATCATGGCCCCGAGGCCCGCGCTCGCGATGTAGCTGAGACCCGCGCAGTTGACCACGATCTTGAACTGCTTCAACGAGATAGCCTTCTGCAGTGCCCCCTCGAAGAGGCGCACCGTGTGGGCGTTGATGAACCCCTTGGGATAGAGGAGGACGACGTCTCCGACGTCGCGGCTCTCGACCGTCAGCTCGCTCATCCGATGAGCCGACTATATCGCATCCGGGATTCCGGCCGCCCCGAGCGCCGCACGGCCGCGTGCGATGTCCTGCCGGATCTGGGCGACCAGGGCCTCCGCGCCGGGGAAGGTCTGCTCGGGCCGCAGCCGGGCCTGGAACGCGAGCCGCACCGGCTGGTCGCGGAAGTCCTGGTCCACGTCCAGGACGTGCGCCTCCACCGTGATCTCGTTCCCGCCGAACGTCGGCCGCCGGCCGACGTTGGTGACGGCGGGCCAGGTCGGACGATCGGCACCACCCAGCCGGATCCAGCAGGCATACACCCCGTTGCCGGGCAGCATCTCGTTGACGGGCGCGATGTTGGCGGTGGGGATGCCGATGGTGCGCCCTCTCCCCACTCCGCGCACGACCCGGCCGTCGATGCAGAAGGGTCGGTCCATCATCTCCGCGGCCCCCTCGACGTCGCCGCGGGCCAGCGCCTCGCGGACACGGCTCGAGCTGATCGGGGCGCCTTGATGGAAGACCGGGCGCATGCCGTGGACGCCGAAGCCGAGGCTGCGTCCCAGACGACGGAGGAGGGCCACGTCGCCCGCTCTCCCGCGGCCGAACCGGAAGCCCGCTCCGACCACGACCGTCGTCGCCTGGAGCGCGTCGTGGAGGACGCGCCGCGCGAACTCGGGAGCGGGCTGCGCGGCCAGGAGCGGCGTGAAGGGCAGCACGGCCACGCGGTCCACGCCCAGGCGCGCGAGCCGCTCCGCCTTCTGCTCGAGGGTCATGAGGGTGGCGGGCGCGCGCTCGGGGGCGAGAACGCGGGAGGGATGGGGATCGAAAGTCAGCACGACGGCGGTGCCTCCGCTGGCCCGCGCGTCCGCCACCGCCTGCGCGACCAGCGCCTGGTGGCCGCGGTGGACGCCGTCGAAGTTGCCGACGGTCACGGCCGGGCGCGGCCAGGACCGCGCCTCCAGCGTCTCGAGGCGGACGAGGTCCAAGCTACGGCTGCTTCGGAGGCAGCACCCTCTCGATCACGGCCCCGACCCTCTTGCCGGCGTCGTCGACGCCACTCAGGAGGTACCCGTCTTGGGTGAGGGCATAGTGATAAGGACGCTCCCAGGGATCGCGAAGGTAGCTGCGATCGACGAGGCTCTGGTTGACCACCTCTTCGAGGGTGTGCGGCTCGCTGCCTTTCATGTAGTCGGACGCGAGGACGGCGCGGTCGAGGCGCTCGAGGCGCGTCCGGCTCACCGCCTGCAGCAGGAGGTCCTCCGTGCTCTTCAGGAGGGGCGGCTGGCCCGACACCGCGAAAGGAGTGGCGCGCGTCGTGTACACCCCGACCACCGCCAGCAGGACGGCCGCCACGGCGAGGACATAGCCGGGCGTCGCGGAGGCGACGGTCTCGTCCGGGACCGCGGCCGCCTGCTTGGCCGCCCCCCGACCGACGGTGGTGATCAGGTTCCGGTTGAGGAGGTCGAACAGCATCCGGCAGGTGTCGAACTCGCTCATGCCGACGGAGTCGATGATCCCCTGCACGGTCTGGGTGCCGTCCACCTTGCGGAAGATCCGCTCCTCTTCGGGAGTGAGCCGGATCTTGTTCGAGGAGCTGGCCGCGGAGCGCTTTCGCTCGCTCCCCTCTTCCTCCGCCCCACCGCCCACCTCGATCGAGTTCGGATCCACCGCGGGCTTGAAGACGATGTCCATGGAAGGGATCTTCTTCTCGATGATCGGCCACTCGTCGACCATCCTGATCCCTTCCATCAGGATGAAGTCCGCGCTCATCGGGTTGAAGTTCTCGCGGTCGTAGTCCACGGTCTCGCTGGGGGCGAAATGATATTCGCCGTCGCGCCAACGGAAGACCTTGAAGACGATTTGCGAGACCTGGACGGTGATGGCGTCCTTGAGGTCCTTCGGCGTGATGTAGCTTTGCGTGATGAGCACGTGGCCCAGGCGCTGCAAGGTCTGCTTCTGCGTGGCCAGCGCCTCTTCCAGCCGCTCCTTGCTCAGCTTGCCCTGCTTGACGAGCACGTTGCCCAGGCGATCCTCGAGGCGCTTGGACGCGGAGTCGGCGTTGACCACCATGCCGTTTTCGAATAAGACCGTCACCTCATCCTGGTCGTGCTTGAGCGTGAGCACGCCCGTCTTCCGCTGCAGCCCGATGAGCTGGAAGATGTCGGGGAGTCCGAAGTCCTTGATCGTGCCTTCGAGTGCCATCGCTTCCCCTAGGAGGCCCGGCGCCGGGCGGCCGCGGGAGCGGCCGGGCGGCGGATGGGCAGCATGACGCCCTCGAACTCGGGCTTGCTGCGATTGGCCAGCACGTAGACGACCAGGAGGACGAGCGCCCCCACGCCGAGGCCCCACGGCTTGGACAGATCGCCCGAGGCCTCCGTCAGGGGCAGCAGGCGGCCGGTGAGGAGGCCGGCGGCCAGCACCGCCGACCACACGAAGACCAGGAGGATCCCCATCCCCGCCCGGTGCGCGTAGAGGTGACCGGCCCCGGGCACGAGCAGGGAGAGCGCACGGAGCACCCGGTCGCGCCGCCCCTCCTCCTTCTGCACTTCGAGGAGCTTGCGGTTGCGCGCGGGCCCCGACACCCCGTCGCGCACCAGGAACAGGTGATGGCACTGAGAGCAAAGGCCGCCTGCGACCTGTCCGAGATGACAGCGGCGGCAGAAGGGCGTGCCGCACTTGAGGCAGCGCATGGTGAAAGCCTTGCCTCCGCGCCATTTCCGCAGGATCGCAATCGCCAGGAGGGCGACGAGCGGGAACACGGTCAGCCGGTTGGCCAGGGTCGGCAGGAGCGATTGCAGGTCGGCGGCCGGCGCCCCCTTGCCCGCGCGGTTCTTCTGGACGATGCCCTGGGCCGCGCCCGCGAACTTGGCCCAGACCTCGTCCGGGGTGAGGCCGAGATCCACGACGGCGTAATCGCCCTTGTCGTACTTCCACAGGCTGTCGTAGGTGTGCACGAGCGAGCTGTCGAGGCGGTCGGCCTGGGTCTTCGCCTCCTGGGCGGGCTGGTACTCGAAGCGCTGGAGGTGGGCGAGGGAGAGGTTGTAGTAGAAGGTGGCGGCCAGCGGAACTGGCGGTCCGGACTCGATCCCCTGCTTGTAGCGCGCGATCGCGGCCGGAAACTCGCCCCCGGCGAACTCCAGGTTGGCGAGGTTGTTCAGCGCGATCGGATCCTTCGGGTCCGAGCGCAGCGCCTCGCGATAGAGGGCGGCCCCGTCCTCGTAGCGTCCCGCCTTCTTGTACTGGGCACCGAGCAGGTAGATGAAGTCCCGGTCGTCCCCGTTCGCGCGCTGCGCCTCCTCGAGCTGCGCGACCGCACGCGTGTCGGGACCACCCTCCAGAGCAATCAGGCTGGCCCAGAAAAGGGGATTCTGCTGGGCCCGCAGGCGCGCCTCCATGGTCTTGACCAGGGGCGCGGAGGCCACGCAGAGGAGGATGAGCGCGAGGGCCACGATCCTCTCCGCCCAGCCCATGTAGATGAACAGCATGGCCAGCCACCACAGGGGCAGCCAGGCCCAGCCCTGGAAGAGCATCGCCGGGAGCAGCACGATGATGGCGGCGAGGCCGAGGGCAAGGGACCGCCGGCCCGGCCCGAACGATTCCTCGAAGTCGTGCTTCAGGAGCGAGCCGTCCCGGATGACCATCGTCAGGCCGAACACGATCGTGGTCGCGAGCACCGCGAGGAGCAGGACGGGTACGAGGAGGGCGAAGAGGTAATGCCCGCCGCGCGCGGTGCGGAGCCGCGCCATCGTCCCGGCCAGGGTGTCCTTCACCGCGGGCACGAGGCCGAGCGGCCCCTTCTTCACCTCGTACTGCGCGAGCCCGAAGTAGGCGTCCGGAAGATGCGGATCGAGCGCGGCGGCGTCGCGGAAAGCCGCTTCCGCGTGCGCCGTCTCCCCGGAGCGCAGGGCGGCCACACCGTCCCCGACCCGGGCCAGGGCCAGCGTCTCGAGGCTGCGGATGTTCCGCTCGATGCGCAGACGGCGGATCTCGCGCATCGCCCCCTGCGCCGCTTCGGAGTCGCCCTTGCTCTCCGCTTTCTTGTAGGCCGCCCACAGCGCGTCGAAGCTCGAAGCGGCGGCGGGCGCCTGTCTCGCTCGGACATCGATCACCTTGTCTCCCGGCGGCGCGAAGAGCAAGAGGGGAAGGAGGGCCGCGGCGAGAACGGTCACCGGCCGCCCGCCTTGGTGGCCTGCACGTAGGCCATCCGCAGCTCGTAGAGGAGGCCGTCGATGAGCTGGTCTTCCGGCGGTGTCCGCCGGCCCTCGGTCTTTTCCTTGAGCACGCCCAGCAGCTCGATCAACGAGCGCGCGCCCTCGAGGTCGGGCGCCTCGCCCTCCGGCCCGCCCATGAGCAGCATGCTCGCCTGCGCGCCGAGGGAGATGAGCAGCCCGAGGAGGTCGCTCGGAAAACGGTGCGCGCGTTCGTCGTCGTGCGCACCGGTTCCGGCCGCCGGCGCCTCCGGCGAGGCGGCGGCGGTGCTGGCTTCGGCCGCGGGCCCAGGGGCAGCCGGCGCCTCGTCAGCATCCGATTTCCGGACTTCCCCTTCCGGGGTGAAATGCCGGCGATCGCTGACGCTGAAGGGCTTCTCGTCTTCGCTCATTCCCAGGAGACAGGCCCGCTCGCCTCTCGTGCGCTCCCCCCGGGCGGCCCTTGCGCAGCGAGAAAGGGGGCCTGCTCCGGATCGCCGGCAGGACCGGGATGTTACCACAGTTCAACGGATACGAGCCGCCCAACCGTCGGCGTTCGTCGCGATCCAGACGCGCCTTCCGTCCGTCGAGAGGGTCACCGCCCCGTCGCGATCGGTCCGCAGGAGGATGACGCCCGCGGCCTGATAGCGGGCCACGATTTCCGGATGCGGATGCCCGAACCGGCTGTGGTCGCCGACGGAGACGATGGCGACCCGGGGCGCCGTCCGGGCCAGCAGCGCGGGCGTGCTGCTCGAACGGCTCCCGTGATGAGGGACCTTCAGCGCAAACGCGCGCGGGACATCGAGGGCGGCCTCTCCCGCCCCTTCCACGTCGCCGGTGAGGAGGAGGACGATCTCTCCGTAGCGAAGGGCCAGGACGACGGAGTCGTCGTTGCGTGTGCGCCAGGGCGCGCGGGCCGGCGGCGAAGGGCCGAGCACCCCCACGTGTACGCCGTCCCAGTCCGCTTCGATCCCGCGCGAGACCGCGCGGCGAGGGACGCGCGCCTTCTCGATGCCCGCCGCGAGCTCGTCGTATGCGCGGTCGTGCTGCGGCGCGATCCCTTCCCACACCTCGCGCACGTCGAACGCGCGCAGGAGGAACGGCACGCCGCCGACGTGATCCGGATGGGCGTGCGTGAGCACGAGCCCGCGAAGGACGGGAGCGCCGTCGCGCCAGAGATAGGGACCGAGCACCGCCTCCCCCACGTCGAAGCGCCCATCGAACGAACCGCCGGTATCGACCATCCAGGTGCGGCCCAGCGGCGAGCGAATCACGATCGCATCGCCTTGCCCGACGTCGAGAAACGTCACGTGAAGCCGGCCGTCCAGCGTCCGCGGTCCCCAGCCGCCGACGAGGCACAGCGCGCCCGCGGCCCAGAGAAGGAGCCCGCGCCGCTTTCCGCGGGCGAAGGCGGCCAGCCCCGCCATCGACACCAGCGCCGGACCGAGCGAGGGCGTGGCCACGCGGACGTCGAGCCAGGGCGCCAGGCGCACCACCTCGCCCGACAGCAAGAGGGCCCGCGCGCACAGCCAGGCCAATCCGGCCAGGGCGGGCACGGCCAGGGGCGCCACCGCGGAGACGAGCAGGATCGCGAACCCGGCCAGCAGCACCGCGCCGCTCAGCGGCACCGCGACGAGGTTCAGGAGAAGGGCGGCGGGGGCGAGGCGATGGAAGTGAAAGGCCAGCAGGGGACCGAGCGCCGCCTGCGCGCCCAGCGAGGAGGCGAGCGCCATCTCCGCCCCCCACGGAAGCGCGGGGACGATTCGCATCAGCGGCGGCGTGAGGAGGACGAGGCCCAGCGTGGCCGCGAACGAGAGCTGGAACCCGACGTCCCCGATCGAGGAGGGGCGATGGGCGAGGAGGAGGAGAGCGGCGAGTCCCAGGAGGTTCGCGGCATCACCGTCGAGGTCGAGCGTGCGGCCGCCGAGCACCACCACGGCCATGACCGTGGCCCGCAGGACCGGCACGTCGCCGCCCACGAACGCGCAATAGAACGCGAGGGCGGTGGACAGGAGCAACGCGCGCGTGAGCGGTGCCGTGCCCAGCCACCGCAGGAGCCAGCCCAGGAGGGCGGCGACCATCGCCACCTGGGCGCCGGAGAGCGCGAGCACGTGGTACGTGCCGGCCATGCGGAAGGTCTCCGACGTCTCCGGATCCAAGGCCGTGCGCTCTCCCAGGACCATCGCGCGCACGAGGGCCTGCTCGCGGCCGGGCGAAAGCGCGGCGGCCAGGCGCGCGCGCGACCACCGGCGCGCCCGCGCGGTGCGGTCGCCTAGCCATCCCGCCGCGCGCTCGCCCGTGGCCTGCACGAGGCGCGGGCTCTTGCACCATCCCACGGCATGGACTCCGTCGCGGCGCGCCTGCGCGGCGGCGTCGAAGGCGCCGGGATCGCTCAGGCCGCGGGGCACGCGCAGCTCGGCCCACAGGGCGACGCGATCACCCTCGATGAGATCGGGTCGCCCGGCCAGGCCGCCGACGTCGATGCGCGCCCGCCCCACCATCGGCCGTCCGGACACCTCTTCGACGTCGAGGACCAGAACCCACCGGCCGCTCGCGTCGCGTGCATCGGCGTTGCAGACGCCGCGCAGCCTCACCGGTCCCCCCTCGGGCTGGCCGAGGATCCACTCCCGCAGCGGCGCGGCGTCGTACTGACGGCCTTCGATACCGGCGGCCGCGGCGCCGACGGCAAGGGCAGCAGCGAGCACACCCGCGCGGCGCAGGCCCCGGCCGCGGCCGGCGGCCGGAGCGAGGCCCACGGTGACGGCGACGAGCGCCGTCGCCGACAGTGCCATCAGCCAGGCGGCCGCGCGCAGAGGAAGGCCTCCGCCCACGGCGGTGCCGACGGCGAACGCGCACGCCACCGCGACGAGCGGGCGTGGCATGACCGCGGGAGCAGACGGAGGGACGGCGAGGCCGCGACGAGACTACGTGCGAGGAAGGCCGGGGGCGGACCGCTTCCGGCCGGTTCTCGAAAGTGTCATAGCCACACATCCCGCTGGTGGCCACTCGAGGTAGCCAAACACCCCGCTGGTGGCCACTCGAGGCAGCCACCCACCCCGTTGGTGGCCGCTTGCGCAGCCACCCACCCCGTTGGTGGCCGCTTGCGGCAAGCCGGTCAGCGTCGCGCCAGATGGACGACCGTCTCCAGATGGAAGGTGTCGGGAAACAGGTCGAAAGCGGCGATCGCGTCCGGTAGGTAGCCCTCGGCCGCGAAGACCTTGAGGTCGCGCCCGAGCGTGGACGGGTCACAGGAGACGTAGACGATGGAGGCGGGGCGCCGGGCGGCCACCATGCGCACGATCTCGGCCCCGGCTCCGGTGCGCGGCGGATCGAGCACGATGCGCTCGTCCACCCGTGGCGCCCAGGCGGCCATCTCCCGCACGTCCCCATGGTGGATGCGCACCTGGGAGAGGCCGGCCGCCTCCGCGTTCGCGCGCGCGTCCTCCACGGCGGTCGGGCTCAGCTCGAGGCCCCGCACCTCTTCCGCGCGGCGGCCCAGGGGCAGAGCGAACAGGCCAACGCCCGCGTAGAGGTCCAGCACGCTGCCGCCCGCGGGCGTGCGGTCGAGCACCTCCTGCACCAGCGCATCCACGAGGAACCGGTTGGCCTGGAAGAACGACTGCACGTGCGCGCGGAGGTGGAGGCCGTGCACGGTCGCGCCCACGTGGGCGTCTCCGCGCAGGAGCAGGAAGCGGCGCCGTTTCTCCTCTCCCGCCACCACGCCCAGCCCGGTCAGGCCGGGCACGGCATCGGCGAGGGACGCCGCGCCTGCGGCCTGTTTCGGGTCGAGCTGCGTCTCGAGCGACGCCACCAGCTCGCGGCCATCGAACGATTCGGCCAGCTCCACGTCGCGTACGAAGCGCCCGATCGCCGGACGCGCGGCCAGCGCGTCCCGCAGCCCGCGCGCCGCCGCCATCATCGGAGCCGAGAGCTGGAGACAGCGCTCGACGTCGACGACCTGGTGGCTGCCTTCGCGGTGGAACCCGAGGCGGACGCCCGCGCGCGTCTGCTCGACATGGAACGTGGCCCGCGTCCGCCAACCTTCCGGCGGCGATGGGCGCACGGGGATCGGCTGGTCCCACACCGTGCCCGCACGTCGCAGGGCGTCGAGGAGCACGGACTCCTTCAGCGCGGCCTGCGCGCCCGGATCCAGGTGCTGATACGCGCACCCGCCGCACTCCGCGAAATGGGGACAGCGGGCTTCCGTGCGTCCATTCGCGGGCGCCAGGACCTCCTCGATCTCCGCCTTCACGTACCCCGGGGTCACGGAGGCGACGCGCACGCGCAGCCGATCGCCGGGCAGGCCGCGCGGCACGAACACGACCTGGCCATGATGGCGGGCCAGGCCCTGGCCCCGATACACCGCGCGCTCGACCGTCACTTCGATGCGCTCGCCCGCGCGCAGGGGCGGCCCTGGGGGCGCGGCGCTCACAGGTGGAAGAAGCTGAGCCGGGGGATGCCGTGGCGGGCGAGGAGCCGGCGCGCCCAGGCCTCGTCGCGGATCTGGTCCAACACCCGCTCCGGCATGCGACCGCGGTAGGGGGCGAGGTCGGCTTCGATCTCGCGAAGGGTCGCGGCCAGCGTCACGGGGTCGGCGTCCGCACGCAGTGCCTCCAGCAGGGCCTTCTCGGTGGCGCCCAGCCGCCGCGTCAGCTCTTCGAGCCGCGGTGGGCCGCCCGCCGCCGGCACCGTCCAGGCGCGCAGCTCCGTGGCCGCGGTTCGGGCGGCGGGGGCGCCGCGGCCGCCCAGCCCGGTGGCGGCCTCGAGCGCGTCCGCGAACGCGGTGAGCGCGGCGGACACGCTCGTCTCCGCCTCGTCATCGAACGAGAGGGCCCGCTGCCAGCGCTCACGGGCCGCGTCCACCTCGGCCGCGCAGTAGGCGAGGCTGCCGACCTTGCGCTTGCGGCCCCACGAATGGGCGTGCCCAGAGAGCGCATCCGCGATCCCGCGCATCGCGATGCGCAGGGGCAGGCCGGACCGGCGCCACTTGCGGATCAGCAGCCAGTCCGCGTTCGACAGGAAGAGCGGATCCCCGCGGCGGGACACGAAGAACTCCTCGATCGTCTGGTAGTACGCGGCCTCCTCGAGGGCCGCCGCCGCCGGCACCGTCCGCTCGCTCAGCGTCCGGCCGCGCGGTTGCGCGCCCAGATGAGGCGAAGACCGGTCAGCGTCAGCACGGGGTCGACGGCCTCGATGGAAGGGATGTCGGCGGCGAGGCTCTCGGCGAGCCCGCCTGTCGCCACCGCGCGGGCCGGCTCCCCCAGTTCGGTGCGAATGCGCTTGATGATGCCCTCCACCATCGACGAGTATCCGAAGTAGAGACCGGACTGGATGGATCCGACGGTGGAGCGGCCGATCACCTTCCCCGGGCTGCGCAGGTCCACGCGCGGAAGGCGGGCGGCGCGCTGGAACAGCGCATCCGCGCTGATCCCGACCCCGGGGCAGATCACGCCGCCGATGTACTCGCCCTTCTTCGTGACCACGTCGAAAGTCGTGGCCGTCCCGAAGTCCACTACGATCACGGGCCCTCCGTAGGCGGCGAAGGCAGCCACGCCGTTCACGATGCGGTCGGCGCCGACGTCGCTGGGCGGCTCGTACAGGATCGGCATGCCTGTCTTCACGCCGGGCTCGATCACGAGCGGCTCGTGGCCGAGGTAGTTTCGCGAGAGGGTGACCACCACGGACGTCAGGGGCGGGACCACGCTGGCCAGGGCCACCCCCACGATCTGGCCCACGTCGATGTTGGCGGCGGCGAAGAGGCTGCGTACGAGGATGCCGTACTCGTCCGCGGTCTGCTCGCGGCGGGTGGTCAGGCGCCAGTGCGCCTTGAGCTCCTCGCCGTCATGGACACCGAGGACGGTGTTGGTATTGCCGACGTCGATGGTGAGGAGCAGGGGCATCGGTTGTCCCGTCAGTCGCGGGCGGGTCGTACCTCGCGTACCTCGCCCGAATGGAGCACCGCCCGGGTCCCGTCTTCCAGCTCCAGGATGAGCGCGCCGCCTTCATCGAGGTCGCGGGCGATGCCGCGCAGCCGGCGCCCACCAGACTGCGCCTCGACCGCCCGACCCCACCACGGCACCGCGCGGGCGCGCCACGCGGCCTGGACGACCCGGGGACCTTCGCGCGCGAGGGCATGATACCAGACGCTCAGGCGGGCCAGGACCGCGGCCGCGATCATCACGCGGTCCACGGCGCGCGCGAGCTCTTCCGCGACGCACGTCACCGCCCCCGCCACCTCGGGGGGGAGATCGGGCGGGCGCACGGCCACGTTCACGCCGATACCGAGGACGACGGACTCGAGCCCATCCGCGCCCGATGTCGCCTCCGCGAGGATGCCTCCCACCTTGCGGCCCTCCGCCATCACGTCGTTGGGCCACTTGAGGCGGACGTCGAGACCCTCGGCCGCCAGCGCTTCTCCCACCGCCAGTCCCGCGGCCAGGGGGATGACGCTCCAGCGCGCATCCGGCGGGGCCGGCCGCAGGAGCACGGACATGTAGAGGTTGCCCGGAGGCGAGGACCATCGCCGCCCCTGCCGTCCGCGTCCGGCCGACTGCGCGTCCGCGAGCACGACCGTCCACTCCACGGCCCCCGCGCGCGCCCTTTGCTTGAGACGATCGTTGGTGGAGGGCGAGAGCGGCGTGTGCTCGATCTCCGCCGGCCAATCGAGACCGCGGGCGGCGAGAAGGGCGCGCAGGCGCGCACCGGCCTCGCCCGCCTCCGCGCTCATTCCACGCGCTCGATGTCGAGGGCGATGTCGACGGCGGGCGCGGAGTGCGTGAGCGCGCCCACCGCGATGTAGTCCGGTCCCGCCTCCGCGTAGGCCCGCACGTTCTCCAGCCGGATCCCGCCCGAGACCTCCACGGGCACGCGCCCGGCGATCCGCTTCACCGCCGCCGCCGCCTGCTCGGGCGTGAAGTTGTCGAGCAGGATCATCTGCGCCCCCGCCGCCAGCGCCTCGTCGATCTGGTCCGGGCGGTCCACTTCGATCTCGACGTCGAGGTCCCCCGCGGCGGCGACGGCGCGGCGCGTCGCCTCCCCCACCGATCCCGCCATCCGGACGTGGTTGTCCTTGACCAGGATCGCGGAATCGAGGCCCGAGCGATGCGGCGTGCCTCCCCCCACGAGCACGGCGCGCTTCTCCAGCAGCCGCAGGAGGGGCGTCGTCTTGCGCGTGTCCCGGATCTTCGCCCTGGTCCCCGCCACCGCGTCCACGAAGCGGCGGGTGAGGGTCGCGATCCCGGACATGCGCTGGAGGAAGTTCAGGGCCACCCGCTCGCCGGCCAGGATGCCGCGCGCGAGCCCGGTGACGGAGGCGATGGCGTTCCCGGCGTCGAAACGATCGCCCTCGCGGGCCCGCGTCTCCCACTCGATCTTCGGATCCACGACCCGGAACACCTCGAGGGCGACGTCGAGGCCCGCGATGAGGAGCGGCTGCCGGGCCACGAACACGCCGGTGGCGCGAGCGTCCGCGTCCACCGTCGCTTCCGTGGTCGCGTCGCGCGCCCCCACGTCTTCCTCGACGGCCAGGCGCACGATGCGGCGCACGCGCTCGGGGTCGATGTCGAGGATGGCCCAGGGCTCGATGCGGCCGCTCACGGGAGCCGGCCGAGCTCGTCCAGGGTGGCCTTCACCTTGGCCCTCCGCTCCTCCAGCTCGAGGACGCGCTGGCGGGCCTGCACCACCACCTCCGGCTTGGCCCGCTCCACGAACTGCGGGTTCTCCAGCTTCTTGCGCAGCGAGGCCATCTCGTCCTCGATCTTGCCCAGCTCCCGGGTGAGGCGCGCCTTCTCCGCCGCGACGTCGAAGAGGCCGGCCATGGACACGCGCAGCTCCACACCGTCCACCGGCTCGCGCAGGTCGCCCGGGACGTCGGGGGCGGAGGACACCACCCGGAACTCGCCGAGGCCGGCCAGGTGGCGCAGCAGCGGACCGTGTCTCGTGATGAACGCCGCGTCGGCATCGGCGGGCGCCACCACCGTGACGTCGATGCGCCGCTTGCGGTCCACCTCGTACGTCGCACGGAGCGTCCGGATGGCGGTGACCAGGCGCATGACGCGCGTCATCGCCGCCTCGTCCTCGACGTCGATCCTGCCCGGCTCCGGTACCGGGAAGGGCGCGACCATGATCGACGGACCCTCGTGGGGCAGGCGCTGCCAGATCTCTTCCGTCACGTAGGGGATGACGGGATGGAGCAGGCGCAGCGTCTTCTCCAGCACCTCCAGCAGCACCGCGCGCGTGCGCGGGCCTTCCACCGGATCCGGGAAGTAGGACTTCGCGATCTCGATGTACCAGTCGCAGAACTCATTCCACACGAAGTGATAGAGCTCGTTCGCGGCCTGGTCGAAGCGGAACTCGGTCAGGGCCTCCCCCACCTTCCGCGCCACGTCCTGCTGGCGGCTCAGGATCCAGCGGCTGGGCAGGGGCAGCGCGCGCAGTTCGTAGCCCGACGCGCGCTCGCCCTCCAGGTTCATCATCAGGAAGCGCGAGGCGTTCCAGAGCTTGTTGACGAAGGCGCGATAGCCGGCCAGCCGCTGCTCGCTGAGGGCGGGGTTCGTGCCCGGCGCCCCCAGCGCGGTCATGGTGAAACGGACGGCGTCCGTGCCGTGACGGGCCACGAGCTCGAGCGGGTCGACGTCGTTGCCCTTCGTCTTCGACATCTTCTTGCCGTGTTCGTCGCGCACGAGCCCGTTGAGGAACACCACCGGGAAGGGGATGTCTCCCGCGAAGCGCATCCCGAGCATGATCATGCGGGCCACCCAGAAGAACAGGATGTCGTAGCCCGTCATCATCACGTCGCTGGGGTAGTAGCGCGCGAGGTCCGGCGTCTTGTCCGGCCAGCCCAGGGTGGAGAACGGGAAGAGCCCCGACGAGAACCAGGTGTCGAGGACGTCCGTCTCCTGGACCAGCTCGGTGCCCCCGCACTTCGGACAGGCCGCGGGCGCGTCGCGGGCGACGGTGAGCTCGTCGCACTTCGCGCAGGTCCAGGCGGGGATGCGGTGACCCCACCAGAGCTGGCGCGAGATGCACCAGTCGCGGATGTTGCGCATCCACTCGAAGTAGGTCTTGGTCCAGCTCTCGGGCACGAAGCGGATGCGGCCGTCCTCGGCCACGGCCAGGGCGGGCGCGGCCAGAGGGGCCATCTTCACGAACCACTGCCGCGAGAGCCGCGGCTCCACGATGGTGCCGCAGCGCTGGCAGTGGCCCAGCGGCACCGGGTGCGGCTCCGTCTTGACCAGCAGCCCTTCCTTCTCGAGCTGGGCCACGATCCCCTTGCGGGCCTCGAACCGGTCCTGGCCGGCGTACGGCCCCGCGTTCTCGTTGAGCACGGCCCGCTCGTCCATGATGTTGATGGAGGGCAGGCCCAGGCGCTGCGCGGCCGCGAAGTCGTTGGCATCGTGCGCGGGCGTGATCTTCACCGCGCCCGTCCCGAACGTGCGATCCACGAACTCGTCCGCGACCACCGGGATCTCGCGCCCGAGCACGGGCAGCAGCACCGGACGCCCGATGAGGTGCTGGTGCCGCTCGTCCTCCGGGTGCACGGCCACCGCGGTGTCGCCCAGCAGCGTCTCCGGCCGCGTGGTCGCGACCACGATGCCCGGGCCCCCCGCCTTCTCCGGATAGCGGATGTGCCAGAGGGAGCCGGGCTCCGTCTCCGTCTCCACCTCGAGGTCGCTCAGGGCGGTCACGCAGCGCGGGCACCAGTTGACGATGTAGTACCCGCGGTAGACGAGCCCCTGCTCCCAGAGCTGGACGAAGACCTCGCGCACGGCCCGGCTCGCTCCCAGAGCTGGACGAAGACCTCGCGCACGGCCCGGCTCATCCCCGGGTCCATCGTGAAGCGCTCGCGCGTCCAGTCCAACGAGTAGCCCATGATGCGCAGCTGCTTGAGGATCTTTCCCCCGCTCTCCTCCCGCCATCGCCACACCCGTGCCTCGAACTCCGCGCGCCCGAGGTCCTCCTTGCGCTTGCCCTCCTTCGCGAGCTGGCGCTCCACCACCATCTGGGTGGCGATGCCCGCGTGGTCGAGCCCAGGGAGCCAGAGGGTGTCGAAGCCGCTCATCCGCTTCCAGCGGACGATCACGTCCTGCAGGGTGAGCGTGAAGGCGTGGCCGATGTGGAGCGAGCCGGTGACGTTCGGCGGCGGGATGACCATCGCGAAGCGCGGCCTCTTCGACCGCGGGTCGGCCTGGAAGAACCCGCTCTTCTCCCAGAAGGCGTACCACCGGCGCTCCACGTCCTTCGGTTCGTAG
>WNGB01005789.1_pt1 | contig 18408 bp, 16 predicted proteins | sample 5400681 | NCBI WGS metagenome assembly WNGB01 (sample SAMN13153367, study PRJNA577476) | soil metagenome | isolation source: 115 cm soil or saprolite under grassland replicate 2 | place: USA:California | collected 2016-06-15 | reverse complement strand
TCGTCACCCGGGCCGGCCGCCTGACCCGCATTGGCGGCCGCCACGTCCTGCGCCTCTCCCACAATCCCGCGACCGAGGCCCTCTATGCGTGCATCGACAACCGTCTCACCGCCTGAGTTATTTGCGGATTGGGGCTAGCTGTCCCTCGGTCCGAGGGCCATCAGGCCCCCGTCGACGACGGTGGTGTGGCCGGTCATCGAGCCATTCGTCACGAGGTGAAGGACGGCCTGCGCCCCCTCGTCGATCGCGGCCGGTCGGCCGATGGCATTGCTGGTAGCGACCGACCTGAGCATCTCGTCACTGATGAAGCCGCCGCCGAAGCCCGTGGCCATGACACCCGGGGCGACGGCGTTGACGCGGATCTTCTTGGGGGCGAGCGCGCGGGCCAGGGACAGCGTCAGCGTGCCGAGCGCGGCTTTCGAGGCGGCGTACGCCATGGACGATCCCGCGCCGGTCATGGCGGCTACCGAGGTGATGTTGATGACGACGCCGCCGCCGCGCCGCTCCATGTGCGGCACCGCCGCGCGCACGCAGTAGAAGGCGCCGCGCACGTTGACGGCCATGACCCGATCCCAGATCTCGTCCGTCAGGCTGTCGAGCTCCTGGTGGGGCACGGGACTCGTCCACCCGGCATTGTTGACCAGGATGTCGAGCCCGCCCAGCTCTCGCGCGACGCCATCCACCAGGGACCTGGCGCCGGCGTCCCGCGAGACGTCCGCCTTGACCGCGACCGCCTTGACGCCCGCCTTCGCGGCCTGGCGCGCGGTCTCCTGCGCCTCGGCTTCGGAGCTCGAGTAGTTGACCGCGACCGCGGCGCCCTCGCGCGCAAGCAGCAGCGTGATGGCGCGGCCCAGACCGGTGGCGCCGCCGGTGACCAGCGCGATCTTGCCCTGGAGAGTCACGGAAGGCCCGCGGCTACGGGAAGTGATAGCGAGAGATATGCAGATGCACGTTGTTGCCGGCTTCGGCCTTGAGCGTGATCTCGCTGGCGCCGGAGAACATCATCGCGTCGATCTCCACGAGGCGCTGCGCGAGCGGAGCCAGCTCGGGAGCGACCATCGACAAGGCGGCCATGCCGAGCGTGCCGCCGACTTCGCTCGCCGGCACCATCAGCAGGGTTCCCCCGCCTGCCCAGCCGAGCATGCTGCGCGGGCCGTCGTTGACGGCGACCTCGGGCAGCGCGAAGAGCTGCTGGTAGCTCTTGGTAGACTCCTGCGGATCGCGACAGCCGACCACGAGGCGCTTGAAGCGCACGGGTGAGTCCGGATGCTCCTCCTCGCGGGCCGGCGTCGCCAGCTCGACCAGAACGCCCGCGCAGGCGCTGGGATGGAGGAACGCCACCCGCCCGGCGAGGCCCTGCCGCGGCGCCTCGTCGATCAAGGCCACGCCCTTCGCCTTGAGCCCCGCCAGGTCACTCGCGACATTGACCGTCTCGAAGCAGACGTGGTGCAGGCCCTCGCCACGCTTGGCGAGGAAGCGCGCGACGCCGCCCTGCTTGTCCGTCGGCTCGAGCAGTTCGATCTCGCTATCGCCCGCCGCCAGGAGTGCCGCCCGCACGCCCTGGTCCGCAATCTCGGCCTCGCGCAGCAGGGGCAGGCCGAGCGCGCCGCGCCAGAAGGTGTAGGCCTTCGCGAGGCTCTCGACCGCGATCCCGACATGATGGATCTTCTTGACCATTCGCTGGCTCACCCGCTGCTTCGGCAGCCGGAGGACGTCATGTTCGGCAAGGACGTATCACCGTAGCCGACCCCCGGAGGAAATTCAAGGGATTTCGGGCACTGCGTCGGGGCAAACCGACCCCTCACGCGATGTCGGTCCTCGAGGCCCGGGATCAGGCCGGCGAAAAGAGCTTCTGGAACTCCGCCCAGGGTACCGGCGTCACGGCGGCGAGCCCGACGGCCTCGTCGACGTGCGCGATGCTCTTCATGCCACACAGCGCCGTGCCCACGCCGGGCGTGGAGCGCGCGAACTGAAGCGCCCGCTGCGCGTCGGTGCGGAGACCCGGCAGGAACTGCCCGATCACGGGCGGCAGATTGCGCGCGAGCTGCCCCTGGTAGATGGAGGCCGACGTCATCACGTAGACACCGAGAGCCCGCGCGGCCTCGAGCGCAGTCACCGGCTCGCTGCCGATCATCTGGGTCGGCTGGGTGAAGGCCTCAGTCATGGCGAGGTTGTACGGCAGCTGCACCACGCGAAAGTGATGATCAGGACCGCCCACCGACTCGGCGGCCGCCACCACCTCGGCGAGCGAGAGCGCGTCCGTCGCCCCGGCCGGCTGGCGATAGGCGGTCCACGTCGCCGTGCCGTAGACGCCGATCCGTCCCCCGCGCGCGACGTCCTCGAGGAACTCGAAGGCGGCGCGCAGCCGCTCGAGGACGGCCGCGCGCGGAAGCTCGGCGAGCTGCGTCTCCGGGTTGTGGATGTAGTAGATGTCGACACGCTCGAGCCCGAGGTTGGCGAGGCTCCGCGTCAACTGGTCCTCGAGGTACCGCGCGCTCATGCAGTGGCTGCCGGCGACGAGATCGCCCGGGCCCAGCAGTCCGGCCGGCGGCGGTCCGTCGAAGGGCAGGAAGCCACCCTTGGTCGCCACCACCACTGCCTCGCGCGCCACGCGGCCGGACTCCTCCAGCCGCTTGAGCGCGCGCCCGATGGCGCGCTCGCTCCGCTGGCGGCGGTAGTTGATGGCGGAGTCCACGACGTTGAGCCCTCCGCTGAGCGCGCGCTCGACGGCATCTTCATACGCTCGGTCGGTCGCGTCGTCGTCGCGTCCCAGGTAGCTGCCGATGCCGACGGAGGACACGGCGAGATCGCGCCACGAGCGGAAGTGGTCGGCGGCCACGGCCTTGCCGAAGGCCACGCGGTAGGTCTGCGTGCCGGATGGCGTCGCCTTGCCTCGCAGCATCATGGGTCCCTGTACGCAGGCGCGATGAAGCTCCCGGTGGACATTGTGGGCACATGCATGAGGAACACCGTCCCGCCTCCGGCCGGCAGCGTCACGGAGCTACTTCGCTTCCAGCACCGAGAAGCGGAGCGCGCCCTCCGTGATGTGCCCGTCGGATGCCAGGACCTTGTAGCGGACGACGTAGGCGCCGGGACGGAGGTGCCCGAGCGGGATCGCGATGCGGTCGGGGCCCTGGGAGCCGTCCACGGAGACCGGCAGCGGGACCGCGCGGCCGTCGGCGGCCGTGATGCTGACCTGGGTCAGCCGCTTCTCGATCTTGCTATTGAAGCGGAGGTAGAGACGGGCCGGAGGCTCCGCGAGCTTGGCGTCGCGGACGGGCTCGGACTCGAGGACGATGGCGTGCGCCCCGGCTGGCGGCGGACAGGTGGCCAGACAGGCGGTCGCGAGCAGCAGGACGCCGGCGGCGCGCCAGCGACGGGCGCGCATCGCCTCAGCGCCAGTCGTCGAGCACCAGGTCGTCCGGGCGCTCGTCGTCGTCCTGCTTGCCCCGCTTCATCCGAACCATGGTGAAGTCCATGTGGTAGCCACGCTCGAGCAGGATCTGGTAGGCGGCCCAGTAGTACGTGTACACCGGCGCGACGACGCGCTGGAGCTGCGCCGTGTGCGCCATGTCCTCGACCGCGGCCAGAAGCGCGTGGAGGTACTCGGGCTTGCGGTGGCGCGGATCGATCGCGAGGAACTTGATGTAGACGCTGCCGTGCGGCGCCTCGCTCACGCCCGGCATGTGCACGATGGCGAAGCCGATGACTTCCCGGCCCTTCTCGAGAAGGAGCGTGTCGCCGAGCGCGAGACCGTCCACGATCTCGACCTCTTTGCCCAGGTCCATCCCCCGCCAGAGACTGTTGGTGATGCGGCGCACGCGCTGCATCGCGGCCTTTTTCTTGGCCTCCTCCAGCGAGGAATAGCGCCGGATGCCGAGGCCCGGTTTCGCGGGGCGCGTCGCCTGCACGATCTCGCGGCGGTCCATGGGCTTGCCGCTCACCACCACGAGCCCCTTGGGCCGGTAGCCGAACTTCTGGTACATGCCGAGGTGCTTGGGGCTGTACGGATAGGTCGCGACTCCCTGCAGCGTCGCCTTGTTCTCGTCGAAGAATCCCTGGCAGGCGGTCAGCAGCTGCTGGCCGATGTCCTGGTTCTGGTAGTTCGTGAGCACCGCGACCGGGCCAATCAGCCCGAGCGTGCCCCACATGACCGCGAGCGCCGCGCCCACGATCTTGCCGTCGCCCTCCTCGGCGACGAAGCAGCCCCATGGCTCCATGAGCCAGCGGTGATGGACGTACTGCGCACCGCCGAAGACCTGCCGCGGCCGCGTGCCCATCTGGCGCTCGAAGAAGTCCCCGAAGGCCTGCTCGATGACGTCCCGGACCTTGGAGAGATCGCCCTTGCGCACCCGCCGGATCTTGATGAGTGGGGTACGTCCCTGGTTGTCGAGACCCGGCCGATCCACCGTGGCCCTCATGACGGGTTCGGCATTCCCGCCAGCTCCTCGAGAAGTGTGATCACGCCCGAGTGGTCGAGCCCGCCCTTGCCCTTGACCCGGAGCGCGTTGAAGAGCTCCTGGACGACGGCCGTGCAGGGCAGCGGCACGCCGAGGGCACGCGAGGACTCCATGATGAGGCCAAGGTCCTTGAAGTGGAGGTCGATCTTGAAGCCTGGATTGTAGGTGCCCGCGACGTAATTCGGCGTCTTCTGCTCGAGGCACTTGGAGCCCGCGAGCCCGCCGCCGAGCGCCTTGAGCGTGAGCGCGCGGTCGAGCCCGGCCTTGCGCGCCAGGGTCAGCGCCTCGCCGAGCGCGGTCAGATTGACGGCGACGATGACCTGATTGGCGAGCTTGGTGAAGCCGCCGGCGCCGAGCGGCCCCAGATGCGTGATGGTCTTCCCGAGCGCCTGGAAGACCGGCAGCGCCGCGTCGAAATCAGCCTTCTCGCCGCCCACCATGATGCTGAGCGCCGCGTCGATCGCGCCCTTCTCGCCCCCGGAGACCGGGGCGTCGAGCATCCGCACGCCCTTGGCGCCGAGCACCTGGCCCACCTTCTGCGAGACCAGCGGCGAGATCGTGGACATGTCGACGTAGAGGAGGCCCTGCTTCGCGCCCTCCGCGCGTCTGACACCCTCGATGATGCCGTCCTTCCCGAGCGCCACGAGCTCGACGTCGGGCGAGTTGGGCAGCATGGTGATGAGCATGTCGACTTGGCCCGCGACCTCTTTCGGCGAGGAAGCGCGCTTGGCACCCGCCCCGACCAGCTCATCGACGGGACCCTGGCTCCGGCTGTGGACCACCACCGGGTAGCCGGCCTTGAGCAGATTCTTGGCCATGGGACGACCCATGATCCCGAGTCCAATCATTCCGACGGTTTGCGCCATGGTGATCCTCGCGGGGGAGAAGAATTTGGGGGGACGACGTCGAGCCCGCAAGGCGTCAAGTAACACATGGCGCCGCGATGAGTCAAGCTAGAACTCGCAGAAACCCGCGAAAACGCGAACCTACGGGACGTTCATCCCCTCGGACGGGCCAGTCAGACGCTACCGCCCATGAACTGGCCGAGGAGCGTGATCCGATCACCCTCCTTGAGGGGCGAGTCGAGCTCGTGGGCGACGCCCAGCACAGCCTCGTTGACGATGACTTCGATGGGCTCGCCCAGCTCGGTGCGGTCCGGATTCCAGAGCGCCGCGTCGAGCTCGGGGAAGCGCCGCGAGAATCGCCGGAGCACCTGGCGGACCGTCTCGCCCGGCGCAAACGGCTCCGTGAAGATCTTGGTGCCGGAGCCGTCGCCTCCCACCTGTCTCGTCACCCAGCTGGTGACCTCGATCGTCGCGGTCAGCTCACCCCGCGCTACTTGCGCCATACATCTCGCGCCAGCCAGTCCAGCCCGAGCTTCTTGAGCGTCTCGCGCGTGGGCCTGCCGGTCTTCCGGTCATAGCCGACCGTCTCGTACCACACGTCCACCATGTGCTCCCACTGGTCCATGACGTTGTAGTCCTTGGCCGGGCCATCCACGGGCCGCGAGCCGTAGCGCGGCGAGGGATACTCGACCGCGGTCCCGATCCCGCAGCGGAGATTGAAGACGCGCAGGATGGCCGCGGTGCGACGGCCGAAGCGCACGGCGTCGGCCAGCGTGTAGGTCCAGCCGGTCGCCGCCGAGAGCGCGCGCGCGAGGTTCTCGATGCGGGTGCGGAAGGTGAAGCTGCAGCCGCCGAGCGAGTCCTCGAAGTGCCGCCGCCCGAGGATGCCGCCGGTCAGCCGGGCCACCTCCTCGCCGTTGAAGGGGCTGATGCGCCCCGGCAGGCCGATCTCGGTCTGGAAGGTCGGGTTGGCGCTCTCCATCGTGCCGTTGGACGAGGTGCAGGTGTCGAGCATCTCGTCCCACCGCCCCCGGTGGTCATGGCCCCTCGGCGAGGCGCCCTTGAGCGTGTAAATGGCGCACTTGGCGGCCTCGCCGCCGATCTTCTCCGAGGCGCGCTTGACGCCCTCGGCCAGCAGATCGCCGAAGCCCTGGCGCTGGCTGATCATCTGCAGCAGGCGATAGGCACCGTCCACGTCGCCCCAGGTGAGCTTGAAGCCCACCTGCTTCTCCGTCAGGTATCCCTTCTCCATGCACTCCATGACCCAGCCGCAGACCCAGCCGAACTCGTTGACATCCACGCAGGCGCGATCGATGCGGGTGTTGAGCCAGGTCACCGCGTCCTTGTCGGTCAGCCCGATCTGCCAGCCGGCGCCGGACCAGCCCTCGTACTCGGGCTCGTCGACGAGCTCGCCGGCCTTGGGCCCCTTGGCGATGACCTGGATATGGCAGTGATGCATGCCGCACGCGTTGCACTGATGCCCGCGGTGGTCGAAGCCCGCGCGGAGCTTGGCCGGCTCCCACGTCGTCATGTCCACCGTCGTGAGGTTCGTCGTGTAGTTCTTGATCGGCAGCACGCCCAGCTTGTAGAGGTTGGTGACCCCGGGCAGCGTCCCGAAGCGGTAGAGCGTCGAGGTCGCGGGGTCGGACTTGAGGTCGTGGGCGATGTCGTCGGCGGCCTGGACCAGCCCGTTCGGATCATGCGTCGTGAGTGCCTTGGTCCCGCGCACGATGCAGACCGCCTTGAGCCGCTTCGTGCCCATGACGGCGCCGCAGCCGTTCTTGCTGGCCACGTGGCCGTAGTCCCCCTCGATCGCCGCGAACCGCACCAGGTTCTCTCCGGCCGGGCCTATCGAGTACACGGAGAGCCGGTGGCCCGAGAGCCCGTGCTCGGTCTCGAGAGCCTGCTGGGTCTCCCAGGTGTCCTTGCCCTTGAGATGCGCGGCATCGCGGATCTCGACCGTGTCGTCATTGACGTAGAGATAGGAGAGCCGCTTGGCCTGGCCGTGGACGACGATGCCGTCGTAGCCGGAGTACTTGAGCGCGGCGCCGAAGAAGCCGTTGGCCTGGGTCGAGGTGGCGCCATTGGTCATGGCGCCCCGGGTGATGACGGTGAGCCCGCCCGTGCCCCAGACCGGCAGCCCGGCCAGCGGCCCCGTCGCCAGGACCAGGCGATTGTCGGGATGGTCCCAGTTGATCTTCGGGCCCACCTCTTCGTAGAGAATCTTGGCGCCGAGCCCAACGCCGCCGAGGTATTCGCGCATGTGCTCGGCCCAGGGCTCCGTCCAGATCTTGCCGGTGGAGAGGTTCACGCGCAGCAGCTTGCCCGCGTAGCCGGGAACGGACGGGGCAGCGGGCGCGACCTTCTTGGCGGGACGGGATGCCGTCGCAGTAGGGCTCATTGGACCATCACCGATTGGGGAAGCTGGGGTGATTGTGATGCCCGCCCGAGCACCGTCAGCGGCAGGACTTTGGACACCGTGTGGGTCGCCAGGAAGGCGGGCTTGATGTCAAAGGGGTTCTTCTTCAGGTGTGCCTTCCACGCCTGGAGGTCGGTGCCCGCGTAGACGAGGCCCTTGAGCATCCCGACGTCGTTCGTGGTCCAGATGTCCTCGGCCGGACCGCAGATCATGGCACCCGTGAGCCGGCTGCCGCGGAAGAGCAGCTTGCGGTACTGCGAGCGGTCCGCCCGGGTCGCGGTGTAGACATCGGCCTTCGGATCGTCCCACTGGCCGAAGGAGGCGATGTCGAGATGGCAGACCTCGACGATGTTCATGAGGAGGCTGCCGCGGTAGGCCACGTCGCGGCCGGCCATGTTGGCGCCGACGACCCGCCCGTGCTCCTGCGCGGTGGGCTCGATGGCGTGGACCTCGAGCGTGCCCGTGAGCAGGTTGGACCCGCGCGCCACGTCACCGGCCGCATAGACGTTCTTGACGCTCGAGCGCAGATGGTCGTCGACGAGGATGCCGCCGCCGGGTTCGGCGGAGACCTCGATGCCCGAGCCGTCGAGCCACTCGAGGTTGGTACGGATGCCGGTCGCCATGATCACGACGTCGGCGAAGATCGGCGCGCCGCTCTTGAACGAGAGCTTCCGCTTGCCCTTCAACTCCTCGATCTTCGTCATCGTCGCGCCGACCCGCAGCGTGACGCCGTGGCGCTCGAGCCAGCGCGCGACGATTCGAGCGCAGGCCTCGTCGACCATGCGCGGCAGGATGCGCGGGGCCACCTCGACGATGGTCAGCGAGGCGCCGCGCGCGAGGATCGCGTTCAAGATGGTGAAGGAGATGAAGCCCGCGCCTACCATGACGACCTGCGTGCCGGGCTGGACACCGGCGATGACGGCCCGCGCTTCCTCGAGCGTCCAGAAGGAGTGGACGCCGGGGCCGTCCGCGCCGGGGATGGGCGGACGGGCAGCGCGCGAGCCCGTGGCGATCAGGCAGTCGTCGTACTCGACCGTCGTGCCGTCGTCGAGGGTCAGGCGCCGCTCCGCCGGCTCGAGCCTGGCGGCGCGGCGGCCGAGCATGCTCTTGACGCCCCAGGCCGAGAGCGAGGCCGGCGTGGCCGTGTAGACATGGGACTCAGCGATCGACGCGCCGAGGTAGTACGGCAGGACCATCCGCGAGTACGGTCGCTCGCGCGAGACCAGCGTGATCTCCGACGCCGCGCCCTCTTCCCTGATGGTGCGGATCGCGTTCAGCCCCGCCGTGCCGCCGCCGATGATGAGGTGCCGTGTCGCCATCACGCCACCTCCCGGGCCAGCACGCGGGCCGAGCGCGCCGCGGCGAAGTCGCCGATCCAGTCGGCCGGCAGGCCCTCGTCGAAGGTGATGGCCTGGGTGGGGCAGGCCTCCGCGCAGGCCGGGTGCCCCTCGCAGAGGTTGCACTTGTAGGCCTTGGTGGTGTCCGGGTCGTAGAAGATCGTCCCGTAGGGGCAGGCGATCGTGCAGAGCTTGCAGCCGACGCACTTGTCGTCCACGACGTCCTTGGCGCCGGCGGCGTTGATCCGGATCGCGCCCACCGGGCAGGCCGTCATGCACCACCCCTCCGCGCACTGCGTGCACGTGTAGGGGGCGTAGGACGTGTAGCCCTCGAAGGGCGAGACGCGGATGACGGACTTCGCCGGCTGGTACGTGCCCGTCTGCATGTAGGAGCAGGCCAGCTCGCACCGGAGGCAGCCGGTGCACCTGTCGGGGTGGAGCGCAAGGACTCTCATGGCGCCGAATTATAGCAGAGCGGCGGCGGTGCGGCCGGGCAGAGACTAGTCTCCCTCGTGCTCGCCGATGGCGAACTCGATGCGGCCCTCGCCGGCGTCAACTGTCTTGGCCTCCCCCGCAGGCAGGCGCTGCTCCTGGATGCCCTCGGTCTTGACGAGCCGCTCCTTCGTCGCGGCGACCCGCGCGGCCGCGAGCTCCTTGATCTTGTCCTCGGGAAGCGGCTCGCGATCGCGCAGGAGCTTGAGCTGCTCCTCGGGTGTCTTCGGAGGCTTCTCGCCGGGCAGCCGGACGGCGAAATAGCCGGCGATGGCCTTGACCTGTTCCTTGATGCGCCGCTCCGTGGCGAACTCCTGGACCTTGGCCGCCACGGCCGCGGCCTTGAGCGCGTCCGCGTCTGCCGCGACGACGACCGGAAGAAGCGTCAGCGCCACGTACGGGGTCTGGCGCATGAAATCAGCCACACGAAGGACGTGCTGCTCCATGCTCGGCGACAATACGCCGCTGCCCGGCGCGAAGATCACGGGGTCAACCTTCGGCTCCTCGAGCTTGTCTTCCTTCGAGAAGAGCCGCCCGATCATCCGGAAGGGCGCGGCCAGCACGTTGCTCAGGACGTTCTTGATCGAGGACCAGATGGTCTCGGACAGGTCGAACTTGGGATCCTTGAGCGACCCCGTGACGGGGACGTTCACGACGACGTTGCCGTTGCTGTCCTTGATGAGCGCGACGATGAGCCCGAGCGGCATCCCCAACCGCGACTTGACCTGGTCGTCGGGGCGGCTGGACTTGACGACCCGCAGCCTCTCCACGAGAACCTCGTTCATCGCGGTGACCTGATCGTTCTCGACCTTGAGGTTGAACTTGTACTTGAGGTTTCCCTGCCGGACCAGCCAGGCCGTCATCTTGTCGGCGTACGGGTTCACGGCCTGGAGCTTGAGGTCGAGGATCTCTCCGACCAGGTCCAGATAGAGCGGCGCGCCGACGGCGCCCACGTCGCCCCGGATGTCCAGCTTGCCGTCGGCGCCGATCAGGCTCGTGAACACGAGCTTCGCGCGCTGCTCGGGCTTGTTCCCCAGCCCCGTGACTTGAAGGTTCATCTTCGAGAGGTCCTCGGAGAACGCGGGCTCGGTCGTCCGGTCCAGGAAGCGCACGGAGCCCTCCTCGAGCCGGATCTCGATGATCTGGAGATCCATCGTGTCGAGTAGTCCCTTCGGCTTGCGAGCCGGCGCCGGCGCCGGGGCAGTCGCGGGCGGGGGCTGGGCGGGTGCGGCGCTCCCGGCCGGCTGGGCGGGGCCACCGAACAGCTTCACGATGTCGAGGCTGCCGTCCGTGCCGCGCTCGACTTCGGCGTTGAGCTGCCGGAAGCCCACCTTGCCGACCTTCGCGCGCCTGGGCCAGTCCAGGTCGATGCCGACGAGATCCATGCGCTCGATCGTGAGCGAGGGCCGCGGGGCGCCCGGCCAGCGCGCCTCGAACTTGTCCGCCCAGCTCGTGCCGGTCGAGGTGAGGATCACCTTCCCGTCCTTGAGCGCGAGACGGTTCTTGCTGTCGCCGTTGTAACGGCCCGAGAAGCGGGCCGGCACGGGCATGTAGGGCTGGTAGGGCTCGATCGGCGCGGCGCGCACGCTCATCGTCCAGGTCACGTCCAGCGGCTGCGGGATCAGCGAGCCCTTGATGTCCACGCGCCCGCCGCCGGGCAGTCCGGCCCCGCCCGTGAGTCGGGCGGGACCCACCACCGGCAGCGCCACGCTCTCGAGGGTGAGGCTGAGGTCGGAGAGCGCCAGGGTGGTGCGCGGCGATACCGCCTCGTCCACCACGGTGACCGTGGCCTTGCTGAGGGCGAAGCGCTCGAGGAGAAACTTGAACGGCGGTCCGGCCTGAGCCTCGGCGACCGGCGGCCGGGCCGCCGGCGCCAGCGCTGGCGGCGGGCCCGCGGCTGCCTGGAGGAGATCGATGGCGCCGTCCTTGTTGCGGAGGACCTGTGCCGTCATGCCTTCGATCTCCATGTTGGAGACCACGATGATGCGCGAGAGGAGATCGACTTCCTTGAGCCGTACTCCCAGGCGAGGCACTGTCATGAACGGCGCCTGACCGCCGCGGTGGATGAGCTGCAGGCCGTCGAGGCTGATGTCTCCTGTCACCACCGCCCGCGTGACGCCTTCCGCCCCCCGCTCGAAGGCGACCCGCACGTTGAAGCCAAGGCGACCGGCATACGGGCCGGACGGAGCCGTCGCGGGCACATAGGGCAGGACCTGGGTCAGATCGAAGTCCTTGATCGACAGCCCCAGCGAGACCGCGCCTGGCGCCAGGCGGATCTCGTTCGAGGTCAGCTCGAACGGCGACTCGCCAATCTTGGACTTGATCGCCAGGCGGCCGGCCCGCTGGCCCGCGCGCGTGGTGAGATCGCCCGCCTCGATGGTCAGTCCCTGGATGCGCAGCCGCGTGGGCGGCGATACCGCCTCGTCGCGGATGATGATGCTTCCGAGCACCAGGCCGAGCCGCTCCATGGTGAACGTCCATCGCGACGGCTTGGCCTTGGGATCCGCCGGGGGTATGAGGCCGAGCAGGTCGGAGAAGTTGAACTCCTGCGGTCCCGTGCGGGCGAGCTGCACCGTGGGCGCGACCAGCCTGACATCGGTCAGGCGGATGTGGGAGCCCAAGAGCGCCGGCCAGGACCAGCGGGCTTCGAGGCGCTCGAACTCCACGAAAGCCTGGCGCGGGTCCTTCTCGGCCAGCCGCACGTTCTTGACGACGAGCCGGCCGGTGAAAAGGTTGAGGTCTATGTCCCCGATGCTGGCGGCGCGCCCGGTGATCCTGGGGATCTGCGTCACTGCCTGGCGTCGAATCAGCTCGGGCAGCGCCCACAGGAACACGCCGCCCAGCACCAGCAGGACGACCGCGACGGCCAGCCAGATCGTGCGACGCCGGCTCACCCGCGGCTCCTACACCGGCGCCTGGTCGGACGACGGCTTCAGGAAGGTGAAAACGCTCGTGAAATCCTTGCGGCCGAGACCGTGAGACGAGGCGAGGCGATAGACCTGCTGGGCTGCGGGGGCGACGAAGAGCGGAATGCGGAGCGCGCGCGCCGCGTCCACGGCGAGGCCCACGTCCTTGCACATGAGGTCAGTCATGAAGCCGGGGGCATAGCCGTTGGTCGAGGCGGCACGCGCGACGAGCCCGGGCACCGGATGCATGTGCTCCATCAGCCAGGTATTCCCCGAGGACTTCGAGATGACCTCGGTGACGACTTTCAGATCCACGCCGAAGCCTTCGGCGATGCGGAAGGCCTCGCTGACGGCGACCGCGGCCACGCCGGCGATGAGGTTGTTGCAGAGCTTGGCGACCTCGCCGCTGCCGACGGGGCCGACATGGATGACGTTGGCGCCCATGGCCTGCAGCGCGGGCAGCGCCGCCTGGAAGTCCTCGACGGCTGCGCCGACCATGATGGCGAGCGTTCCGTCGGTAGCCCTGGGCGTCCCGCCCGAGACGGGCGCATCGATGAAGCGGATGCCGCGCTCCGCCGCCGCCGTTGCGATCCGACGCGAGACGGCGGGGTCGATGGTGGACATGTCCACGCAGAGCGTCCCCTTCCTCGCCGCCGCGAGGACGCCTCCGTCGCCGGTGTAGGCCGCGTCGACCTGAGGCGACGAGGGCAGCATGGTGACGACGAGGTCGGCGCCGGCCACGGCCTCGGCCGCCGACGCGGCCGCTGCCATGCCGGCGGCGGCCGCCGCGCGGACGGCCTCGGGGTTGAGATCGTAGGCGGTGACCGCGAAGCCCTTGCTGACGAGGTTCTTGGCCATGGGCAGCCCCATGGTGCCCACGCCGATGAAGCCGATGCGCGTCATGCGAGATCTCCCGCGTTGATCCTGAGTGCGATGCGCGCCCGCTCCTCGATGAGTCGCGCCACGGCCGTGTGGTCCATGGTCTCCACCTGTGGTCTCCTTCCGCTCCCGTATACTACCGGCGCAATGGCGCTGGGGCTCGTCTTCGTGTGCCTGGCCGCCGTGTCCTGGGGCACCACGGGCTCGGTGATGGCGCTCCTTGCGCGAGACGGGCACCCGAGCCCGCTCCTGGTCGGCTGGGCGCGCGTGGCGGGAGCGTCCCCCTGCCTTCTGCTGGCGGCCGCGCTCTTCCGCCCGGCGGGACCGGCCGCATGGGGTCCGCGAGATGCGGCGCTGACCGTCGCGCTCGGCGTCGCCATGGCGGCGTATCAAGTCTGCTATTTCTGGGCCGTGATCCGCGTCGGCGTGGCGCTCACCGCGCTTCTCGCCATCTGCTCGGCACCGCTCATGATCGCGATCGGTGCCGCGCTCGTCCTCCGCGAGCGCCTGACGGCGCGGGCACGGCTCGCGCTCGTTCTGGCCGTCGTCGGCACCGTCATGATTGTCGCCGGTCCGCGCGACCTCGGTCGCGCGCCGGACGGCTTCGCCCTGGGAGCGGCGGGTGCGCTCGGCGCCGGGTTATCTTACGCCGTCTACGCCGTGATCGCCAAGGGGCTTCTCGCCCGCGTCCCGCCGCTGCCGCTGGCCGCACTGACCTTCACGCTCGCCGCGGCGCTGCTGACACCCGTGCTCCTGGTCGAGCGGGACGCGGGAGCGCAGCTCGCGGCGGGCTGGACGCTGCTGCTCTACCTGGGCGTGGTGCCCACGGCTCTTGCTTACGCGCTCTTCAGCGCCGGGCTCCAGCGGGTGCCGGCCACCACGGCGGGGATCGCCACGCTGCTCGAGCCGCTCACGGCCTCGATCCTGGGCGTGCTCCTCTTCGGCGAGCGCCTGGGCGGGTGGGGCTGGGTCGGCGGCGCACTCTTGCTGGCCGCCCTCGTCCTCCTGGGGCGCGCCGAGCGCGAGTAACAGTCTGCTGAAAAACTGGCAGACGGCTCAAAAAGGTCCAGATGCGAGGCGGCGCCCGACGGCCGCACGCGAGGCGTACTCTCTGTACGTTGAGCGTGCGGCCGAGGGCGCCAACGAAGCAGATGGCCTTTTTCAGCCGCCTGCTAGACGGCGAGGCGGAAGACGCGGACTGGCCCCTCGACATGGCGCAGCGGCTGCTCGCCGAGATCCTCGAAGGTGAAGCTGCTGTCGATCCTGCGCGCGGTCTCCGGGCCGATGACCACGTGGTCTCCCTCTCCGAGCGCCGCCAGGCGCGATGCCAGGTTGGTGACCGGGCCCGACGCAGTATAGGTCCACCGCGTCCCGGCCGTGCCCTCGAGCTTGGTCGCGCCGACCTGGGCTGGGCCGGAGTTCACACCCACATGGAGCTGGATCGGGTCGGGCAGATCCTTGATCTCGACGTCGATCTCGCGGGCCCGGCGGACGATGCCGAGCGCCGCCTCGACGGCGGCCCGCGCGTGCTCGATCGGGTCCTCGGCCTGGAAGATGACCATGAGGCCGTCGCCCGCCGTCTCGTTGATGTCGCCGTTGTGCTCGAGGATCTCGTCGAGGAAGGCGCCGAAGTAGCGCTCCACGACCTCGTTCAGGCGGTCCGCGTCATGGCGCTCCGAGAGCCGCGCGTACCCGGCGATGTCCACGAACAGGACCGAGACGTCCATCTCCCGCTTGGCGAGCTCCGGCGCCTCGGGCGCCTGCTCGATCAGCTCCTGGACCTTGCGCGGCACGAACTTCGAGAGGTTGGCCCGGATCGACTCGAGCAGCTCGACGCGCCGGAGGGCGCGCGCAAGCGCGCTGTTGGCGGCCTGCAGCGCCGTGTAGGCGCTGGCGTTCTCCAGGGCGATGGCGCTCTGGTTGACCAGTGTGCGCAGGAGCCGGAGGTCCGCTGTCGAGTACGCCGCGCCCGAGCGCTTCTCGCCCAGGCCCAGGATTCCGGTCAGGCGCTCCCGGAAGAGCACGGGCACCACCAGCTCGACACCGAGCGCGGCCATCTGCGCCGCGCACGACTCGCGGCACGACACGAGCTCGGGGTCCTCCTCGTGCCGGGCGCGCGTGAGCGGCTGCCGCTGCGTCGCCAGGTGCCGGACCAACGACGTCTCGGCCGCGATGACACCGGCGGCGCCCATGGGCCCGGCGCTGCCCGCCGCGACACGATAGCGCCCGCGGGCCTCGTCGAGAAGGGCCAGCGTGTACCGCGCGGGGCGGAAGGCCTCCTGCACCGTCCGGCCGATGAGCGCCACGATCCGGTCGAGGTCGAGCACCGTCGTCATCGTGTCGGCCAGCCGCTCGAGGGAGCGCTGGACGTCGAGGCGCTGACGGAAGAAGAGCCGGTCGACCAGCCCCTGCGTGCGCAGGTAGACGGGATTGAGGAAGAACACGACCGCCAGGGCGACCACCACCGCCGGAACAACGGGATGGACGGGCGCCTCGAGGCGCGCGAAGAGCAGGTTGAGGCCCGTGATGATGCCCGCATAGACGGTCACGACCAGGCCCGTGACGAGGCCGTAAATCGTGCCCAGGCGGAGCATGCTCCGGAGATCGAAGAGGTCGTAGCGCGCCATGGCATAGGCGACGGCGACCGGAAACAAGAAGCTGAGCTTCCAGAGCGCGTTGAGATACGGCACGCGCGCGCCGGACACCGTCTCCCACGCTGTCCCCAGGACCGGCACGAGCTGGCCCACCGTGAACCCCACCAGCAGCACTCGCGCCCGCTGCCGGCCGACCGGCGTCCCGCCGGCGACGGCGGTCTTCGCGAGCGCGAGCCCCAGCACGACCATCGCCCCGCCCCAGTAAATTGCCGCCGCGATCTCGATGAGAAAGATACCGCCCACCGGCACGCTCGGCGGTGGGACCTGCAGCAGCAGCGCCAGGATCGCCGACAGGGCGTAGGCGATCCAGATGAGCCGCGGGAAACGCATCGCGAAGCGATGTGGCTCGGGAAAGATCCGGGCGAGATGGAGGTACACGGCCGGGGAGAGGCCCCAGGCCGTGAGGAAGATCCAGTCGAAGCGGTAGCGCGTGACGGCGTCGGCGTAGAGCGTGCTGGTCGAGAACCACGTGAGGCAGAAGGCGAGAAAGACCCGCGTCTCGGGCACCCCCGGCTTGAGAACGAGCACCGCGGCGCCCAGGCCCAGGTAGAGCAGACCCGGCAGGAGCGCTTCGAGGAGGAAGCGCTCGAAGACCCGCACGGTCACGGGCCGGCTGGCGACGTCCTCCTCGACGAGCCGCCCGCGGCGGCTCACGATGTAGTGGAAGGTCGTGCCCGGCGGATGGAGACGGACCTCGTCCTGGATCTGCTCGCCCGAGCTGAGCACACGTCCGTTCATGACCCGCACTAGGTCGAGCGGCTCGAGCGCCGCCGTCTCCGTCCCACTGACCCCTACGAGGAGGAGTCGCAGGACGCCGAAGCCGGGCTGCGGCGTGCCCACGCGCTGCCAGGCATCGAGCGTGGTCCAGCCCGCCACGCCCAGGCACAGGGCGAGCACCGCCCACCAGCACGTCTTTTCTCTCACCAGAAGCCCTGCCCTATTCGATGACCGTGCTCACGGCGCGGCTGAAGCAGCAATTCGGCACGACGCAGGAATGCTTGCCCGAGCCGCCGCCCACCATGACGTAGATGTCCTCGGGCGCCGGGACCATGGGCAAGAGTGCCGCCTCGTCGGTGACCTTCTGCATCCAGAGCGGCCAGTCGTGCATGCCCCACATGCCGCCCAGCTTGAGCCGTCCCAGGGGGAGGCGCGCGTGCTCGAAGACGAAGCGCTGCACGTCCGCCGCCGTGAAACCGTCGGCCGCCACCGTGGCGGCATGCTCCGGGCCGAGGACGACCAGCAGCTGGCTCTGCGACATGTACCAGCCGACGTTCGAGCCGAGCGTCGCCGCGACATCCGCGACATTGTTCAGGACGCCCGCGGCCGTCGTCGACACGTGGTCGTTGACGTTGTGCGGCCCCTCGCCGCCGAACACCGTCACGACACTCTGCCCGGGCTCGAAGCCGAGCCGCGCGTGAAGCGATGGCCAGGGCGAGACGTCGTCCCGCTCCGCGATCGCGTAGGAGAACTTGGCCGGCCCACCCTGGGTGGCCATGTCGTGCCGTCCCGGCCAACCCCCGCCGATGTTCATGAGGATGAGGCGGATGGCGCGCCCGATCGTCGCGTTGGCGCGGAAGCCCGGGCCAAAGAGTCCCGAGCCCGCATGCATGCCGATCCTTCTCGCGATGGGCCCGCTCACGATGAGGAGCGGCGCCACGGGATGAGTCGTCGCCTGCACGCCGTAGAGGTTGAAGGCAGGCTCGAGCAGCGCCCGCGCCGCGGCCACGGTCACCGGGAAGTACGCGGGCTCGCAGCCGGCCATGACGGCATTGACCGCGAGCTTCTCGAGGCTGGCCTCCCGCCAGAGTGGCGGCATGAGGCCGAGCACCCGGGCGCCGTCGGCGCCCCCCAGCATGGCCGCGACGCGCTCGGGCGTGGGCGGAACGATGGGCAGCCCGTCGCACCAGTCGCGCTTGACGAACTCGTCGTAGACCAGGGCTTCGGGGATCTGCAGCTCGGTCGTCAGGGCAGCGGGATCGGACACGAGACCCTCCTCTCTCGACGGTTCACGGCTCAGCCGGATAGTGTAACGCTCTGCTAGGTCGGCCCGGGGACCACGGGAAACGAGAGAAAGAGGACTGGGCGCCTTACCTCGAGCCGAGCAGGCTCGCCAGCTGCTCGACCGCCTGCAGCGCGCGGCGGCTCACGGCTTCCGCCTTCTCACCGCCGAGCGGATGCTGGACGATCAGCAGTGGCAGCGCGGTCGCGCCGAGGGCCGCCATCTCGCTGGTGGCGAGTCCCTGAAACACCGTGGTCGCGATGAGCCCTGAGGGGGTGCCCCGCTTCGCCAGCTCCAGCGAGTCGTGGAGACTCCACGACGTGCAGGAGCCTCAGTCGCCAGAGCCGGCGAAGACGAGATCGCAGTCCTTCGCCAGCCCCTCGAGGATCTCGTCCGCGGCTGCCGTCGAGGCGTTGG
>WNGB01005788.1_pt1 | contig 18408 bp, 14 predicted proteins | sample 5400681 | NCBI WGS metagenome assembly WNGB01 (sample SAMN13153367, study PRJNA577476) | soil metagenome | isolation source: 115 cm soil or saprolite under grassland replicate 2 | place: USA:California | collected 2016-06-15 | reverse complement strand
GAGCGCGGCCTCGCTTGACATGACGTCAACCTAGCATGCACGCACCCTGCATGCCATCGAGAGACCACAACACGGCTGACCTGGGGTGTTGTCGGTGGAAATGATGGGACTCGAACCCACGACCCCCTGCTTGCAAAGCAGCCGACAATTAGCGCAATGCTATCCAGGAAAGATGCTGCTCAGCAAGGAGCACAAACCCACCAGTTAGAGTGTCGTCAAGGACTCACTCCGGGGCAGCTCGGACGGTCAGTCAGGCTAGCAGACCAACAACTTCAAGTCTCTGAGCTGCTGCTTCCCTCTCGGCCACCGCGCCTCACGATCTGAATGCTCTCATCGTACTACGCAACAAACTGTTCCAGCCCACTAGACTAGAGTTGAGTAGTACTCAAGCCTTCTCGGTAGCCATCCTGGTGCTACATCAAAGCCGCAACCTTTTCGAGGACACAATCTGGGCCGAATGTGCTGAGGGGGCCGCCGGGTGAGCGCGGCAGCCCCCTCAGACAGGGTGCGGACAGCGGGGCTCAGATCGCCTCGCGTGGCCGGTGGTGCCGGCGAAGGCGGGACGCACCCGCCGTCAGTGCGACGAGCAGGCCCAGCAACGCCACCGAGCGGACCAGCTCGAGCCGGCCGCCGGCCGCTGCCGAAGCGGCGGTGCCGGGGCTTGGCTGGCTGCCGAGCGCAGCGTCGTGGTCGCAGTCGTACTGCGCGCGGTGCCCGGAGTTGCACACCCAGGTCCTGTCGGCCGGGGCGGGGCACTGGCGCTGCGCGCCCGGCGGGTCGTGTTGGGGCGGGGTGGCGTGGGCACCGGCGGCGAGGCTGAGTGCGCTCAGCGCGGCGAGCGTGGTGGCGGTGACCAGGATTCGAATAGCGGTGGCCTTCATGGCGGTCTCCCTGGCGGGGTGGCCGCGCTGGTCGCGGCCTGTGGGATGACGGTGGCACCTGACCAGGCGGTCCGGATCTGCCAGGTGACAGATCCTGGCCGGCGTGGGTGACCTATCTCGCCCACCGTTGCCGCGTAGGGCTGGGTGGCGGACGGGTCCGCGGGCGGGCGGCGGGCAGGGACGTGCATCGGGCGGCATAGGTGCGGGTGGGGTCAGGGCCGCAGGAGGCGGACCAGGCATCGGAGTCCGGCGCGCCACCCCCGTCGGGATCCAGCCGGTGTTCTCCTGAACGGGGCTATGGGTGGCCCAGCCCGTTCCCCCCGCTGTAGCCGCAGGCGGATAATCCGGCCATGAGCCGCATCTCCAGCCCGCAGTTCGTTGGCCGCGCCGGCGAGCTCGCGCGGCTTGACGGGGCGCTGGCCGACGCGGCGGCGCGGGTGCTGCTGCTGGGCGGCGAGGCCGGGGTCGGCAAGACCCGCCTGCTGGGCGAGTTCACTGCCCGCGCCCACACGGCTGGCGCGCGGGTGCTTGTTGGTAGCTGCGTGCACGTCGGTGAGGGCGCCCTGCCCTACGCGCCGATCTCGCAGGCGCTGCGGCAGCTGGTCCGCGAGCTCGACCCGGTCACCCTCGAGAAGGTCATCGGTGCGGGGCGGGCGGAGCTGGCCCGGCTGGTCCCCGACCTCGGCCCAGCCGAGGCCGCCGAGCCGGCCACGGGTGAGCTGTCCCGGGCGCGGCTGTTCGAGAGACTGCTGGGCGTGTTGGAGCGGCTGGCCGCCGAGCGGCCGCTGGTCCTGGCGGTCGAGGACCTGCACTGGGCCGACCGGTCGACCATGGACCTGCTCGCCTTCGTCGTGGCCAACCTCGCCGAGGCCGCGGTCGTGCTGGTGGCCACCTATCGCAGCGACGAGCTGGATCGCCATCACCCGCTGCGCCCGCTGCTCGCCGAGCTGGACCGCCACGCGACCGTTGAGCGGCTCGATCTTGGCCGGCTCGACCGCGAGGAGCTCGGCGGCCTGCTCACCGGCATCCTTGGAACTCCGCCTGGGGCGCAGCTCCTCATCAGCGTTCTGGCCCGTTCGGACGGCAACCCGTTCTTCGCCGAGGAGCTGCTCGCGGCCGGCCTGGGCGGCGGCCAGCGGGCGCTGCCGGCCACGCTGCACGACCTGCTCGCCGCCCGCGTCGATGCGCTGTCCGGCCCGGCCCAGCAAGTCGTGCAGGTGGCCGCCGTGGCGGGCCGGCGGGTCAGCCACGGGCTGCTGGCCGCCACTTGCCCGCTCGAGGAGGCGACGCTGCTCGAGGCGGTTCGCGGGGCGGTGGAGCACCACCTGCTCGTCCCCGACGCGGACGGCGACGCCTACGCGTTCCGCCACGCGCTGGTCCAGGAGGTCGCCCAGGGCGACCTGCTGCCCGGCGAGCGCCGCCAGCTCCACGCCGCCCTGGCCCGCAGCCTCACGGCGCAGCCGGAGCTGGCCGGCGGCACGCCCGCGCAGACCGCCGCCGAGGTGGCGGTGCACTGGTACGAAGCCCACGACCTCGCCCAGGCGCTACCGGCGACGATCACCGCCGGAACGGCGGCCGGGCAGGCCCTTGCCTTCGCCGAGGCACAGCGCCACTTCGAACGCGCCCTCGACCTGTGGGACCAGGTCCCCGAGATCGCCACCGGGCTGCCGCTGGACCGGGCCGGCCTGCTCGGACGCGCCGCCCAGGCGGCGATGGCGGCCGGCGACCACCAGCGCGCCATCAAGCTGGCTCGCGCCGCGCTGGCGAACGTGGACACAGCCGCCGAGCCGGTCCGCGCCGCGCTGCTGGCCGAACAGCTCGGGTCGTACCTGATGTGGTGGCCGCCTGGCAGCGACGAGGCGTTGGAGGTCTACCAGCAGGCGGTCGACCTGCTCCCCGGCGGGCCGTCGGCGGCGCGGGCCAGGGTGCTGGCCGGCCTGGCGCACGCGCTGGTCACGGCCTCGCGCCTGCACGCCGGGCGGGCCAGCGCCGAGGAGGCACTGGCCGTCGCCCGGTCGGCCGGCGCCCGCCAGGAAGAAGGCTGGGCGTTGATGGCGCTGGGGAACGCGCTCAGCGGGCTGGGCGAGCGCGAGGCGGGGCGGGCCCGCCTGCGCCAGGCCCGCGAGGTCGCCGAAGAGCTGGGCGACGCCGAACTGCTCGCCGACGTGTTCACTTTCCTGCCCCAGGTCCTGGACGCGGCGGGCCGGCTGGCTGACGCGCTCGCCGAGGCGCTCGAGGGCATGGCGGCGGTCGGCCGGCTGGGCCTGGAACGCAGCCGCGGCGGGTTCCTGGCCGCCTACGCAGGAAACGTGTGCTTCCGGCTCGGCCGCTGGGAGGACGCCGATCGGTACGGCCTGAAGGGAGTGGCCACCGCCCGGATGCCAACCATGTCGGCGATGCACGCCCGGAACTGGCGGGCGCAGCTCGAGATCGAACGCGGCGAGGCCGCCTCCGCGACGCAGCTGCTCGATGAGGCGGAGCAGGGCTTTGCGGACCATCACACGCCGCAGTTGGCCGGCTACTTCGCGGCCCGGGCGGCGCTGGCGATCTGGCAGGGTCGGCTCGACGACGCCCGCGCCGCCGTCCAGCAGGGGCTTGCCTGGCTGGCCAACGCCGAGGAGGAGGTGTGGTTCCGGGGCCTGCTCACCCTGGGCCTGCGGGCCGAGGCCGACCGGGCCGAGCGCTCCCGCGCCCGCCGCCAACCCGCCGAGGCCGAGGGCGCCCGGCAGGTCGGCACCGGGCTGCTCGCCCGCCTGCGGCAGCTGCTCGACCAGACCGCCGTGCCGGAGCCGGAGACCGCCGCCCACGCCACCCTCGGCGAGGCCGAAGCCACCCGCCTGGACGGCCACGCCGACCCCGAGCGCTGGGCGGCCGCCGCCGCCAGCTGGGAGGCGCTCGCCCAGCCCTACCCGGCCGCCTACGCGCGCTGGCGCCAGGCGGAGGCGCTGCTCACCCAGCACGGCGCGCGGACAGCGGCCACCACCGCCCTGCGCCAGGCCACCGAGGTCACCAGGCGGCTCGGCGCGGCGCCCTTGCGCCGCGAGGTCGAGGGCCTGGCCCGACGCGCCCGCATCGACCTTGCCGAACCGACAGCTGCCGAGGCCGCGCCCGCACGGCCGGCCGACCCGTACGGGCTCACCCGCCGCGAACGCGAGGTCCTCATTTTGGTGGCCGACGGCCGGAGCAACCCGCAGATCGCCCAGGCGCTGTTCATCAGCCCTAGGACCGCCGGCATCCACGTCTCCAACATCCTGGCCAAGCTCGGGGTCGCCAGCCGCGGCGAGGCCGCCGCCATCGCCCACCGCGGCGGGTTCCTGGACCAGTCTTGACCGCGCTCCGGAACGCTCCACCGCGTGAACCTGCAAGTTAGGGTGTGGCCGAGCGCTGTGCGAGCCAGCAGGCCTGGTGAAGACGTCTCATTGGTCGCCACGCCTTCCATGTCGTGGCCCTGACCTGCGCTTGTGGAGATGGCGGGACTCGAACCCGCGGCCTTCTGCTTGCAAAGCAGCCGCGAATTAGCGCCATGCTATGCAGCGAAGACGCTGCTCAGTAGCGTGCATAAATCGTACAGTTAGGGTGTCGTCAGCGCCCTTCTGAGACCGGCGATGTTGACAGTTAAGTGTCAACGCCCTCCGTCAGTAGAGCATATCCCAGAGAGCCGGCAGCGAGCGGCTTGAACCTCATCACAGCAGGTAGACGCATCACAGCTCATCAGCAACCACTATCTTGAGCACTCTCATCCCCACAGCCTCACTCACTGAACCCATTCACAACTCAAACCCTACCCTTGACACCTCTCAAACTCACCCTCTTCACCCTCAGAACCTCGCCGCATATCCTTCCACTCACCCCCTCATCTGCTACCCTCTTTTCAAGCACGACAGGTATGCATCCCGGATGCGGGAAGCCTCGGCAGCGGCGGGAGGGAGCCCTGTGTTTGCGACCAAGCCGAAGCCTCGCACCATCCGCTTCCCCGGCTCGACCGTGGTCCGAGTCGACCCTGAGCGCGTGCGGGACTACCAGCGGCTGGGGACCCGGCCGACGCCCCCGCCCGCCGATCTTGCCCACGACGCGCCGCCGGGCGGGTGGGACCGGTACGACGTGCTCTTTGTGGCGCCCCGCAGCGTCAGCGTGTTGTCGGCCACCATCGCCCGCCGGGACCCCATGGTCCCGGTGCGGGTCGGCCGGGTCCACCGCATGGCCATGCAGCTCGGGCTTGGCCGGCTGGCCCATGCGATCGGGCCGCTGTCGCCGGTGTGGGTCGAGCACTTGTTCGACTCCGCCGGCCAGCCGCTGCTCCACACCCACGTGCTGCTGGAGGCGGCCATGCCGTGGCAGGGCCGCTGGCGGCCGCTGAGCGAGCCGGTGTTCCGCACCCTGTGCCGTGAGGTGGTGATCACCTACGAGCGCACCGTGCGTGCCGAGCTGTCGCGGCTGCTGGGGCTTGCGTGGGAGCCGCCCGACCCCGACGCGCTGGGCGAGGTGGCCGGGCTGCCGCGTGCGCTGCTGGACCGGTACTCGCGGCCGTGCCGGCCGCTGAGCGACCTGACCGCGTGCGACGTCCAGCCCTGGTACGCGGAGTAGCCCCAGGTGACCGCGGACCTGCACAGGCTGTCGGCGGGGCGGCAGGCCTACTACATCCGCGAGATCGCCAAGAACCGCGAGGAGTACCTGTCCGGCCACGGCGAGTCCCCCGGGGTGTACTACGGCGACGGCAGCCGCAACTTGCTCGGCAAGACCGGCGAGTGCTCAACCGAGGCGTTCGAGCGGCTGTTCGAGTGGCGCCACCCCGACACCGGCGAGCGGCTGGGCCGCGCGCCCCGCTCGGATGCAATGCCGGCGTGGGACTTGGTGCTGCGCCCGGTCAAGGACGTCAGCCTGCTCTATGGGCTCGGGGACGACCGTGCCCGCCGGGCCGCACGGGGGGCGCACCGGGCGGGCGTGGAGGCGGCGGTGGCCTACCTGGACGGCCAGGTCGGGACCCGACGTGGCCGGGGCGGGGCGGAGCATGTTGGCGGGGCGGGGCTGGTCGCGGTCGGGTTCGACCACCGCACCTCGCGGGCGGGGGATCCGCTGCTGCACACCCATCTGATCATCGTCAACCGCACCCAAGGCCCCGACGGGGCGTGGCGAACGCTAGACTCCCGCGACCTACTCGCCCACCGCCAGGCCGCCGACGCCGTCTACCGCGCCGCCTACCAGCAGGCGCTGACCCGCTCGCTCGGCATCCGCTGGGGCGAGGCCGACCGCTGGGGCAACCGGGGAATCGTGGGGATGACCGCGGAGCTGGTCAAAGCGTTCTCCAAGCGCCACGAGCAGATCACCGCCGAGCTGGACCGGCTTGAGCGCGACGAGGGCAGGCAGCGCACCGGGCGGCTGGTCCAGAAGGTCGTGCACGCCACCCGCCAGCCCAAGGGCCACGACTCTCCCGAGAGCCTGTATGAGGGCTGGCAGGTCGAGGCCCGCCAGTACGGCTACGACCGCGACCGGCTCATGGGCGCGGTCGCCGGCCGGCAGGTGGTGCGCTCGGTGGTGGACGCCCGCGAGCCGGGCGGCGGGCAGCTGCCCCGCTCGGTGCGCCACGCCTTCACCCAGCTCGCCAGCCCCGAAGGCCTGACCGCGAATGCGTCGACGTTCGCCCGGCCGGACGTGCTGGTCGCCCTCGGCGGGGCGCTCGCCGCCGTCGACCCGGCCGAGCTGGGGCAGCTCGCGGACCGGTTCCTGGCCGAGCGGGCGGTGGCGGTGGTGGCCGAGCGTGCGGTCGGGGAGCGCCGCTGGACCACCGCGGAGCTGCTCAAGGTCGAGGAGCGGCTGCTCGCCGCGGCGGCCGACCGGGCCGCTGAGCAGGTCGGGGTGTGCTCGCATGCCGCCGTGCGGGAGGCGCTGGCCGCGCATGCGACGATCGGCGCCGACCAGGAGGCGATGGTCCGCGACATCTGCCAGGGCGGCGCCGGCGTGGCGCTGGTGGTCGGCAAGCCGGGCACGGGCAAGACGTTCGCGCTGGGGGTCGCCCGGCACGCCTGGCAGCTCGACGGCTACCGCGTCATGGGCGCCGCCCCGACGGGGATCGCCACGGTGTGTCTTGGCGCCGAGGGGTTCGAGCCCCAGGACGTAGCCACCGTCGACCGGCTGCTCGGGGAGCTGGACAGCGCCGCCGGCGGCCGGAGCACCGGCGGCGCCCGCCGCGCCGACTGGGCCGGCACGCGCCACCGTGGTGCGCGCCGCGATGGGGACGGGCCGGTGCTGGACGCTCGGACGGTGCTGGTGGTCGACGAGGCCGGCATGATCGGCTCGCGCAAGCTCGCCCGCCTGCTCGACCACGCCGAGGCCGCCAGCGCGAAGGTCGTGCTGGTCGGCGACGACCGGCAGCTCGCCGCGATCGAGGCCGGCGGCGGCTTCCGCGGCCTGCGGCTGCGCCTGGGGGCGAGCGTGCTCGAGGAGAACCGCCGCCAGGTCGAGGCGTGGGAGCGACAGGCACTGGAGGAGATCCGCGGCGGCGACATTGACCAGGGCGTGCGAGCCTACCGGGAGCACGGCCGGCTGGTCGCCGCCGAGACCCCCGGCCAGCTCAAGCAGACGATCGTGGCCGACTGGTGGGGTGCCTTCCAGTCCACCCTGGCCGACCCGGAGCAGACGGTGGTGATCCTGGCGCGGCTCCGCGGCGAGGTCGACCAGTTCAACCTGGTCTGCCAGCAGCTCAGAGACCAGGCCGGGCAGCTCGGCCCCGACCGGTTGCAGGTGGGCGACCGCAGCTTCGCGGTGGGCGATCTGGTGGTGTGCGGCAAGAACGCCCTCGGGTCGTTGGGGGTCGCCAACGCCACCCGCGGCCGCATCACCGCCCTGGACGTCCAGCAACGCGCGATCACCCTTGAGCTGGACGACGGCAGGCAGGTCACCCTCCCCCGCCAGTACCTGGACGAGCGGCCCGGGTGGTGGCTGCGGGGCAACCCCGACCGGCGCACCCTGGATCTCGCCTATGCCACCACCGGGCACAAGGCCCAAGGACTCACCGTGGAGCGCGCCCTGGTCCGCGTGACCGGCGCCGAGGACGCCAACTGGCTGGGCGTGCAAGGCTCCCGCGCGCGGCGCGAGACCAAGCTCTACGCGGTCGTCGGCCCCGAGCCGCGCACTCCGGAGCTGGACGAACCACCAAGCCCTACACGGACCGTTGACGAGCAGCTCGCCCAAGGCTTGCGCCGCGACGGTGGCGAGCGGCTGGCCACCGACACCACCGCCCGGCTTGCCGTGCGGCAGATGACCAAGGCCGAGTTGCGCGGCGAGCGCGACCGGCTCGCCAGGATCATCGCCCAGGCGCCACCGGACCGGGCGCGGCTGCTGGCCCACACCACCCGGCTGCGCGACCAGGCTGAGCAGGGATGGGGGCAGGCAGCCCGCGACGCCGAGACCGCCCGCCAGCGCCTCGCCGACCTCGGCCACGGCCCGGGCCGCCTGCTGCACCGCCACGAGCTCGCCCAGGCCCGCGAGCACGCCGCTCTAGCCGCCACCGCCGAGCAGCTCGCCCGGCGACAGGCCGAGCGTGCCGCTGACCGGCAGCGCCAGGCCCGCCGCGCCCAGCAGTTCTACCAGGCCTGGCGGGAGGGCCACGCCGAGGACCTGGCGGCCGACCGGGAGACCACCCGGGAGCTTGGCTGGTGCAGCCGCGTGGCCGCCAAGGCCACCGAGCTGGAACGCCCCGCCTGGACCCAGGAGCTTGGCGAGCCGCCCGCCAGCGTGCGGGGCCAGCGGGCGTTTCGGCACGCCACCCGCCTGCTCAGCGACTACCGCGAGCGCCACGCGATCACCGACCCCGACCACGCCCTCGGCCCCGAACCGCGCGGCGGCGACCTGGAGCGGGGCCGCGCCCACCGGGCCTGCCGAGACGCGATCGAGCGCCTGGAAGTCAAGCAGCGCGCCCATCGTCAACAGCGTGAGCGCTCACCCGCCGACCAGCCCGCGCGCCCGGCGGGAGCGGACCGGGCGCGCTCGGACCGAGCCGAGGAGCGTGCCGGCCGTGAGCGCGAGGCCGGCTGAGCGCCCATCGGCACTACTCGCCCCCGGACGATCCGAAGGCAGGGAGGAGGGGGCCCTTCCCAGCACCCCCTCCCGAGAGCTGGTGTTCCTGGCCGACCTGGCCGTGGAGTTGCGCTCCTGGCAGGACACCGACTGGACCGCCCTGGGCGTCGACGTCGAAGGCGTCGCTGAGGCGATCGCGCAGCTGGCCCGCCGCGGGGAGGTCCGCGCCCGCTGGTACTACGAGCTCAGCGCCTGGGACGCCAAGGCGCTTGGCCGTCCGGCGATGACCTACGCCCGCGCGGAGCTGCGCGACCGGGTGGCCGGTTGGCTGGGTAAGGAGTACATGCGCTGGCCGCATCCGACCAGCGGCCGCCGGCCCGGCGAGACGTTTCTGTAGCACCCGACCTGGTGTCGCTCGCAGCCAGGACGCGACCATGTCGCAGACGACCACCAGGCACGACCCGGGCGTGATCGCTCATGAGCAGCGCTCGGCGGGTGGACGCCTGCTGGGACACCGACCGGGGTCGGCTGTCCAGCGTGGATGCTCTTGCTTGGTCTGCTGGACAACGTGAGCGGACACCCGGTGGACGCCGGCCGCCCGAGGCGGCCACCAGGCACGACCCGGGCGTGGGTCGCTGGCGACCACCGTGGCGCTCGGTGGTCGCGTGACCATGCGCGGACAGGCGACATGCGCACCCGTCCGGGATGGACGGACCGTAGCGGACAGGTGGACGGCTCCGACACCAGGCCGGACAAGCCGTCCAGCGTGGACACCCAGGGTTGGCCTGCTGGACAGGGCGAGCGGACACCCCCGTGGACACCCCGGGTGGACCCTCGGACAGCGGCAGGCCGCGGCCGCTCATTCCGGCCGGGGCCTGCTCGAAGGGTCAGCGCTCGTGGCCGCCGCGCTCACAGTCGCGTGCCGCCCGTCGGCGGGCATGGTCGCCGGGGTCGTCCCGCTCACCGTCGCCGGTGTCGCGGTGAGCGGTCCGCTCGCGGGTTGACCGGTACTGGTCAGGCCGGCGCTCACCCGTACCAGCCAGGGCGTGGGCGCGCTCGCGGGCATGGTGGGCGCGCTGGCCGACCGCCCAGGTGCGGGCGGTGCGGGTGGGCCAGTGGTTCTCGGCGGTCAGCTCGGTGGTCACCCGGTAGCCCAGGGTGGCCTCCTGCTCGGCCCGGCGCACCCGGGCGGGCAGCTCGCCGGGCCGGGCCCGGCTGGCCAGCGGCGCGACCAGCCGCCGGTTGAGGCCGACGAAGGCGCCGTCCAGCTCCGGGGTGGCCGGCCGGCCGGCGCGCGCGGCCTCAGCGTGGCGGGCACGCACCACCTGGGGGTTCGGGGTGGGCATGCCCAGCCCATGCCGGCCGAACGCCTTGCGCAGCGTCGGCCAGGTCGTGCCCAGCTCGGCGGCGGCGGCGTTGACGCTGCCCAGCCGCTCGGCCAGGCGGAACGCCCGCTCGGCCTCGGCCCGGTCGGCGAGGAAGGGGCTGGGCTGCCAGCCGGCCTTGGCCTCAGGCTGCGCCAGGCCCCACCTGGCCCAGGCGGCGGTCAGCGCGTCGCGGTGGACGCCAAGCTGCCGCGCGGCCTGGCGCAGCCCGACGCGGCTGGCCAGCTCGTGGGCCTCGACGGCCAGGTCACGGCGCTGCCGGTATGCGCTGGGGGTGGGGAAGCTGCGCCCCCGCAGGCGGCTGCGCTCGGCCGGCAGCGTCCCGCCGAAGATGCCATGGTCGCCGTCCAGGCCGCTGGCGGCCTTGACGGCCAGGTCGCGGCAGGGCGCTTGGACCGGGCAGCCGGCGCAGACGGCCTTGGCCTCGGCGGCCCTGTTGTGCTCGCCGGTCTCGGGGAAGAAGCGGCCGGGCGGCAGGTCCCGGCAGGCAGCCTGGTCCAGCCATGCCCCGCTACTGTGGTCGGCCAGGGGCAGCCGCCCCGCAGCGGCGGGGGCCGGCTGCTCGTCCTGGTGGCGCTGGCGGGTCCGCAGCGGCCCCAGGACCTGGCGGACCCTCCCTTCGCGGACCCCGAGCATGCGGGCGACGTCGGCGGCGGCCAGATGCCGGCCGCCGTCGCGCTCGACCACCCGCCAGAGCTGCTCGATCCGCTCGGCGGTCGTCAGCGTGCCGCCGCGCAGCGCCGCCAAGGTCTGGGCGACGTAGGCGCGGCCGACGCCGACCTGGCGGGCGACCTCGGCCGGGTCCAGCCGCCGCCCCCGAGCCTGCTCCTGGTCGCGGTAGAGCTGCTCGATGCGCTCCAACGCCCGATCCGCCGAGGGTGGCTGCTCGAGGCGGGGCCGGCCGCCGCTGGCGTAGGCGGCCTGCAACCCCGCGAGCTGCTCTGGCGTGGCGGGGCGGTGCTCGGCCGGTTCGGCGCGCAGCTCGTACAGCATCGGATCGCTGCCGCGTGCGGCGCGCAGGGTGTGCAGCCACTGGCGCGCGGTGGTGACGCTGACGCCGGCCTCGCGGGCCAGGGCGGCCGGGTCCAACGGCCCGTTGCCGCGGAGTTCGGCGGCGACGAAGGCGGCCTGGACGCGGTCGCAGGCCAGCAGCATCCGCACCCGCGCGCAGCCCGGGTCACGCCCCCGCGAGGCCCGCAACGCCGCCAGGATCGCGGTGGCCATCCGCGGCGTGACGCTGGTCTGCCGGGCCAGCTCGCCAGGGTCGACCTGCTGGCCGCCGTCGACCTCGTGGGCCAGCCAGGCGGCGGCGACGCGCTCGAACGCCGGCCTGGGGTCCCCCGGCCGATCCGCAGGCGCTGGGGATGAGGTGGTGGTCATGCGGCCACCCCCTCGTCCCGCTCGTGCCCGGCGGGCAGCCCGGCCGGCTCGGCCTCCAGCGGCGGCACGGTCGCCCCGCTGGTGGCCAGCCTCGCCGGCGCCGGGCGGTTGGCCAGCGCGCGCAGCCGGGGGGAGTGGAACCACGGCCGCAGCCGGATGCGCACCGGCGGCAGATGGCCGTAGACCAGCAGCGCCCGGCGCGGCTTGAGCTGGCGGACCGCCTCGGGCGGCAGCAGCCGCCGGTAGCCGACCGACTCGGTCTGGGAGTGGCGGCCGTCCCCGGACGTCTGCGAGGTGTGCGTGATCGCCTGGTCGCCGACCAGCTTCGAGGCCAGCTCAAGCGACGCCGGGTCCGCCTGGCCACTGAGCACCAGCTTGGCGCGGTGGCCGTTGAGGACCGTGGCGGCGCGGCGGCCGTAGCGGTAGGCCAGCTGCGCCTCGTCATGCCAGACGGTCAGCAGCTGGATGCCCTGACCCCGCCCGGTGGTGGCGAGCTGGGGGAGCTTCTTGATCGCCGCGCAGTTGCCCGCCTCGTCCAGGCACACGAACAGCCTGGGGTTGAGCATCCCATCCGGTTGCTGGGCGGCCAGCTCCTCCGCCCGCGCGATGACGACGCTGACCAGGAGCTCGAACAAGGGGCGCAGGCGCTCCTGCTCGCTCGCCGGCGCGTACAGGTACAGCGTGTTGTTCGCCCCGGTGAGCAGCGCGTCGACGTCCAGGTCGCAGCCCTCGGCGCTCTCGGCGATCGTGGGGTCGCCGAAGACGTCGAGGAGGGTCTCGGCGGTTCCGAAGACGCTCCCGCGGGTGTTGTCCGGGCGGGAGACGCAGGCTGACCAGGCGTCCAGGGCCTGGGCGTCCCCGAGGCCGCCCAGCGCCATGGCGACCTCGTCGAAGTCCTGCACGTCGACCCAGCGGGCCACATCCGCCATCGACCGGCCCGTCCCGGCCGCGGCGTACAGCACGCAGGCCAGCAGCTTGGCGCCCAGCAGCTGCCAGTAGTTGGCGTCGTCGGCCTTCTGGCCCTGGACGTCGGCGGCGTCGGCCAGCATCCGGCCGACGCGCTTGGCCTTGGCGTAGGTCGAGCAGTAGGCGAGCGGGGTCCACTGCGCCGCGGGGACACCAGAGAGGCCGAGGGGATCGTAGACCCACACCTCGCCCAGCGAGGCCCGGTGCGCCAGGGTCGCGTGGAGCAGGTCCGGCTTGATCGAGGTGGCCACCATCGGGCCGGACCATTCGAGCGCGGCCGGGATCACCAGCGCGTGCGTCTTGTAGGAGCCGGGCGGGCCGAACGCCAGGACCGAGTGGCACTGCTCGACCGCCAGCAGGAGCTTGCCAGCGAGCAGGTCGCGCCAGCGATCGCGCCTTCCGAGGATGATCCGCCCCGGCCTGGGACCGAGGACGAGCAGGCGGCGGAGCTGCCACAGGCTCGCCCACTTGGCGCCCTTGGCCCTGCGCTCCCGCCATGCCCTGGGCCGCAGCCAGCGCACCAGCAGGCCCAGGCCGAGGACCGGCCCCCATACGACCAGGACCAGGGCGGCGTACATGCCCACCGGTCCGGGCAGCATGCCCCGCACGTTCCGGGGCCAGGCTTGCGCCGGGTCGTCCAGGTGGCCGGGCAGGTTCCACAGGACGCCGGCCATCTCCTCGGCCGGCATCGGCAGGGGGTGGTGGGCGCCGAACAGCACCGCGGCGACCTGGCCAACGGTCCAGACCAGCAGGCCAGCGGCCAGCAGGACGGCGCCGAGGGTCAGCCAGACGGCGTCGGTGGCTGGGTGTTCGGCGAACGGCTGGCGACGGTCACGCCACATCCGCGCCACCCCCAACGACCTGCTCGGAGGTGGCCGCGCGGCGGGCGCGTTCCGCGGCCAGCAGGTGCCGGTACTCGTCCCGGTGCGCGCGTACCAGCAGCGCGATTGCCGCGCGCCGCGCCTTGCTGCGCACGCCGGTGGCGGCGTTGTGGCATTGCTTACAGATGGAGGCGGGATTGCGGTAGAAGTCGCGCGACGACTTCTCGGCCTGGCACCGGGAGCAGCGGCGACGCTGCTCCCGGCTGGCCGCAGCGATATGCTGGGCAGGCATCTCGGGGTAGCTCCCTCGCGGTGTGTAGTTGGGGCCGGGCGCGTGGCTAGACGCGCTCGGCCCGCTTCCTTACCGGGGTGGGCCGGCGGACCCGTCACCTCCCTTCGCCGCCGCCTGGCGGGCTCGACGGGCCTTCGCCGACGCGAGCGCGAGCCGGGCGAAGTGGGCGTTGCGCAACTGCTCCGCGCGGCGCTGGCGCTCCGCGGATGGCAGCAGTCCATCCGGATCGACTTCGTGCTCGAAGCGAGCGAGGAACGCGGCGCGAGCCTTGTCCATGGCTGCCCTCGCGTCGTGCTTCGCGTGCTTGGCATGTGCCGCCACGCGCGCCCGCAGCACTCGCTCTGTAGGACTCAGCGGCTCTCGCTTCGGCATGCAGCTCCCTCGCGGTCCAGGCCACGGCGAAGGGCTAGCCACGCCGCAGCTCTGATCAGAGTCTAGATGAGGCGACTACTAGACGTCTAGTAGTCAAGACGACCTGAAACGCCTCTATTCTGTTCAGGGCAAGAGTCCACTCACGCGGACTCGCCGAACAGGTCGCTCGGGAGCCGCTCAGAAGCCTGTGGGGAGCCGCTTGGCAACCGCCGTAGAATCGGGGCAACCTTCGCAGGACGGAGTAAGCGTGCCGTGACCCCAAATCAGAGCCTCCGTCACCATCGCCTCCGCCGTGGCTGGACCCTCGACGCGGTGGCTGAGCGCCTCGACCAGCTCGCGCCCATGGTCGGCAAGAAGCATCTGGGTGTCACCGGGACGATGGTTGGCAAGTGGGAGCGCGGCGAACGGCAGCCACGCGGCATCTACCGCGAGCTGCTGTGCGTGCTGTACGACACCACCGCCGACGAGCTGGGCTTGTGCGCGCTGTCGGCTCCTGAGTCCAAACTGGAGGCCATGCAACGCCGAGCGTTCTTTCAGGGCCTCGGGGCCGTCACCGGCTCCGCGGTCACTTCGGTCACGGTCGAACCGTGGGATCGGCTGACGGCCTCCTTACGTCAGCCAAGCCGTGTCGACCGGCAGACCGTGGCCGAGCTCGAGCACGTCACGATCAGCCTCGAAGAACTTGAATCCCAGGTCAGCCCCCGAGCGCTCCTCGGCCCGGTGGTTGGCCACCTCAACACCATCGCCTCGCTCCTGCAAGGCTCAACGCGGCCGTCCCTCCGCCAGCAGCTCTCCTCGATCGCCGGCGAGACGGCCGGCCTAGCGGGCTGGCTCACCTGGGACCTCGAAGACCGGCGGGCGGCCGGCGCCTACTTCCGTGCGGGCATCCAGGCTGCCCAGGAGGCCGACGACAAGGCGCTAGGCGCGTATCTAGTCGGCAGCTCCTGCGTGCAGCCGGCCTACCGAGAGCGTCCCTACGCGCGGCTGCGGCGCCTTGGCGGCCGCACCCACGGCTTCACCCGCGGCGACGCCAACCCCACGACCCGGGCCTGGCTGGTGACCTTGGAAGCTGAGGCGCACGCGCTTGCTGGTGATGAGCGTGCTACTCTCCACGCGCTCGATGAGGCCGAGGCAGCCATGAGCCAGGCAGGCGGCGAAGACGCCCTGCGTCGGCCCCGGGTCGCCTTCTTCAACCGTAACTACCTCGTGGGGGAGCGTGGGGTAGCGCTGGCACGGTTGGACAAGCCCGAGGCTGCTCAGGACACGCTTGAGGACGCGCTCTCGTCCCTCGACCCCGAGGCCGTCAAGACCCGCCCGAGGCTCCTTGCCGCGCTCGCCACCGCGCAGGTGCGGCAGGGCAACATCGATGAGGCATGCCAACTCGGCATCGACGCACTCAGCCTGGCCGCGCGGCAGCAGGTCGGGCCGAACCTCCAAGACGTCCGTAAGCTGCGGTTCGAGCTTGAGCCGTGGCGCGACAGCCGCGCCGTCAAGGAGCTGGACGAGCAGCTTGCCCTCGTCGGCTAGGTGTCATCACGACACCCTGGCATCTAGACTCCATCCGAGTATCGGAGAGCTACCCCTGAGAGGGAGCATGGAGCCTGGCAGCGGCAAGGTGTACCAGCGCACCACCGTTTACCTGACCGCAGAACAGCGGCGGTGGCTTCGGCGCATCGCTGCACAGGCGCAGCTCAACGACGTGCCTATCTCTGCTAGTGATGTGGTGCGCCTTGCCGTCACTCGGCTCCGTGACCAGCTCACCGATGACAAGCTGCGCAAAGCCCTGATCGCGCACGTCCAAGCCGAGGTAGAGGAGTACCCGGGACGAGCCCGACGCGGCCTACCCAAGGAGATTGGGCCACAGGATTGATGCAGATCGTTATCTGGAAGAGGCTGCAAGCAACTCTCTTGGTGGGGGCCTCCCCGTTCCGTCGACTGGGGGACCGCTGGGCTGCTCGTTACCTCGTTACAACTCTCTGCACTCTAACAAGCGGCGTCTGCGGGCGGCGCGCAAGCGCGCTGTCCTCGCCGCCGAGTACCGGGGCGCACGGTAGCCCGCATCCCCCGGCTCGCCGCAGCACGGCCCCGCCGTGCACTCTGCCGCGCCTGTCCTTCCCAGCGTGGCAGCAGGAGAGGGGTAGTGGTGGGTAGTTGCGGTGGTCAGGGCGCGGGCATCGACCTCGCGCTAAGCACCGTCACTGCCACCGCGTCCCTTGAGTGCCGGCGCCGCTCGATCCTCGGGCGGATCCTCGCCGAGGAGTTCCAGGAACGCCGGTGCGTGCTCGACGGGCAGGACCTGGGCGGTTCTGGTCACGTGTTACCGGCGGGCGGTGGGTCGGTGTTTTGGCCGGATCGATCGGCCGACCACCACCACGATCCTGCCCGCGACACCCAGGCTGCCCAGCAGGCCGGTCAGCGACAGCGCAAGCAGCGCCAGGTTGACCCGGCTGCCGCCGGCCAGGACCGCCTCCAGGGTGGCCACGGTGCCGCCCAACAGGAACACCGCCGCCGCGGTGGCCGACCACAACATGATCATCGGCCGCCGGGCCATAGGTCAGCCCTCCAGGTGGGTGGTGACCGGGGTCACGGCGCCGTACACGATCAGGGCGACCACCAGCACGACCACCAGCGCCACGGCGATCACGACCAGCAGGCGCCGCCGTGGATGCCGCTGGGGGGTGCGGTCCACGAAGGGGACCGCCAGCAGCGCCGCGAACACCGCCAGCGTCGCCCACAGAATCCCCGAGACGCCGACCCAGTTCTCCAGCGGGTACAGCCACAGCAGCGGCCACGGCGGCTTGGTCACCTCGATGCCCTCCACCGCCGCGGGGCCGTGGCCCGGCGGGGCCAGCACCGCCAGGACGGTGAGCACCGCCACCAGCAGCAGGCCGAACCCACCCAGGCGGGCCAGGTGGCGGTGAAACGGCTCGGTCGGCTCCGGCTCCGGGCCGTGACGGAACGGCGAGCGGGCCATCCCGTGCCGCTTGACCAGCAGCAGGTGGACCGTGACCGCCAGGAAGAACACCGCTGGCAGGATGGCGATGTGCACGGTGTACAGCCGCTGCAGTAGCGGCAGCCCGCCGAACTCCGGCGAGAACCAGAACCCCAGCCGGCCCAGCAGCCGTCCGGCCTCGATGTTGTGCTCGAGTGCCTCCAGCGCCTCCTGGTCCCACTTCAGCACCGTGCCGGAAAAGTAGAAGGCCGCGACCATGCCGGCCAGCAGCACCCCGAGCAGGTAGTTGCCCTCCCGGGGCCGCTTGAACGCGCCGGAGGCGAACACCCGCAGCAGGTGCAGCCCCACCAGCACCACCATGGCCATGGCGGCCCAGTAGTGGAAGGCCCGCAGCCAGCCACCGAGCGTCACGTCGGTGATGATCCGCCGGACGCTGGCGTGGGCGGCGGCCGGGTCGGGGTCGTAGAACTGCGCCAGCACGATCCCGGTGCCAAGCAGCAGCAGGAAGCAGATCAGCGACAGGCCGCCGAGGCTGTAGGCGAGTTTGTTGGCGTGCTCGGGGACCGGATAGGCCAGGCCCCTGAGCCCCAGCCGCTCGTCCAGGGCATCCAGCAGGCGCCCGCGGCGGGTGCGCCTGCCAGGGGTGGCCGGTGCCGTGGTGGTCATCAGTGCACCCTCCAGACCACAAGGCCCCCAAGCAACGCCAGCAGGGCGGCGATGCCGAGCAGGGCCGGCCCGGCCGTGCCTTGCGGTGCGCGCACCCCGCCCTCCAGGGCCAGCTCGTGCAGCACCGGCTCCTGGGCCTGCTCGCCTGGCATTGGCATGGAGGTGGCTGGGGCAGCCGGCGGCGTGGCGGCGGGCATCCTAGGCCGCGGGTTGGGGCGGCGCACCACCCGGTGGGGTGCCGCCCCGATCGCCTCCTCGAGCAGATCCCACGCCCGGTGAAGATCCCGCCGGTCGAACGCCTGGTCGGCCTTGCGCACCAGAGCGAGATTCACTCCGGTGGTGTCCTTGGCCTCCAGGGCGTCGTGGACTTTGTCCTCGATCGCCTGCACCTGGTTGGGTTGGGTTCTCAGCAGCGCGATCGCCTGCTCGACCAGCTTCTTGGCGGGTAGCTTCTTGCCGTGGGCGAAGGCGGGAGGTGCCACTAGGGCCACGGCGAGGCTGGCCGCTGCCAGCCAGATCACCAACCCCCACAGGCGGCGCCTAGATGATCGATTCCAAGGGGTTGGGGTCGTGGTGGCTGCAAGCGGCCTCGGATGCCAACGTTGGGGAGGGCGTCCAGGATCGGCGTTGCAAACCCAACGTCGAGCCTGTGGAGGCCCGGTGGACGCCACCCTGGACA
>WNGB01005787.1_pt1 | contig 18409 bp, 18 predicted proteins | sample 5400681 | NCBI WGS metagenome assembly WNGB01 (sample SAMN13153367, study PRJNA577476) | soil metagenome | isolation source: 115 cm soil or saprolite under grassland replicate 2 | place: USA:California | collected 2016-06-15 | reverse complement strand
CGCGGCCGCGTCGAGACGCAGGAGCGCGACGTATGGGCCGACCTCGACTGGGACCGCGACCGCGAGCGGTACGAAGAGCGCAAGGCCGCGCGGCGCGACGCCGCGCTGGCGGGGCTGCCGGGCGCGTGGACCGGCCGCGCGGAGGCGCCGCGCAAGCGGATCGCGCCCGGCGACACGAAGTTCCGGCCCGGCGACCACGTCCGCCATCCCTCGCTCGGGAGCGGCGTCGTCGTCTCGAGTCAGGTGCGAAGCGATGACGAAGAGGTCACCGTCGCGTTCCCGGAGAAGGGCGTGAAGAAGCTGATGGCGTCGTTCGCGAAGCTCGCGAAGGCCTAGCGTGCGAGGCGCATCTCGCGGCGGAACCTCTTCCAGTCCGACGCGCGGACGGAGTAGAGAACGTCCGTGACGATCTGAACGATGCCGAGGACGAGCAGCGCGATGATCGACCATGGATGCGCCTCGATCGCAAGGCCGTATGGCACGGCCAGGAATGGGACGACCTTCGTCGCGATCGCCCCCGCGGCGTGCATCCACGCGCGCGCCCGTGCCGCCGCGCGCAGGTAGGACGCGTAGTCGATCTTGAAGCCAGGCAGCCGTCGAGGTGGCAGGTCGATGAAGAAATCAGTGAACGCGATACCCACGAGCGTTCCCACGACCAGATGCCCGAGGTAATGCGCCGCCACGTTGAGCCCGAACGCGCCGACGAGGAGAAGGACCTCACGCCAGGGATGACTCGCCGTCAACGCCAACGCAAGCAGGAGGAGGTCAACGACGAGACCGCCGATGACGAGCGCGATGCCGAGGTCGATCGGCAACGCGAACGTGACGCGACGCCGGAACGCCTCGCGATCGATCACCGCGATACGCGATGCGTAGCGATCCACCATGTTGCGGTCGCGTTTCACCACGGCGAGGGCGCGCCAGAAGCCGAGTGCGCGCAGATCCGGCGTGCCGGAGCCCGCCAGTGCCTGTTCACAGGTGACGAGCGTGCGCTCGACGGCGGACTCGTCCACGCCCGTCAGCGTACGCTCGCATCGCAGCCGACGAGGAGGACGACATGCCGAAGACACGAGCCGAGCGGGCGCGAGGCCGCGGCGAGACACCGGGCAAGCGGGCCCTCAGGGGCGCGCAGAAGACCGGCCGCCAGGACATGGAGCGCGGCGTCACAAGCCGCGCACGCAAGCGCAAGCAAGGCGCGGAGACCGTGCCTGATCCGCGCTACGGCGGACGCCCGGGGAGCGAACACTCTAAGTGGCAGCCGCCCGCGAGGCGCATGAGCCCGCGGCAGAAAAGGGCGCGCGCGAAGACCTGACCTAGCGGCGCTGGATGTCGAACTTTCCCACGCGCACGCGATCGACACGCACCAGGACGGCGACGCCCAGCTTCTCCGGATCGGTGTCCTTCTCGACCTGCAGGACGCGGCCCCAGATGCGTTCGCGCAGCTCGACGTCGTCCACGATCCGCGCCTCGCCATAGAAGCGCAGCGTTCGCCGGTCGCGTGTGAGGTTGCGCACCATCACGGCGGCGCGCGGATTCGCACGGACCGCGGCTTCGGTCTCCGCGCGGGCACGCTCCCACCACGCGAGATGATCGGCGTCCCAGACCATCAGACTGCCCTTCAGCGCGACGTCGGGCTGGCCGTCGTTGGACGTCGCGACCAGGCCCGTCCCCTGGCCGCGCTCTCCGTCGGTGCGCGCGTTGTCGACGATCTCAGAGAACTGCATGAGGTCGATCGCGGTAACGGGCGGAGCGGCGGCCATCAACGCGAGACGATAGGGCTCCAGCTCCGCCCGCTGTCCACCGACAGCCACACCGCATACGCGGCGGTCTGTGTATCGCGGGACAGTGCCAGGACATGGTCGGGATCCGCCGCGCTGAGGCGCTCGACATCGGGCGGGACCACCGAACAGGTCCACGATCGACCGCCGTTATCGCTGCGCAGGATCCCGCCGGTTCCCGCGACGCCGCCCGTGCCGCGGCTCACGCCGATCCATCCGACTTGCGGACTCGCGAAGACCGGGCCGGCGAGATGGCCGAACGTACAGGTCGGGCCAGCGGCGACCTTCTCCTTTGGATTCGCGAGAGACGTCCACGCGTCACCGCCGTCGCGCGTGACCAGCAGGTCGTAGACCTGGCACGTGCTCGACGTGCAGTAGCCGCCGTCGCGTGTCAACGCCCACGCGTCACGGCCGCTCGCCGCGTCGAGCGCGATGAGCGGCTGCTCTGTCGCGAGCTGCGGTTTCCACGTCCGGCCGGCGTCGGCGGTGCCGTACACGACGCTGCCGTTGCCAGCGTCGGCGCCGAGCCACGCATGCGTCAGGCTCGCGACGCGCAGCTGTGTGAGGCGTCCGGTGCGTTGCGTCTTCCAGGTGATGCCGCCGTCCGCCGTCCCGCGCAGCTCTCTGTCGCACACGCCGCTCTGGTCGCAGGCCGTGGTCACCAGGATCCAGGCGTGCGTCGCGTCGACGGCCTGGAGATGGTCAATCGACGCTCCGCCTCCGGGGTTCAGTGGGCTCGTGAGCCGCACGGTCCACGTGCGCCCCGCGTCGTTCGTGACCGCGACGGCGCTGTGGCACGGCCCAGCTGTGCTGGCCTGCTGGCAGCCGATCTGGGGCTGATCGCGCAGGAAGAACAGCACGCTCCAGCCGCGGTCGCGGTCGATCATGCGCAGCTCGTCGAATCTCGAGAACGGCGGCTGACCGATCGCGGCCCATGTCCTTCCGCTGTCATCGCTCCGGACGACGCTCGGGTAGGCCCCGACAAAGAGCGTCTTCGGATCGAGGTACTGGATCGGAGGGTAGGGTTCGACGGCCGGCGCGCGCGTCGTCGGGGACGCGCTCGCGACGGCCGGCGAGCTGGGAACCGGCGCAGGGGTCGCGCTCGTCGACGCGGATGAGGTCGTCGCGGGCACGCCGGTCGCGGGGGCGCACGCGGCGATCACGAGCGATGCGAACGCGGCGATGGCTGCCGCGCGGTACCTCATCGCACACACCGTAACGCGAGCGTCACGGTGGACGCGTCCGAGCCATGGAGCGCAACTCGCACGGTGCGCGTAGGACTTGGCCGGTGAACAATTGAGCACGTGCCCACGTCCTCTGCCCAGAAGCGTGTCGCGGAGCTCCGCGAGCGGATCGAGAAGGCGAACTACGAGTACCACGTGCTCGACCAGCCGACGATCGCCGACGAGGCCTACGACGCGCTCATGCGCGAGCTGCAGGACCTCGAGGCAAAGCATCCCGAGCTCGTGACGCCAGAGTCGCCGACGCAGCGGGTCGGCGCGCCGGCGTCCAATCGCTTCGCGCCAGTGGAACACGCCCGCCCGATGCTCTCGCTGTCCAACGCGTTCGACGACACGGAGCTTCGCGCGTTCGATCAGCGCGTTCGCAAGTCACTCGGTCGTGAGGACGTCGGATACGTATGCGAGCTGAAGATCGATGGCCTCGCGATCAACGTCACGTATCAGGACGGCAGGTTCGTGCAGGGCGCAACGCGCGGCGACGGGTTCGTTGGCGAGGACGTCACCGCGAATCTGCGGACCATCAGATCGATCCCGCTCACGTTCCGCGAGAGGGTCGCCGGCCGGGTCGACGTCCGTGGCGAGGTCTACCTGCCGATCGCGTCGTTCGAGACGACGAATCGCGAGCGGGCCGAACGCGGCGAGCCTCTGTTCGCGAATCCGCGCAATGCGGCCGCCGGAGCGGTGCGCCAGCTCGACCCCAAGGCGACCGCGAAGCGGAACCTCGCCATGTGGTCATACTCCGCCGCCGGTCTGGAGGCGGCGTCGCAACGTGAGCTCCTCGAGCGGCTGCGCCAGCTCGGCGTGAGGACGAACCCCCACTGGAAGTCCGCGAAGGACATCGATGAGGTGCTCGCCTTTATCGGCGAATGGCGCGAGAAGCGGCACGATCTCGATTACGGAACGGACGGCGTCGTCGTGAAGGTCGACCGCATCGACGATCAGGAGCGGCTCGGCTTCGTGTCGCGCAATCCGAAGTGGGCGATCGCGTTCAAGTTCCCCGCGGAGCAGGCGACGACGACCGTGGAGGACATCAAGGTCTACGTCGGACGCACCGGCGTCTTCACGCCCGTCGCGTGGCTCGCACCGGTCCTTGTCGGCGGCACGACCGTGCGCCGCGCGACGCTGCACAACCTCGACGAGGTGCGCCGCCTGGACGTGCGGGTAGGGGACCGCGTAGTGATCCAGCGCGCCGGCGACGTGATCCCCGAAGTCGTCCGCGCGGAGCACGAGGCTCGCGCGAAGGGCAAGGGGTATCCGGAGTTCGGTATGCCCGAGCGCTGCCCTGAGTGCGGCGGCGCCGTGGAGCACGCCCAGGGCGAGGTCGCGTACCGCTGCGCGAACCCGGTCTGCCCGGCCAAGACGGGACAGCGCATCGGCCATTTCGCAGGACGCGGCGGCTTCGACATCGAGGGTATGGGCTGGTCGCTCATCACGCAGCTCCAGGAACGCGGCCTCGTCACGAATCCGGCGGACGTCTTTTTCCTCACGAAGGAGCAGTTGCAGGGACTCGATCGCTTCGCCGAGAAGAGCGCGACGAACATCTACGAACGCATTCAGACCGCGCGCCGACGTCCCCTCAGCCGGATGTTGAACGCGCTCGGCATCCCGCACGTTGGCGGGACGACCGCGGAGGTCCTCGCGCTTTGGCTCATCGAACGCGTGCCGATGGATCCGACGTTCGCGGACGTGCTCGCTGTCCTCACGTCGACGACCGCGGAGGAGCTGCAGTCGATCGACGGAATTGGCGAGGTCGTCGCGCACGGCATCACCGAATACCTCCAGCGCCCAGAGGAGCAGAAGTTCCTGCAGCGCCTCAGCGAAGCGGAGTTGCGGCCGATGCTGCCCGCACCACGCGCCGCCGCGCCGACGGCGGGACCGTTCGCGGGCAAGACGGTCGTGTTCACCGGTACGCTCGAGCGCCGCTCGCGTGAAGAAGCCGAGGCGCTGGTGCGTTCCCTCGGAGGCAAGACGACGAGTTCGGTGAGCGCGAAGACGGATCTTCTCGTCGCGGGACCGCGCGCGGGTACCAAGCTCGAGAAGGCACGTCAGCTCGGTGTCAAAGTGGTGGACGAGGAGACCTTCGACGCTATGCTCCGTTAGGCATTAGGGAAGGGGTTCAGAGGCACTTGTACCAACCGCAAACGCAGACGCGACCTGTGGCAACAGCCGCCCCCGCATCCACGATGCATCCGGAGATGCCGGCGATCCCGCTGCCGCCCGAGCCGCAGACGATCGAGCAGACCGGACTCACGCTCGGTTTCCTCGCGGACCTCGCGCTCAAGACGCTCTACCTGCGAGGCCAGATGTCGATGGCTGACATCGCGAGCTCGCTCGGCCTGGCGATCCAGGGCGTGACCGACAAGATCATGGATTTCCTCAAGACCGAGCGCCTCGTCGAGATCCGCGGCGGCGCGGGTATCTCGTCGGCGTCGTACCAGTTCGTCATCGTCGACCGCGGCTCGGAGAAGGCGCAGGAGGCGCTCGCGCGCAGCCAGTACGTGGGCAAGGCGCCGGTGCCGCTCGCGACCTATGTCGCGGCGGTCCAGCGTCAGTCCATCTCGAACATCCACGTGACGCCCGAAGACCTCGCGCGCGCGTTCGCGCACATGGTCATCCCGCGCGAGACGCTCGCGCAGCTCGGCCCCGCGGTGAACTCGGGGAAGTCGATCTTCCTGTTCGGCCCTCCGGGCAACGGAAAGACGACGATCGGGGAAGTGCTCGTGTCCCTCATGCGCGGTGAGGTCGTCCTGCCCTACGCGGTCGAGATCGATCAGCAGGTCATCAAGGTCTTCGATCAGGTCTATCACCGACCGGTCATGGAGCCGGCGGCGTCGGACCGGCTGCGCTTCGATCACCGCTGGATCATCAGCAAGCGGCCCATCGTGATGACCGGTGGCGAGCTCACGCTCGAGACGCTCGACCTCATCTACGACGAGACCTCGAAGTTCTACGAGGCGCCGTTCCAGATGAAGGCGAATGGCGGCATCTTCATGGTCGACGACTTCGGACGTCAGCGCGTGTCGCCGAAGGATCTTCTGAACCGCTGGATCGTGCCGCTCGAGAAACGCGTGGACTACCTCACGCTGCACACCGGAAAGAAGATCGAGATCCCGTTCGACATGCTCATCATCTTCTCGACGAACCTCGATCCCGCGGATCTCGTCGACGAGGCGTTCCTGAGGCGCATCCGCTACAAGATCGGCATCGAGGCGCCGACCGTTGCGCAGTACGAGGAGATCTTCAAGCGCATGTGCGCGCGGAAGAACATCGAATACCGAGCGGAGTCGATGTCGCAGATCCTCGCGATCTACCGCATGAAGAACATCGGCCTGCGCTCGTGCCACCCGCGCGACATCATCGAACAGCTGATCGACACGGCGCGGTTCCTCGGCCAGCCGCCCGCGCTCACGTCTCAGCTCGTCGAGATGGCGTGCGAGTCGTACTTCGTCTCGCTAGACCCGAGCGGCAACCCAAAGGACTGACCTCCGCCCCCAGATGGGACTCGGTGCGTCGCACGACGGCCTCGCACCGACGCCGCCGATGGGCTGGAACTCGTGGAACCGCTTCGGCCCGTTCGTGTCCGATCAGCTGGTGCGTGAGACCTCCGACGCGATGATCGAGAGCGGCATGCGCGACGCGGGATACCGGTACGTCGTCATCGACGACGCCTGGGAGGGCAGCCTCCGCGGCGACGACGGACATCTCCAGCCGAACCTCTGGCGCTTCCCGGACATGCGCGCGCTCGCGGCCTATGTTCACGACCGCGGTCTGCGCTTCGGGCTGTACACGTGCGCGGGCGATCGCACCTGTCAGGGGTATCCCGGAAGTCACGGCCGCGAGTCCCTCGATGCGCGGCGCTTCGCCTCGTGGGACGTGGACTTCATGAAGATCGATTGGTGCCACGCCACGGGGCTGGACGCGCGTCTGGCGTACACGACGTGGTCCGAGGCGATCCGCGCCACCGGGCGTCCCATCGTGCTTTCGATCTGCGAGTGGGGTCGCAACCGGCCCTGGGAGTGGGCCGGCACCGTCGGCCATCTGTGGCGCACCTCGCACGACATCGCCGATCGGTGGGACAGCCTCATCGACATCCTGGACCGGCAGGAGGCGCTGGCGCCGTACGCGGGGCCGGATCACTGGAACGATCCGGACATGCTGGAGGTCGGCAACGGCGGCATGACGGACGCCGAGTACCGCGCGCATTTCTCGCTATGGGCGATCCTCGCGGCGCCGCTCATGGCGGGCAACGACCTGCGCTCGATGACTGATGCGACGCGCGCCATCCTCACCGCGCCTGAGGTGATCGCCATCGATCAGGATCCGCTCGGGCGTCAGGGCCGCCGCGTACGACAGGAGAACGGCGTCGAGGTGTGGGCACGGGAGCTGAGCGGCGGTGCGCGCGGCGTGCTGCTGCTGAATCGTGGCGAAACTGCGGCGCGAGTCGAGGTCACCTGGGATTGCGTCGGCGGTTCGCGTTCGGACGTCGCGTTCGTACGTGACCTCTGGGAGCGTCAGGACGTCGGGCGCCGCAGCGAGGGCTACGACGTCACGCTCCAGCCGCACTCCGCGGCGTTGCTGAAGGCGACGCGCGACAATTCACCGCGTGCGTGAGACCGCCAAGGAGCTCGCGACCCTGCAATCGTTCATCGATCGCAGCCACGAACGGATCGGACCGCACATGAAGGGCATCACGCAGCCCGCGAAGTATTCGCTGAGCGCGAAGCAGGTCGTGAAGCTCCTCGACGGCATGAAGACCGTCGCGGTGGCCGCACCCGCGCCGAACGGCGATCCGCTCGTCGCGCCGATGGATGGCTAGTTCCTGCACGGCAAGTTCTTCTTCAGCTCGTCGGGCGATTCGATCCGCATCAGAGGTCTCCGCAAGCGTCCGCGCGCGAGCATCGCGTTTTTCGACGGCGAGAGGTTCCTCGTCAACGCGCACGGGCCCGCGAGTCTCATGTTCAAGGGACACCCTGGAGTCAAGGAGATCGATGCCGTCTTCAAGAAGCACTACGGCGGCAGCGCGTTCGACTGGAGTGACGAGGGCGTCTACGTGCGACTCGACGCGGATCGCTTCTTCACGTACTCGCGGACGCCGAAGAAGTTCCCCTGCTAGCGGACGCGCCGGTCGTACAGCCTCGCGTGCGGCACGATCGCCAGCCACCGTGGCGCGACCGCACGCCATATCTTCAAGGCTACGATCACGAAGCGGAAGAAGAACCGCTCGGCCGAGCCCCAGCGCAGCTCGAACGCCTCGCGGAGCGATCGCGGCAGCAGACCTGCCGCGATGACGTCCGTCGGCCAGTAAAGAGCACCGGGCAGCGCGACGAAGGGATGGATCACCCTCCGAGCGACGAGCCGGCTCGTGATGTCCGGCACGACCGCCGTGGCGAGCATGTCGCGCTCGTACCGCTCGAGATCGCTGACCGTGGGCGGGAAGAGCTCGTCGGGTACGCCCAGCTCGCGTGCGAAGACCTTGCCTTCATCCCAGTAGCGCTGACGGTCCGCGGCGGGGAGCCTGCCCGCGACGAGCTCGTACCAGCGGAGCGACGTGAGCACGAGGGTCGTCTGCACCCAGAGGAGCAGATGCGGATCGCGCGCGCGGTAGTGTCGCCCGTCCTCGGCGGTGCCGCGCACTCCGACATGCCGCGTATCGATTCGCCGGAGCGCGCGTCGCGCTCGCGACGTCGTGCCGAAGACCGCATCGAGCGACGTGTTGGCCGTGCGGTGAAAGCGGCCGAACGGATCGCGCCGGAAGTCCGAGTGCTGGTCGACGCCGGCGGCCACGAGCGGATGTGCGATCTGCAGAAGGACCGCGGCCGTGCTCCCGAGGGCAGCGAACAGCTCGCGATTGAGCCGCCGCGCCACCGCGTCTCGCGGCAGGATGCCGACGTCCGCCACACTCGAGAGTGTGACGCTGCTGCGGTCCTTCGGCTACGCCATCGAAGGCGTCTCACACCTGATACGCACGCAGCGGAGCGCGCGCATCGAGATCGCGATCGGCCTCGCGGTCGTCGCGCTTGCCGCCTGGCTGGACATCACGGTCCTCGAGTGGGTGGTCCTCGTCCTGGCGACGGCGCTCGTCCTCGCGCTCGAGGCGCTGAACACGGCGATCGAGCTCGCGTTGACGCTAGCGTCACCCGAGCGCCATCCGCTCGCCAAGGCCGCGAAGGACGTCGCAGCCGCGTCGGTGCTCATCGGCGTGATCGGTGCGGTGGTCGTGGGCCTGCTCATCCTCGCGCCGCCGCTGCTGGGCCGGATCGCGCGATGAGCCTCTCCGCGCTCGTCGCCGCCGCGCTGCGCGAGTACGTCGAGCGCGAGAAACGCAAGAAGGGGAGATAGCGATTCCGGCCGATAGGGTCCACCACATTTACATCGAGACGCACAACTGGGGAAAGAGCGTCGCGCTCTGGCGAGCGCTCGGTCTTCAACTCCACGAGGATCGCGGCAGCTCTGGCATACTCCGCGCACATGGCGGCGGACCGAACGTCTATCTCGCGGAAGTTCCCACCGACCGCAAACCTGCTCTCGAGCTCTATCTCTCCGCGACCGATGAGGCGACGCCGCCGCGCCCCGCCGAGGTCGTCGCGCCGTTCGCCGCCACGCACTGGGGACGCCCGAGGTGGTGGTGCGCGATCCGGGTGGACGTCCGGTCAACCTGGAGACGCGCGGCACCTAGCGACCCGCCCCGGCCAGGAGCGGCGTCAGTGGCTCCGCGGTCGCGGCCGCGCCGAGTCGTCGCAGACCGAAGAGGTCCTCGATCGTCGCCAGGAGCGAGTAGTGGTCGTAGGGCGTGTCGCTCCGAAGGCCCCGTCCGCCGCTTGTCGCGGCGATGAGCGGCACGTGGTTCGTCGGGTCGCCGCCATCGCCTTCGTCCCACGCGATGAAGAGCACCCCGCGCTCGCGCCATGCCCGCGAGGAGACGATCGACAAGATGAGCGTGTCGAGCCACACGCCGGCGTCCTCGAGCGAACAGTCGTGTCCGTCGTGGCAGAGGCCGGGCGTCACCCAGACGAAGGCCGGGGTCACCCCTGCAAGATCCGCATCGAGCTGCTCGAACGGCACGACGTTGTCGGGGCATCCGCCGCCGTAGTACGCGAACGGGTTGTGCTTCAGGGCGTACGGATAGGGACTGTTCAGGCAACCGTCGTGCGTCATTCCTTCCATGTACGCGCGCCAGGTGATCCCGGCTTTGGTCAGTTGCGCGCCAAGGCCGCCGGAGGGCAGCGCGTAGTAGCCGTTGTCGCTGATATTCCAGGTGCTGCCTGAAGTCATTGCGAGATAGTTCGGCAGACTTGGTCGCGCGTTGGCGTGGTAGTTCGTGGCGACGCTGTACCGCTCCGCGAGCGCGTTGAATGGGCGCGACGCAAGGACTCTGCCGAACGATGCGTTCTCCATCACGATCACAAAGGCGTGTGGCGGTGATAGCGAGGGCTCGGGCGTGCCGCTCGCCGTCGCCGCCGCGCTTGCCGTTGGCAAAGGCGAGGTCGTCGTCGCGGACTCGGCCTGGGCGGTCGCCCTTCCCGCCGATGAGACGATGGGCAACGGTCCGCAGGCGACTGCGGCCGATAGGAGAACGAGCGTCAGCGTCCGCCACGACATAGCTCTCAGCCTAGGACGCGGTTCGACCCGGCCTGAGCTGCGCCTAAACTCGACGTGTGCCTATCGACCGAGCCACGATCGTTCACGTCGCGGATCTCGCGCGCATCGCCCTTACCGACGAGGAGATCGAGCGTTTCACGGGGCAGCTCTCCGTCGTCCTCGACGCCGTCGAGCGCCTGAGGACCGTCGACACGAGCGAGATCTCACCGACCGCGTCCACGCTGCCGCTCGTCGGCGTGCAGCGCGAGGACGTGATCCGGCCAGGCTTGACCACCGACCAGGCGCTCGCGAACGCGCCGAAGGGCGGGCGCGACGGCGAGTTCTTCCGGGTGCAGACGGTCCTCGAGGAGCGATGACCACGCTCCCGCTCCATGAACGGCGGTTGCCCCTGTCGATCACCGAGGCCGCGCGGCTACTGCGGGCGCGCGAGACCAGCGCGGCCGAGCTCGCCGACATCGCGCGCGTGCGCGCGCACACCGATCGCTTCAACGCGTGGCTCCGCATCGAAGACGAGCACGCACGCACGCAGGCGAAAGCGGCGGATGAGCGCCTCAGGCGCGGCGACGCGCCGCTCCTCACCGGGATTCCATGGGCGTGCAAGGACATCATCGGGACCAAGGGCATCGAGACGACCGCCGGCTCGAAGATCCTCGAGGGTTATGTGCCGCCGTACTCGGCCACCGTCGTGGAGCGACTCGATGCCGAAGGCGCCGTGATGGTGGGGAAGACCAACCTCGACGAGTTCGCGATGGGCAGCTCGAATGAGAACTCCGCATTCGGCGCGGTGAAGAATCCCTGGTGCGTCGATCGCGTGCCGGGCGGTTCGTCGGGCGGGAGCGCGGTCGCGGTGGCGGCGGGCGAGGCGCTGTTCGCGCTCGGGACCGACACGGGCGGCTCGATCCGCCAGCCCGCGGCGCTCACCGGCGTCGTCGGGATGAAGCCGACTTACGGGCGCGTCTCGCGCTACGGCGTCGTCGCTTTCGCGTCCTCTCTTGATCAGGTCGGGCCGTTCGCGAACAGCGTCGAGGACTGCGCGATCGTGTGCGAGGCGCTCTTCGGCAAGGACGCGAACGATGCCACGACGATGCCCCTTCCGACCGAGGACCTCCGGCGCGAGCTGGACCGCGGGGTGAAGGGCATGCGGATCGGCGTGCCGAAGGAGTTCTTCGTGTCGGGCATGGAACAGGGCGTGGAGCAGGCGGTGCGTGACGCGCTCCGCGAGCTCGAGCGTCAGGGCGCGGAGCTCGTCGCCGTGTCGCTCTCGCTTACCGATCACGGCCTCGCCGTCTACTACCTCATCCAGCCCGCTGAGGCCTCGGCGAACCTCGCCCGCTACGACGGCGTCCGTTACGGGCTCCGCGTCGAAGGGCCGGACCTCGTCGAGACGTACCGGCGCACGCGTGGCAAAGGCTTCGGCCCCGAAGTGAAGCGGCGGATGATCCTGGGCACGTACGCGCTGTCGGCTGGTTACTACGATGCGTACTACGTGAAGGCGCAGAAGGTCCGAACGCTCATCAAGCAGGAGTTCGACCGCGTCTTCGAGACGGTGGACGCGATCGTGACCCCGACCTCGCCGACGGTCGCGTTCAAGATCGGCCAGAAAGTGGACGACCCGCTCTCGATGTATCTCAATGACATCTTCACGCTGCCCGTGAACATCAGTGGACTGCCCGGGATCTCGCTCCCGTGCGGTCTCTCCGACGGTCTGCCGGTCGGCCTGCAGGTCATCGCGAACTCCTTCCAGGAGGCCACGATGTTCCGCGTCGCGGCGGCGTACGAGAGGAGCACCAAGCACCACGAGCTGCGTCCAGTGGCCGCGGCATGACGACCACCGGGGGGCTGCGCCTCCCGAGAACCCCCCGGCCGCTCACCAACGAGCGCGTCTCGCGCATCCCCGCGAGCGGCATCCGGAAGTTCTTCGACCTCATCGCCGGCGTGGAGGGTGCGATCTCGCTGGGGGTGGGCGAGCCCGACTTCGTCACGCCGGACCCATTCCGCGAGGCGGCGATCCGCTCGATCAGGGACGGCAAGACGAAGTACACGTCGAACTACGGCATCCGCCCGCTGCGCGAGGCGATCAGCGAGCACACGGCGAAGCTACGCCACGTTATGTACGACGCCGACCGCGAGATCATCGTGACCGTCGGCGTCTCGGAGGCCGTGGACCTCGCGCTGCGCGCGACACTCAATGACGGCGACGAGGTCATCCTCGCCGACCCGTCGTACGTCGCGTACGTTCCAGGCGTCGTCCTCGCCGGCGGCGTTCCGATCGCCGTGCCGACGCGTGAGGAGGACGACTTTCGCCTGCGCCCCGAGGACGTCGGGGCCGCGATCACATCGCGCACTCGCGCGATCCTGCTGGGCTTCCCGAACAACCCCACCGGCGCGGTCCTCGAGAAGGCCGACGTCGACGGCATCGCGCGATTGGCGGTGGAGCACGACCTGCTCGTGTACGCCGACGAGATCTACGACCGCCTCGTATACGGCAGCGAGCACCACTCGATCGTATCGGTGCCCGAGATGAAGGAGCGCACGATCTACCTCGCGGGATTCTCGAAGTCGTACGCGATGACGGGTTGGCGGGTCGGCTATGCGTGCGCGCCGGCCGAGATCGTCGAGCAGATGATGAAGATCCACCAGTACACCGTCATGTGCGTGCCGACCGCTGCCCAGTACGCGGCGCTCGAGGCGCTGACCAGTGGCGAGGCCGAGGTCCAGCGCATGGTCGCCGAGTACGACAAGCGCCGCCGGTACATGTGGAAACGGTTCAACGACCTGGGCCTGCACTGCTTCGAGCCGCGCGGGGCGTTCTACTGCTTCCCGAACATCACGTCGACCGGCCTGACCGACGACCAGTTCTGCGAGCAGCTGCTCAAGCACGAGCAAGTCGTCGTGGTGCCGGGCAACGCGTTCGGCGAGCGCGGCCGAGGACACGTTCGCGCGTGTTACGCGGCGTCCATGGAGCAGATCGTGGAGGCCTGCGACCGGATCGCGCGCTTCGTCGGACACGTCGCCGGCTAGTCATGGGGACGCGCTACGAGGATCAGCCTGCCGAGCACTGGGCGGGAGCGGAATCGCTCGACCCCACGCCGGTGTGGAAGCAGTACATCCTCATCGCGCTCCTGCTCTTCGGCGGGCTCATTGCCGTGCTCGGCGTGTCGCTGCTCGCGATCGCGCCCCAGATCGTGACGCCGCCCGCGCTGGTGCCCGGCGATCGCCTGGTGCTGAGCGTCGACGACACCAGGCTCGCCGCGGTCGTCCCGCAGCGGATCGGTCCACCTCTGGTGGACGAAGCGCGCGCGTTCTGGTTGACGCGGATGCCACCGGGTAACTACTTCGCCTTCCAAACGCGCTGGGCACCGAGATCTGGTGAGGCGGAATGCGCCGTCGAGATCGACGGTACGCCGGGGCCGGCGGGCCTGCGGGGTTTTGTCGCGAACTGCGGACCGGTTCGCGGGACGTATCGGTTCTCGCCCAGTGGCAGCTTCTCGCCGAGCGCACCCGGCGCCTTCGGTCGCGATCTCGATCAGTATCTTGTTTCTGTGAGCGACGACCGGCTGATCGTGAATCTCAGTCGCCTCATCGAGCCGAGCGAGCGGACGGGCGGCCCGGCCCCGACCGGCATCCCACAGCCTCAGGCGCCATGACCGATCGCCCGTACGAGCTCGTCATCGGGATCGAGACGCATGTGGAGCTCGCGACCGAGTCGAAGATGTTCTGCGGCTGCCCGGCGAAATGGTTCGGCGCACCGCCGAACTCGCTTGTCTGTCCGGTGTGCCTTGGCCTGCCCGGTGCGCTCCCCGTCCCGAACAAGCGGGCGATCGAGCTCGCGATGGTCGCCGGTCTCGCGCTCAACTGCGAGGTCCCGGCGCACACGAAGTTCGACCGCAAGAACTACATGTACCCAGACCTGCCCAAGGGCTATCAGATCTCGCAGTACGACCTTCCGCTGAACGTGAAGGGCTGGCTCGAGATCACGACGGCCGCCGGTGCGAAGCGCGTCGGCATCACCCGCGCGCACCTCGAGGAGGACACCGCGAACTCGAAGCATGGCGAGGGTTATTCGCTCGTCGACTTCAACCGCTCGGGCGTGCCCCTCCTGGAGATCGTGAGCGAGCCCGACATAACCTCGGTGGAGGAGGCGCTCGCGTACGTGCGTGGCCTGCGCGAGGTGCTCGTCTTCGCGGGCGTGTCCGAGGTCCGCTTCGAACAGGGCGCCGGACGCTTCGACGTGAACGTCTCCATCCGCTTCATGGAGGACGGTCAGACCCGCTGGCCGCCCCAGAGCGAGATCAAGAACCTCAACAGCTACGCGGCGCTCGAAGAGGCCGTGCCGTACGAGGCCGAACGGCTGTGGCAGGAGTGGCGGGCCGGTGGCGAGCTTCGCAGGCGCAAGGGAAAGATCACCGTCGGCTGGAGCCCCGAGCGGAAGCGCACGTTCCTCCAGCGATCGAAGGAGGAGGTGCAGGACTACCGATACTTCCCGGAGCCCGACCTGGTCGCATTCGCGCCGGCACGTGCCGACGTCGAACGGCTGCGCGCCTCGATCCCCGAACTCCCGACCACGCGGCGCGTGCGCTTCGTGCGCGACTACGGACTCTCCGAGTACGACGCGCGCGTCCTGGTCGACGACCGCGCCGTGGCGGACTTCTTCGAGGCGACGGTCAAGGCGGCCGGCGGCGAGGCGAAGACCGTCGCGAACTGGATGACCGGTGAGTTCCTGCGCCACCTGAAGAGCGATGGCGGCTCCGTCGCCGGAGCGAAGATCACGCCCGCCCAGCTTGGCGCGCTCGTCGCGCTGGTGAAGAGAGGTGAGGTCTCCGGGGCCACGGCGAAGGACGTCTTCGCGGAGATGTGGCAGACCGGCGCCGCCCCCGACGCGATCGTGACGTCGAAAGGCCTGACGCAGGTGTCTGATGAGTCGGCGATCGCGGCAGCTGTCGACGCGGTCCTCGCGGAGAATCCCCAGGCCGTCGCCGACTACAGGGCCGGGAAATCGCGCGCCCTCGGAGCGCTCGTTGGAAAGGTCAAGAATCGCATGGGCGGAAAGGGGAACCCGGCCGTCATCAATCGGATCCTCGCCGGGCGCATCTCCGCCTAGCGTCCGCGTCTCGCCGCGGCCGATCAGTGCGCCGTGCGCCGCCGATCGTCCTGAAGTTCCTCGGGCACGTCCGGCTGGCCGCCGACATACCACCACGGCGCCCAGCCCGCGAAGCGGATGCGACTCCTGCGGCGCCAGGCCCGCGTCTTCGTGAGGAGGAGAAGCCCGCCGATCGGCAGCGCGAAGACGAGATGGCCGCCACGTAGCCGACGAAATACCAGAACGCGCTAATCGAGCCGCTCGTACCCAGGGAGGGTGAGGAACTCGGCGAAGTCATCGGATAGCGCCACTTCGTCGAACAGCGATGTGGCTTCGTCGTACCGGCCGGTCGCGTAGAACTCGTCGCCGACCGTCTCGCGGATCTTCGCGAGCTCCTCCTGCGCCATGGTCTTCACGAGGTCGCGCGTCACGGTCGGGCCCTCGGCGAGCGCGATGCCGTGATGCACCCACTGCCACACCTGCGAACGCGAGATCTCGGCGGTCGCCGCATCCTCCATGAGGTTGTTGATCGCGGCGGCGCCCGTCCCCCGTAGCCACGAGGCGATGTACTGGATGCCAACGCTCACGTTCGTGCGCAGGCCGGCCTCGGTGATCGTCGCGCCCGGGATCTTCACATCGAGCAGCAGCTTCGCCTGGCCGACGACCTCGGGTCGCTGGCGCTCGAGCTGGTTCGGCTTGTTACCGAGGACGCGGTCGAACTCGGTCAGCGCGGTTTCCACGAGATCCGGATGCGCGACCCACGTCCCATCGAACCCGTCGTTCGCCTCGCGGACCTTGTCGTCGCGCACTTTCGCCAGGGCGGCCTCCGTCACCGCGGGATCCCGGCGATTCGGGATGAAAGCGGCCATGCCGCCGAGCGCGAACGCGCCGCGCCGGTGGCAGGTCTTTACGAGGAGCTCGGTGTAGGCGCGCATGAAGGGCACCGTCATCGTCACCTGCGCGCGGTCGGGGAGGATGAACTCGGGACGGCCCGCGAACTTCTTGATGACGCTGAACATGTAGTCCCAGCGACCTGCGTTGAGGCCGCCGGAGTGCTCGCGCAGCTCGTAGAGGACTTCGTCCATCTCGAATGCGAGCGTGATGACCTCGACCAGCACGGTGGCCTTGATCGAGCCCCGGGGAATGTGGAGCTCGTCCTGGGACCACTTGAAGATCTCGTTCCAGAGACGCGCCTCGCGGTGGCTTTCGAGCTTCGGGAGATAGAAATATGGTCCCGTGCCCTGATCGCGGAGGCGTTTGGCGTTGTGGAAGAAGTAGAGGCCGAAGTCGAACAGCGCTCCGGCGATGGGCCGTCCCTCGACGAGGAAATGCTTCTCGTCGAGGTGCCAGCCGCGCGGCCGCACGACGAGCGTCGCGGTCTTCTCGTTCAGCTTGTAGACGCGGCCATCGGGATTGCGAAACTCGATCGTCCGATCGATCGCGTCCATGAGGTTGCGCTGGCCCTCGACGAGGTTGCGCCACGTGGGCGTGTTCGCGTCCTCGAAGTCGGCCATGTACACCGACGCGCCCGAGTTGAGTGCGTTGATGACCATCTTGCGATCGGTCGGGCCGGTGATCTCGACCTTGCGCGTGCGCAGGTCGGCGGGGACCCGCGCGACGGTCCACTGCGATTCGCGCAGGGGTCGCGAGTCCGGTAGGAAGTCCAGCGTGCCGCCCTCGCGCAGCTCGCGCCATCGCTCGCGCCGCGTCTCGAGGAGACCGACGCGCGTGGGCTCGACCTGGCGGTGCAGGCGGATGAGGAAGTCCTGAGCGTCCTTGGTGAGGAGCTCCGCTGCGAGTGCTGCGGTGTCGCGCGCGTCGTTTGGAATGCGAACTTCGACGGACGCGGTCGCCATCGCCCGTATGCTCGCACACGCACAGATGTCCGCATCGTTCGGTTTGGAAGGAAAGCGAGCGCTCGTCACCGGTGGCTCCCGCGGCATGGGTCGGGCGATCGCGCTGGCCCTCGCGGACGCCGGCGCCGACGTCGCTGTCACATCGCGGAACGGCGACGACGCGGAGCCCGTCGCGATTGCGCTCCGCGCAAAAGGTCGGCGGTCGCTCGCGCTCCTGCTCGAGGTGCGCAACGAGGCATCGATCCGGGTCTGCTTCGAGCGGATCGATCGCGAGTGGGGAAGCGTCGAGATTCTGGTGAACAACGCAGGCACGAACATCCCGCAGGGCCTGGGTGCGCTCGACGAGGGCTCCTGGGACACCGTCATCGACGTCGACCTCAAAGGTCTGGTCTTCGTGACCCAGGCCGCGGCCGCTCGGATGATCGCCGGCCGCCGTGGTGGGCGCATCGTGAACATCGCGTCGATCTATGGCGTCGTCGGACGGCGCGAGCGCATCGCCTACAGCGCCGCGAAAGGCGCGGTCGTGAATCTCACGCGTTCGCTGGCTCTCGAGCTCGCACCGCACGGCGTCACCGTGAATGCGGTCGGGCCCAGCCTGGTGGAGACGGATCTCACGCGCGAGCGCATGCGGAAGGACCCGGCGTTCCCCGATGAAGAGGTCGCGCGCACGCCACTCGGACGTCTCGGCACGCCCGAAGATGTCGCGGCCGCGGTCGTCTTCTTCGCATCCCCTGCCGCGAGCTTCATCACCGGCCAGACCTTGCTCGTGGACGGCGGGACGTCGGCGCATTGAGCCGCCACCACGTCGGCCGTACTTCGGTACTCCCCCGTCCCGGATATCCCCCGACCGGTGAG
>WNGB01010728.1_pt1 | contig 18415 bp, 21 predicted proteins | sample 5400681 | NCBI WGS metagenome assembly WNGB01 (sample SAMN13153367, study PRJNA577476) | soil metagenome | isolation source: 115 cm soil or saprolite under grassland replicate 2 | place: USA:California | collected 2016-06-15 | reverse complement strand
CGACGCCGGCTGCCAGTGCCCGTACGTGACCGACTCGGCCGGCGCGCTGCTGATGCACGAGGCCCGGGCGCGGTTCGAGGCGCTAGTAGCCGAGGTGGGCGACGATGCTTGGGTGGGCTATCACGGCCATCAGAACGTGAGTCTGGGCGTCGCCAACTCGGTCGTGGCCTACGAGGCCGGGGTCCGTTACATCGACGGCTCGCTCTGCGCGCTAGGCGCCGGGGCGGGCAACTCCCCCACCGAGGTGCTCGCCGCCGTCTTCGACCGGCTCGGTGTCGATACTGGTCTGGACGTCCTGGGCCTGCTGGACACGGCCGAGAACGTCGTCCGCCCCTACCTGCGGCGTTGGCCCAAGATGGACCGCAACGCGATCGTGCAGGGCTGGGCCGGCGTCTACTCCTCATTCCTGCTGCACGCCGAGACCGCTGCAGAGAGGTACAAAGTGCCAACGCACGATGTCCTGCGGCGATGCGGCGAGCTCGGCCTAGTCGGCGGCCAGGAGGACATGATCATCGACGTGGCAATCCAGCTCACCACAGCGGGCTGAGCCGCGGCACCACGACTGCGTACCCCAGCGCTGCGGCGCTCATAGGCCGAGAATGGAACCCACCTTCCGGCGGCAGCAATCAGCACTCTGGACGAGTCGCTGATAGTTAGTCCTTCGATCCGAAGCGGGCTTACATTCCGGGCATGAGCTCTCCTCGCACTCAACCCACGGCACGGCCATCTGCGGGGTATCCATGACGGAGCCGTAGAACTCCCGGCCCATGGCGACGATGGAACCGCGGGAGTACAGAGCCGTCGTCCGAGCCGCCAGTCACCGCATGCACATCGGCCCGGTCGATCTCCCAGAGCTTGCGTTCAAGCACGCGGTCCAGACTGGTCAACTCCGCCCCCGGCAGCCCACGGCAGTGACCAGCCAGGACATCCAGGAATCCCGGCAGCGCGCCTGCCGTCGCCCTGTTGACGCGGACTGAAGCTCAGGACCATTCGATACGTAGCAGATAAACCTCGCGCCGCTCTTCTAATACAAGGTATGTCGCGAGACCGAGTTCGCCGAAGGCATGCGTGAGCATGTTGGCCCGCGGATTGGCGGGGTTGAATGGCTCTCCGCTCCAAGGCGCCGTCTCCGGCAGAGTGAACAGCTCGGCGAGCGGGCGGAGGGCTTCCTGCGGGACGGCCTTGATCTGCTCCTCGGCGACCGGATCCAGACTGAGTTCGTACACCTACCGGCCGCTCTCGCGCTCAGCGAGGATCTCCCGCCACGGTCTGGTCGATGCCGCCGCCTCGCCAGCCAGAACCTGCTCGGCGCGGGCGTGCATGCGCCGGCGGCCTTCAGGGTCCCGTGCCGAATCACAGGCAGATATCCACCAGCGATGCACGAAGTCGTTCAGCACGCCGAGATCGAGGTTCACCCTGACCTCGTCAAGCACCGCCTTAAGCCCGGCGTCGAACGCCTCACGGTCCTGGCGTACCACCAAGGCGGCCCGGATGGCGCGCAGGCTCTTGGCAGGATCGGGCGCCCCTCCGGGGAGGAAGTCGTGCGGCTGCGCGGTCATCTTGGCCTCCCCTCCTAGCCGAAGAGTCTACAGAGCTAAGGTGCGACGCCCGGTGATTCGGGGAGCCCGGCGGTGACTCTGGCCTGCTGCACGAAGCTGGAGAAGCCAGCAGACATGCGATTGGGACCGGCCGGGCAGGACGCGGCAGACTTCCGATGGCGCGTGTGAGGCGTAGCCGCCGTTGCTCATCAGGAGATGGCCGTTTATCCATCCGCCTTGCCGGAGCACAGGAAGTCGACTAAGTGCCCGGTGTCAATGCGCTCGTTTCGGCCGGCCCGCGGGGTGCGGTCAGAGCTGTTCGGTGGGCATGATCCATAGCTCGCCGATGGCGGTGTGGCGGGGGCGGGTGACCATGTAGGCGATGCCGTCGGCGATGTCCTCGGGGGCGAGGACCTACTGGACGTTGATGGCGATCATCCGGTCCCACTCTTCGGGGTCTGCGCCGGCGACGGGGCCCAGGAGCATCAGGCCGGCATTGTTGACCAGGGTGTCCAACCGCCCGAACCGCCCGGCGGTCTGCTGTACGGCGTCCTCGGCCTGGGTGCGGTCGGTGATGTCGGCTTCCACGGCCAGCGCGGTGCCGCCCGCCTTGCCGATCTCGGCGGCGAGAGCTTCCAGACGGTCCCGGCGGCGGGCAACCAGCGCGACGGAGGCACCGTGTCCGGCGAGCCGGCGGGCGGTGGCAGCGCCGATGCCGCTGCTCGCGCCGGTCACGAGCGCGGCGGTGCCCTCGGGTATGCGCTGTTCTCGCCGGTCTACGCCGATCCGGCCAGGCCTCCCAACAACGCCAGGTTCATCTTCCTCGACCCGCACGCGGGCGGGTTCTTCCGCGACTGGGACAAAGTGGCCAACGACACGGTCGCCCTGCTGCGCGCCGAGGCCGGCCGCGAACCCTACGACCGGCAGCTGTCGGACCTGATCGGGGAGCTGACCACCCGCAGCGACGAGTTCCGGGTCCGATGGGCCGCCCACCACGTCCGGATCCACACCACCGGCGTGAAACTCATCCACCACCCGGTCGCTGGGGACCTTGAACTGGCATTCGAGTCTTTCCCGCTGGCCGCCGATCCCAGTCAGAGCCTCCTCACCTACACCGCCGAGCCTGGGTCGCCCTCCCAGGACGCCCTGAGCCTGCTGGCCAGCTGGGCTGCCAGCACCGCGCACGACAGCCATGCGAGCAAACAACCAGAACGATCAGCCAGAACGGCAGGAAGACCGGCAGCACGACCCAGGACATGACCTGCACAGCGGATCCACGCTGATCTACTACCTGCAGCAGACACTCGGCTACTCGCCGCTCGTCACCGGCATCGCGTTCCTGCCGATCAGCGCCGGCTCGGCCGTCACCTCCAACCTGTCCACAATTGTGCTGATGCCCAGACTCGGCCCCAAGCCGCTGGTCGGGTTCGGGATGCTGGCCGCGCCAAGCGCGATGGTCTGGCTAGCCCAGCAGTTCCCTCATCATTGACTTGAGTTTTCAATTTACATGCCGGACACCAAGATCAATTTGAACACTCAAACAACTTTATCTTCCATTCGCGTGCGTCAGGATTACTCAGGAACTTCCGCACCTGGAAGCAGAAGAGGCTGAGTCGGTTTGACTTGACACATCAAGTCAGTTGTAGTTAGCTAGCTTCCGCTTGAACGAACAAGTCAAGGGTCAGAGGGCGCCGCCCAAGGTTCCCGGAGCACGTCGAACCGGTCTGCGTCCCCGGCCTCGGGGACCAAGCATGAAGGAGATCGTCATGAGGATGAACTGGCAGGGCGCTGCCCTGGGCGTGGCGCTAACGGCCGCCGTCGGCGGCCTGGCCGTCGCGGGCTCGGCGGCGGACGCGCAAACGTCAACCGCCGGACACGCCGTCCAGCGGGTGACGACGTCGCGAGGCGGCAGCGAGTCTGCGACCGTGGCGGCCAACAAGCGGGAGGTACGAGCATTCCTGCGCAACGTCATCGACGAGCACCACGGCGACCGCGCCGGCCGTTACCTGACCCGGGACATGGAGTGGCACGGCGGCACCGTGGGCACGGTCAAGGGCCGTGAGGAAGTCGCCGGGCTGTTTGCCGGGGTGGTGGCCTCGCTGCCCGACGCGCACGCCGTCATAAAGGACATTTTCGGCCAGGGCAACCAGGTCGTGGTGCGCGTGGTCGTGAGCGGTACGCAGAAGGGCGCTCTGCTGGGCATCCCTGCCACTGGGCGCAACATCCACTGGGACGGAGTCGACATCTACCGCCTGAAGGGCGGCAAGATCAGCCAGATCTGGGCCGGCGACGACTGGACCGCGATCCTCTATTACACGGGCACGTACAAGGCGCCCTGGATCCCCTGATCCACATTTCTGATCCACATTTCCCCGTCAACGACGACCGCCGCAGGCGGGCTCGCCAGGACGAGTGATCCGACGCCGCGGTGATCGGGTCGGCTCACGTCGACTTCTTGCGAAGACAACCTCCCGAAAGGTGACTAAGATGACTATTTCGGACAGCACGGTGGCCATCATCGGCATCGGCAACGTCGGCAGCACGCTCGCGGCGAACTTCGCGGCCGGCGGTCAGGACTTCCTCCTGGCCGGCCGCGACCTGGAGGCCGCCCGCAAGCTCGCGTCCACCTTCGACGGCCACGCCGAGGCGGTGAGCATCGACGAGGCGGTCGACCGGGCCGACGTGCTCGTGCTCGCCGTCTGGCTGGACGCATTCAGGCAGCTCATCGGCCAGTACGGCGACCGGCTCGCGGGCAAGGTGATCGTCGACCCGACCAACCCGGTCGCACCGGATGGCAACGGGGGCTTCCGCAAGGTCATCGGCGAGCAGGAATCCTCGGGCCAGATCCTGGCCGGCCTGCTGCCCGCCGGGTCCCGGCTGGTCAAGGCGTTCGGCACCCTGTCGGCCGGCACGCTGGCCGCGGCCGCCCGGCAGCAGCCCGAACTGGCGGTGGAGTTCTACGCCGCGGACAACGGCGCCGCGGGCGACGTGGTCGCCGAGCTGATCCGCGCCGGCGGCTACGAGCCGGTCCGCGTCGGCGGCCTGGACCAGTCCATCCGCATCGAGGTATTCGGCGACCTGCACGAATTCGGCGCCCTGGGCCGGGCCGTCACCAAGCCCGAGGCGCTGGCGGCGATCTGACGTGGTTAGCCTCGGCACCACGCCCGCCGTGTGCGGCCACGGTGCCGAGGCTGGCACGCGGTGCTGACCGGCGCCGGGACTGGCGCGGCTGCAACCGGTCTGAGGCGCTGGCGCGCACGGGCTCCAGGGTCGTTGTGGGCGGCGTGCGCACGCCTCAGCCAAGGACCACGGACATGAGCGAGAAGGCCGGGCACTGGATCGACGGCGAGTGGACTCGCGGTCAGGCACCACGCCGCCGGCTGGCTCCGTGAGCCAGTTGAATCATCGAGTGACGGGTATCCTGGCCCGATGACCGAGCTAGCCCGCCGCAGTGCCGAGGAAACGCCGGTCAAGTGGCTGACCCCCGCGGAACTGGACTCCTGGCTCTCCGTGGTGCGCCTGCTGGTCTGGCTTCCATGGTCGATCGATCAGCAGCTGCGGCGCGACTCCAAGCTGGGGATGGTGGAGTACCAGGTCCTGGCCATGCTGTCGGAAAGCCCGGAGCGGACCATGCGGATGAGCTCGCTGGCCGAGGTCACCAACGCGTCGCTGTCCCGGCTGTCGCACCTGGTCGAGCGCATGGAGGGGCGGGGCCTGGTCCGCCGCGAGCCGGATCCCGCCGACGGGCGGTTCACCAACGCCATCCTGACCGACAAGGGCTTCCAGGCCCTCGCCGAGGCGGCGCCCGGGCACGTGGCCCATGTGCGATCGCTGGTCATCGATGTCCTGTCGCCCGAGCAGCTGCGGCGCATGGGCCTTGCCGCCGACCGCATCATGTCCCGCATCGACGCCTCACGAGTCAAGTAGCGGCACCACGCAGCCCTCCCCGCCTCCCGCCGGGGACTCAGCCGAGTGCCGGGCCCAGGGAGGCATGCATCTCCCAGATCAGGACCTCGCTGGGCTCGACGGCACCGATGCGACGCTCTCCAGCTGCCGTCAGGCGAGCGGCGTCCCCCGAATCGAGCACGCCTTCCGCTTCAAGGTCCAGCTGGCCGCGTGTCACGTAAACGTGAACGAGCGGAGCATCCGGGACAGCGGCGCTCTCACCGGGCTCAAGTCGCGCCACGTGCAGGGCGGCGTAGCGGTTGCGAATCCGGATCGCCGCCTGATCCCGGTGCCGCGCCATCCCGGACGCCACCACCGCGAGCCGACCCTGGAAGTCGGATGGGTCCAGTTCCAGCTGCTCGTATCCGGGCGCGACCTCGTTCTCATCCGGGACCACCCACATCTGAACCAGGTCCAGCGGCCGCCCGGCGGCCGGACTCCCCGTGGGGTGGTCGTTCTTCTCCGAGTGCCGGATACCGGTTCCGGCGCTCATGCGCTGCGCCAGGTTGGGATAGATGAGGCCGGCGTGGCCCTCCGAGTCCTGGTGAACCAGCGAGCCGTTCAGCACCCAGGTGACGATCTCCATGTTGCGGTGGGGATGAGTGTCAAACCCGGACCGAGGCGCGATGGTGTCGTGGTTGCTGACGACGAGCACGCCATGATGCGTATCGGTGCCTAGCGGGTCAATCCCAGTGTCGAACGAATGGCGTCCGTGCAGCCACCCCGTCCGCGTCTGCCGGCGATCCGCGCCGCGGCGCAAGCTCACGCCCGGATGCTGGAGAGATGTCGCGCCAACGGATGCCGCACGCATAGTGTCACCTATCTAATTAACTTGATATGTCAAGTTAATTATGCGAGCTCTACCGACGATCTGTCAAGGCAGAGATGGCTTGAACAGGCCTAACTTAGCACCTATCGTGCATGAGCCAGCTCCGAGTGCGTGCACAATGACTTGACGCATCAAGTAGCTTCAAGTTAGCGTTCGGTTGATCGCTCAAGTTGAAGCTCCGGATCGGAAGGTACGAGACATGTCTCTCTACAGGCTCGACGCCAGCATCCGCGTCGAGGGCTCGCACAGCCGCGCCATCGCCGACATCGTCGAGCAGGAGTGGCGGAACGCCCATCCCGGCGAGCCGGTCGTCCGCCGTCACGTCGGGGTCGACCCGATCCCGTCAACAGCATGGGCGACCGCCATCTTCGGAGGCCGCACGCCCGAGGAGTCACGCACCCGCGAGCAGACCGCCGCGCTGGCGCTCGCCGCAACCCTGACCGACGAGCTCTTCGCGGCCGATGCGCTGCTGTTCGCCGTCCCCCTCTACAACTTCGGCGTCGCCCAGCACTTCAAGACGTGGGTCGACATGATCATTACCGACCCGCGCATGGCGGCCGGCACCCAGCCCATCCTGGCCGCAAAGCCCGCCGTCCTCGTGACGGTGCGCGGCGGCAACTACCAGCCCGGAACCCCCCGCGAGGGGTGGGACCACGCCACCGGGTGGATGCGCCGCATCCTCGCCGACGTCTGGCACCTGGGCCTGGAAGTTGTCGAGACCGAGTTCACCAATGTCGGTGTCAATCCCAGGCTGGACCAGTTCAAGGACCTCGCCCGCCAGCTGCGCCAGGAGGCCGAGGAGCAGGCGCGCCGCCGCGGCCGGGAGCTCGGTGCCGCGGCCGCAAGAGTCCCTGCCGCCTGAAGCCGGCTCGCGCCGCATTCGGCCGGACCCGATGGAGAAGCACCGTGAGCAGCCCCCGGCCCTCGCCGGCCTGGCTAAAGATCTTGTCGATCCTCTGGTTCCCTCTTCTTCGCGATCGCGCTGCCGGTGGCCTTTGAAGTTGCCCTTCACCAGGCCCAGCCGCACGACCTGCCGATCGCCGTCGTCGGCCAGGCCAGCCAGGTCCGCCTGATAAGCGATGAACTCCATGGCGTCAGCGGGGGCGGATTCGTGGTTCGCCGGCTGCCCTCAGCCGCGGTTCAGTCAGTACGTGCGACTCGATGAACCCGGTCGCACCTGTGAGTGCCACCTTCATCGCCGGACTGCCTACTTGAGTTATTTGTTAAAGAGAAACTAAGCTCTATGACTTGATGGATCAAGTTATAATATTATCGCAGCCCGCCGAAGGAGCCCTGACATGAGCGATAAGGACCGCTCCTTGACTGTCCAGGCGAGGAGACACCAGCGCGGACGCGGTAAGTCACTTGAATCATCTAGTGACAAATATCCTAGTCAGATGAGCGGACAAGCCACTCCCAGTGCCGAGAAGCCGCCAGTGAAGTGGCTGACCGCAGCGGAACTGGACTCCTGGCTCTCCGTAGTGCGGTTGATGGCCTGGCTTCCCTGGTCGATCGATCAGCAGCTGCGGCGTGACTCGGACCTGGGGATGGTGGAGTACCAGGTCCTGGCCATGCTCTCCACGAGCCCGGAGCGAACCCTGCGGATGAGCTCGCTTGCCCAGCGCACCAACGCGTCGCTATCCCGGCTGTCGCACCTAGTCACGCGCCTGGAGTCGCGGGGCCTGGTGCGCCGCGAGCCTGATCCCGCGGACGGACGGTTCAGCATCGCCACCTTGACCGACACAGGCTTCCAGACACTCGCCGAAGCGGCGCCCGGACACGTGGCACACGTGCGATCGCTCGTCATCGACGTCTTGTCACCCGAACAGCTCAGGCGCCTCGACCTTGCCGCGGTCCGCATAATGTCGCGCATCGACACCTCGGGAATCAGTTAGCCAGGGAGAGCCTCATGACAGCCAAAGCGTCTGCCGGTGGCACGTTCACCATGGCGGAAGACCTGACGGTCGCGCGGATGGGGTATGGCGCCATGCAACTGGCCGGCCCCGGTGTCTTCGGCCCGCCCAGACATCGGGACGAAGCCCTGGCCGTGCTCCGCGAGGCCGCCCGCCTCGGCATCAACCACATCGACACCGCCGACTTCTACGGCCCGCACGTCACCAACCAGCTCATCAGGGATGCCCTGCGTCCCTACCCGGACGACCTGCGCATCGTCACCAAGGTCGGCGCGGTGCGCGACGCCAGCGGTGGCTGGCTCCCGGAGGCCAGTCCCAGGCAGCTCCGAGAGCAAGTTCACGACAACCTGCGTAACCTCGGCCTCGACGTGCTCGACGTCGTAAACCTGCGCGTCCCCGATGGCCGCGCCGAGCCCGGATCGATCGCCGCGCCGTTCACCGCGCTGGCACAGCTACGCCAGGAAGGCCTGATCAGGCACCTCGGCCTCAGCGCCGTCAGCGCCGGGCAGGTCGCCGAGGCTCAGTCCATCGCGCCGGTCGTCTGCGTGCAGAACTACTACAACATCGCCAGCCGCGCCGACGACGACCTCATCGACTCACTCGCGGCGCAGGACATCGCCTACGTCCCGTACTTCCCGCTCGGCGGTGCCTTCTCGCTTCGGTCCGGCGTCCTCCGCCGCATCGCCGCCGGGCTCGGCAGCACCCCCGCGTCCGTAGCACTGGCATGGCTCCTCCAGCGCTCCCCGAACATCCTGCTCATCCCTGGTACCTCAGCCGCCTCGCACCTGCGCGAGAACGTCGCCGCCGCCGCGCTGACCATCCCCGAAGACAAGCTGACCCAACTGAACGGCATCGGCGGCGGCGAGCGCCGCTGATCCCAGAGGTTTCCCCGCGCGATGTGGGCTCATGCGCCGGATGTACACGGAACATCCGATCCCTGCTATTGCTACTCCTCGACGAATTACGATCGTCAACGGTTCCCGACCGTGGTCCGGTAGTCGGCCGCGCGGAAGCACCCGTGAAGGTGGTCGTTGACCACGCCGACGTTCTGCATGAACGCGTACACGCTCGTAGGTCCCACGAAGCGGTACCCCTGCGATTTCAACTGCCTGGCGAGGGCCTCCGCCTGCGGGGTCGACTTGGGTAGCTCGGCAAGGGACCGCGGTGCCCGCTTTCGATTGATCTCGTAGGACTTGACGAGCGCCACCAAGTCCGGCGACGCGGACATCATCGCGCGGGCGTTGTCGACAGTGGCCTGGATCTTGCCGCGATTGCGGATGATCGATGCCTCCTGCACCAGCCGGTCGACGTCAAGCTCGGTCATCGCCGCGACCTTGGCGACCTCGAAGCCCCGGAATGCCGTCCGGAACGCGTCCCGCTTCCCGAATACGATCGACCAGCTCAGCCCGACCTCGAACACGCCCAGGGTGAGCGCCTCGAACATCGCAGACTCGTCGTAGGTGCGGGAACCCCACACCTCGTCGTGGTAACGGCCGAAGGCGTTATCGCCGGCGCCGGCCCAGGCGCAGCGTGGTTTCCCGTGGTACCCGATGACCACGTCGCTGCTCATGCGGCCCCCCAGCGCAGCACTCCGAACCCCGCCCGGCAGCCACCCTTACCTGTACGCCAACTGCGCCAAGCCGATAGCCACTCGGCGATGCCCTCGCCTGCGAAGCGCCACGATACCCCATCCACTCCGATAGGTTCTGTCACGATCATGGGCTGACCGGGGGCCCTCCAGGCAGTTCTGCCAGGCTGCGCCGGTCCGCCGGGGCGAGCGTCGGTTGGTCAGTCCGTACGGCGAAATTGCCCGATCGCTGCGGTTCATGCCCGTCGAGCGACTTCGGCTCGGGCCGAGATCCATAGGGTGTGCGGCTGGTCGCGCTCGCCATGCAACTCAAGCATGCCGTGGACCAAGTCCTCCACGGTGCCGCCCTTCTTCGCGAGGGTGGTGAAGTCACGCAGGTACCGCTGGCTGGCCGCGAGGTCCAATACTTGCTCGTCTTGTTGAAGTCCGCCTCCCAGGCGGCGCGACCTGCAACCTCCGGAGCCGCGTACCCGCGAGCCTCGGGGAAGTGCTGGAGAAGTCGGGCGAGGCCGAGCCAGTGGTCCGAGTGGCCATGGGTGATGTAGACACCCGTGATCTTCTTGCCGAAGCTCTTCGCCCAGGCGGCGATCTGGTCCGCGTTCTCGAAGGTCAGCAGGGCATCGATGAGGATCCCTTCGGCCGGCCCGGAGATCAGCGTGCTGCTGGACGGCGCCCAGGTCGCGACTTCACCCTCCCCGAGCTGATCGGGACAGTTGTACGGCCGCATCGGGGCGACGTAGACGTCAACCGAAAGCGGACTGGTGCCCATGTCTCATTCTCCTTCTTTGGTGGCTTCAGGCGTCCGCTTGGCGATCTCGGCCCGCGCGGCTGCGACGAGTTCTTCGTTGGTATGGGCGTGGCCCCACAGGCCCCACCCGCCCTCAGGAGCCTCAGTCAGCAGCACCCAAGTGCGCTCGGTCAAGGACGGGTCGCCGGCCGCAGCCGCGACGAGCTCGGTCAGCGTGCGGACCACGGCGATCTGCTTCTCACGGTCGAGAGCTCCCGCGTTGGTCAGGACCTGCACGCGGACGTACGCGCTGTCGCCGTCCACATTCGCGAGTGCTGTCGCCGGCAGGTCGTGCACGAAGGCAGCCGTGTTCTTGCGGAACATCGGAATGTTCGGGACTCCCTCAACCGCCATCACCGCGGCGGCGAGGTCTCGGGCGAGTTGCGCGGTGTCAGGGAAGGTCCCGATCGCGGCGTACACATCGATCATCGGCACAGGCGGCCTCCACACCGGCCCGAGGGCGACTATGACGATCGTCATAATCCATATGCAACCTAGCATAGAATGCGCACATCGCAAGATGGTTGAGAGGGGAAAGTGTGGCTGGCGACGTACGACAGCGGATGGTGCTGAGCGCGCTCTATCTGATTGCCGAGCGCGGGGTTCAGGGCACCTCCATCGCCGACGTCCTCGAGCGCAGCGGCGCGCCGCGCGGCTCGGTTTACCACCACTTCCCCGGCGGGAAGGACGAGATCGTCGGCGCCGCCATGGAGTACATGGCGACCGACGCCCGAGTCCCGCTGCGGGCGCTCCGCGGCTCCGATGTCGCCGGCATCATCACCGGATTCACCAACCTGTGGCGGGGCGTCCTCACCAAAAGCGAGTTCGCAGCCGGCTGCGCGACTGCCGGCGTCACAACGAGCGGCGAGTCAGAGACGGTCAGGGCTGCGGCGAGAAAGGTCTTCGAGGTCTGGATCGAGGACCTTACGGAACTGCTTGAAGCCGCTGACGTTGACCCGTCGAAGGCGGCCGACTTCGCGTGGATGCTCTTCGCCTCGACCGAAGGTGCACTCGTCTTCGCTCGCGCGGAACACAGCATGCGAGCCCTTGACCTCGTGGAGCAGCAGCTCCTCGGCCTCGGCTCGACTCTGGTCTGACTGAGCACTCTGCCGCTAACCGGCAGCGCGTAATGGGTATCTTCAAATTCCGGAGATTAGATCCGTATCAGCGTTCTTGCAAAATGTCGACCCAAGGCCCACGAATGATGGCGCATGGATCGGTGCAATAATTGTCGTCCCACGCACCACTAGCCGCGAGATCCACCAGCACAAGGGCCACGCGCATTCCGCTGGCACCAGCGGCCACGCGGCCCGCGGCGTCAACCAGACAACCGGGCAGCCTGAAGCGCCGCAAGTTCCGACGCCGACTGCCAGTCCCACGCCGGTGACCCGGACAAGCAGACGACCACGAGCCAGCTGCTGACCGCGCCCGCGATCATCAGCACAACGCCCGGCCCGCCCTCGCCTTCGGTGTGCTGCTCCCGGGCCCAGACGGCACTCGCGCCAGCGAAAGGCTCCATCGGCACGTCCTGCTGGCTCATTAGCCGGGCCCTGGACCTCGGATTGGCCAGCGCCCGATCGCCGATGTCGGCCAGCGCGGCCACAGCGTCTTCTTCCGACGCCATCGGCGTCGCCTGGATCCAGGCCCAACGCGGCGCCGTCTCATGGCTGAAGGACCGCCAGGCCGTGACACTGCCGGCCTGGCGGGCACGCTCGCCCCACACCGTCGATGGCCCAGCCTCCCCAGTGCGCCAGGTCCGCTGATCCCGCACCCGCCACGGTCCGCGGCCGGCCGCAGGTCCGCCAGCATTGGCTGGTTGCCGATGCGGATCTGGAAGCTGGCTCCCGTAGCCGCGCCGAGCGTGACCCGGGCCGCCGTGATCGTGACTGTGTTGCCCATGTCGAGGAGCAGGCCGGTACCTGGGTACAGGCTGTCTCCCTGGCCCGGGCCGTGCGGGCCGAACGCAACTGCGTTCACCGGGGCGATGGAGTGCGCACGGCCCGGCCTTTCGCCTGGGTCCGGTGGCCGCACAGGTGTAGGTGCCGGTGCCGGAGCGGACGGGCCTGAGCCAGCCGCCGCCCACTCGGCGTCCGGACCGCCCGCGTACTCGCCAGCGATGTGCAGCGGGCTGGCGTGGCTGTCCGCCGTCACAGCGGCTCTCCCAGGCCCGGTCTGGGGCTCTTGCATGAGCCGGTACCCGACGGAACTGATCGTGAGCATGATGGCCACCACGCCGAAAGTCAGCATGAATGCCGGCTGGTGGTGCCATGCCGTCCTGGGCTGTCCCGGCGGCTCGTCCAGGCTGGGCGGCGAGACGGGCGCGGGCACCCAGTGGATCTGGTCGTGCTTTCCGATTAGCGGCCCAGGGTCAGCTCCGACGACCTCGGCGATGGTGATAGGGCGTTGGAGTTCATCACGCCGCTCGGTCAGGGGCCGGGAGGCCACGTCGCGGCGTTCTTGAACGCTCCGCTGAAGCTGCGCCGCGCAATCCTGCGCATCAGTGGTGTCCTGTTCAGCGTGCCGGCGCGCCGTGCACAGGAGGGTGCTCGCCTCGCCCCGGGCCCGGCTCAGGATCCGGTCAGCTTCCTGGCGTGCCTCAGCGATAGTGCTGGCTGATGACTCCGCCGCCATCTGCAGCTGAAAGGCTGCGGCGGTCATTGTGCCTTCAGCAGCCGATGGCCCGCGGAGCGCGGCGAGGAGACCAGTCCAGGCCCTGACCACCCGGCCCCGTAGGGTCTCCATTGCCGGGTGATGCCCCGCTGCCTGCTTGGGAGGTGGCAGTCTGCATGCTGCGGCGTGGCTGGCTTAGCATGCACCGCCGTGGGCTTGTGGGTGGGACCTGGACCGGTCACTGGGGTGCTCCTGAAATTCGGCAACACGGGGAGCTGGCGGCAGATGGGGTGGGTGCCACCGGCGGCCAGGGATCAAGCATGTGATGTGAGCCCGGACGGGCACCTAGACGTCGCCTTGATGGTTACCTTGATTCCCAGGTCGCCCAGGCAACCTGCCGGGCCCACGGGGAAATCGGGCACCGCGGCCCGGCCCGGGCTGGCCTCATGTACCCCGGCCCCCACCGCGGTGCCAGCTCCTCCTTGAGGGGGCCCACCGCGGCGGCGGGTTCGCCGAGTTCTAGGCGACCGCGATCGTCGGGTAGGTCTCGGCGACGGGAGGATCGGGCACCCGGAAGACATTGCCAACGCCGTCAGCTACCTGATGAGCGACAACCTCGTCACCGGAACCGTGCTGCACGCCAAGGGCGCACAACTGCTGGTATGACAGCCCCGTCGAGCCGTACTCCCGGGCAGTGGGGTGGCACGAGCACCCCGGGCCCCGTGGGCCCGGGCCCGCTCGTACCAGGCTAGATCCGCGAGAGAGCTCATGCGCTCAGCCTCGGGGCCTGTGAAAGCATCGCTGTCGTTGTGTCGTCGTCCAGGAAGCCGCCCGACTGGTGTCGCCACAGCCTGGCGTAGGTTCCGTCGAGACGGAGCAGCTCTTCGTGCGTGCCCTTCTCGACGATCCGGCCGCGGTCGAGCACGACCAGCTGGTCCATGCGCGCGACCGTGCTCAGCCGATGCGCGACCACGAGCGCGGTCCGGCCCTCCATGAGTTGCCACAACGCCTGCTGGACAAGGATCTCGCTCTCCGAGTCCAGCGCGCTGGTCGCCTCATCGAGCAGCAGGATCGGCGCGTCACGCAGGATCGCCCGGGCCAGCGCGACTCGCTGCTGCTGCCCGCCGGACAACTTCACGCCACGCTCGCCGACCATCGAGTCAAATCCGTCCGGCAGGGTGTCAGCGAACTCTGTCACGTGCGCCGCCTGCGCCGCCTGGTGGATCACCGCCTGACCGGCCGACCAGACCGAGCCTGGTCCCGCTCGGCACAGCCAAGTCGAGGCCTGTGAACAACGGCGGTCCGCCCGCGTGCGCGAACGTCACGCGCTCGAAGCGGACGTCGCTCGCCTTCGGCTGCAGCGGCTCGGGCACGATCGGGTCGACCACAGCCGGCTGTGTTAGCAGCAACTCGGTGAACTGCGCGGCTTCAGTCAGCGAGCTCTCTAGAGAGCGGTAGATCTGGTTGAACTCGAACATGATCCGCGTCGCATTGGAATAGTACGTGAATGCCACGATGATCGCCTCGATTCCATGCTTGCCCCCGCCGAGTGCGACCGCAAGCAGCAGACCGAACACGTTGGTTAGCACGGACACGGGCGCGACCAGCGTGTCGATGCGCAGGTTCGCGTAGTCCCATGACCGCACCGACTTCCGCCGCTGGTCGGCTACACGCGACCTGTGCTCGGCGGCCTCCCGGTCCCCGGCAGCGAACGCGCGGATCGTGTCCATGTTCATCAGACTGTCGGCGACGTGCCCGGACACGCGCGCGATCGCTTCCTCGCGCTGGTCGACGAGCCTCTGACGACGGCGAATCAGCGGTGCGATGCCGGCGCCGGTGATCGCGATCAGGCCGATGAGCCCGACGACGAGCACCGGGTCGTAGCGCCACAACACCACCGACGCGAACGCAAGCGGCACAAAGCTGCCGACGATGTTGAACACCAGATTGTCGGCGAAGTCCTCGAACCGGGAAGCGAAGCTCAGCACCCGCTTGGTCAGCGAACCGGCGAAGTTGTCGTGGAAGAACGCTGCATCCTTCGCCAGCAGCTCGTCCATGCCGATCACGTAGAGGTTCTCGATTCCGCGACCGTCGAGGCGGTTCAGGCAGTGGATGCCGATCCGCCACAAGATCTCGGCGAAAAGAAGCACGCCTGCGAAGCCGAGCACATAGGGCATCGCCGCACCGATGCCGACGGACCCGTGGCCGACCAAGCGGCCGACCAGTTGAGCGACGATCAGCGGCGCGACGTAGAAGATGCACGTGTTTCCCAGCGCGGGCAGCAACATCGCAGGCACCGTGAAGCGCCGGAGCCGGGCCATCTGGCGGCCGTAGTAGCGCAGCGCGAGCAGCACCGCCCGTTTCCGGGCCGGTGAGCCGCGACCATGTTCAGGTGCAGTCATTTGGCCCCATTCCGAGCAACCAGCCTGGCTATGCTGCCCGACGGAAGGCCTTTGCCGCGACTGATTTTCCGGCACGCCCGGGCTGAGAAGAACCTGGAGCCGAGCCTGGCCCCGCCCGCACTGCCCGACAGGTGTTCCATCCGGGGCAGGATTGACCGATGAGAGCGCTCCTGGCCGCAGCCGCTGCGGCGGCACTGGCCGCAGGCTGCGGCGGCACTGGCCGCAGGCTGCGGCGGGCCCCTGGCACCACGGGCGCATAAGCACGTCACCGCGTCGGCGTCCACCACGTTCACCACGTTCACCATGGTCCAGGCGTGCCGGCAATTGCGGGACGACGTCACGCGCAACGGGGGCAGCCCGGACATCCCGGCCCTCAGGCGCATCGCCGATCACGTCAGCGCCCCTCGCCTGGCCGCGGACGCGCGGACGGCCGTCAGGGACATAGGCCACACAGGCATCGCGCCTGTCGCCCTCACCCTGCTCCGAGCCGATTGTGCGCAAGCTGGCGTGCGGATCCCAGCTCCCTGAGTGCCCGCTGCCACAGTGAAGCCAGCCCCAATCATCGCCGCGATTTCGACGAGGCCGCTTTGCGGGTCTCCCACGGCGAAAGCCTGTGCCCGCAGGACCATGCCCGACCCCGGGTTTGTAACGAGCGACCGATGGAAGAACGCGCCCTGCTGCTTAGGCTCCTCTGGAGGAGAGATCATGAGCCCCGACAGCGAGACAATCAGATCAGCTGCGGCGGATGCCGTGGCGGCGCCCCTAGACCTGCTGCTCACCGATGCGGCCACCGGCGCGCTGCGCCGGGTGAACCCGGGTGGTTCCGGCCTGCGCCTGGCCGCGGCGCTGGCTGGCCGGCCCTGGCTTGTCGCCGGGCGGGGGCGTCAGCTGCTGGGTGAGCTGGCCCGCATTGCGGTGGGCACATCGCAGGTGCAGCCGTCCCGGCGCGACCGCCGGTTCGCCGATCCGGGATGGGCGGGCAATCCGCTGCTGCGCCGGGCGGTGCAGGTGTACCTGGCTGCTGCGGGGACCGCGGAAGGTGTGGTGGCCGACGCCGGCCTGGACTGGGCCGACTCCGAACGCGTTGGTTTCGCGGTGACCAACCTGATCGACGCGCTGGCCCCGAGCAATAACCCGCTGCTGAACCCGGCGGCGCTGAAGGCCGCCATCGACACCGGCGGCGGCAGCGCCCTGGCGGGCCTCCGGCATTTCGTCGCCGACATGGCGGCCGCTCCGCGGGTGCCGTCGATGGTCGAGCCGGACGCGTTCGAGGTCGGGGTGGACCTCGCCGTCACGCCTGGGTCGGTGATCTTGCGGACTCCGGTGTTCGAGCTGATCCAGTACCGCCCGGCCACGGCGGCAGTGCGGCAGGTCCCGTTGCTGATCGTGCCGCCGACGATCAACAAGTTCTACGTGATGGACCTGGCGCCGGGACGGAGCCTGGCGGAGTACCTGACCGGCAGCGGCCTGCAGGTGTTCATGATCTCCTGGCGCAACCCGGACGCCCGCCACGCGGCATGGGACTTCAACACCTACGGGCAGGCTGTCCTGGATGCCATGGACGCAGCGGCTCGGATCACCGGAAGCGAGCAGACCGCGCTCATGGGAGCCTGCTCCGGCGGCGTCATCTCCGCGATGGTGGCCGCGCACCTGGCGCACACCGGCCAGCAGGACCGGCTCGCCGCGTTCACCCTCATGGTCACCGTGCTGGACGAGGCGCGGGCGGGCCTGGCCAGCGCCGTGATCGACGAGCGGACAGTGCGGCTGGCCGCGGCCGCGTCCCGGGCTCGCGGCTACCTGGACGGCCGATCGCTGGCCGAGGTGTTCGCCTGGCTGCGTCCGAACGACCTGATCTGGAACTACTGGGTCAACAACTACCTGCTCGGACGCAAGCCGCCACCGTTCGACATCTTGTTCTGGAATGCGGACACCACCCGGATGGCCGCGGGCCTGCACCGGGACTTCCTCCACCTGGGCGCCACGAACGCATTGGTCCCGCCCGGCGGGGTGACCATGCTCGGCTCACCGGTGGACCTGGCCCTGATCGACCGCGACAGTTACATGGTCGCCGGGATCACCGACCACATCTGCCCCTGGCAGAGCTGCTACCGGTCCGCCCAGCTGCTCGCCGGCCGCAACCGGTTCGTGCTATCCACCAGCGGGCACATCGCCGCGATGGTGAACCCGCCCGGAAACGACAAGGCGAGATACCAGGTAGCCAAGGACTGTCCGGAGGATCCGCAGGAGTGGCTGCGGCGCGCGGAGACGTGTCACGGCTCCTGGTGGCCAGACTACGCGGGCTGGCTGGCCGAGCGCTGCGGTGAGGAGAAGGCCGCCCCGGGCGAGCCCGGGGGTGGCGGGCTGGTGCCGATCTGCCAGGCGCCGGGAACCTACGTCTATGACCATTGACAGGTCCCCTCCCGGACCGGCCGGGGAAGACCACCTGGGATCTGGCCTTGGCCGGGTCATACCAAGCCGGCTGCGCCGGCCCGGGCCGGCCGAGCGGATGAGGATCCTGAGGATCGGAGGCCGTGCCCTGCGGGTCGCGGTGCGGGAGGGAACCTCGGGCTGGCCGCCCCTGCTGCTGTGCAATGGCATCGGCGCGAGCCTGGAACTGCTCCAGCCGTTCGTCGACGCGCTCGATCCACGGCGGGGAATCATCCGGTTCGACATGCCGGGCATCGGTGGCTCACCCGCCCCGGTGCTCCCCTATCACCTCGGCACGTCGGCGCCGCTGCTGGCAGGCCTGCTCGACCAGCTTGGCTACCGGCAGGCCGACGTCCTGGGCATCTCCTGGGGCGGC
>WNGB01008268.1_pt1 | contig 18417 bp, 12 predicted proteins | sample 5400681 | NCBI WGS metagenome assembly WNGB01 (sample SAMN13153367, study PRJNA577476) | soil metagenome | isolation source: 115 cm soil or saprolite under grassland replicate 2 | place: USA:California | collected 2016-06-15 | reverse complement strand
GCCGACTACTACGTCGATTCGCTCGACGAGCGCCGGCTGTATCAGATGGCGATCGACGGCATGCTCGATCAGCTGAACGATCCCTATTCCGTCTTTCTCAAGCCCGACGACTTCCGGCAGCTCTCCGAAGCGACGACCGGCAACTACTCGGGCCTCGGCATTCAGATCGACGTGCGGGACGGGTGGATCACCGTCGTGGCGCCGCTGCCCGATACGCCGGCGGAACGCGCCGGCGTGCAGACCGGCGACCGCATCGTCCAGCTCGATGGCCGGTCGACGGAAGGGTGGAAGCAGGATCAGGCGGTGAAGGAGCTGCGCGGGCCGGCCGGCACGACGGCGGAGCTGTTGATCCGGCGCGCCGGCATCGACAAGCCGATCACCTACAAGCTCACGCGGGCGACGATTCACATCCGCTCGGTCGATCCCAGAATCACCATGATGCTCGACGATCGCGTCGGCTATATCGCGCTCTCACCCGTCAGCGAGAGCTCGGCCCGCGAAGTCGCGCAGGCGATCGACACGCTGCTCAAGCAGGGGATGAAGTCGCTGATCTTCGACCTGCGCTTCAATCCGGGCGGGCTCCTGGATCAGGGCGTCGCGGTTTCCGATCTGTTCCTGGATCCCGGCAACCCGATTGTCGAAACCCGCGGGCGTGCACCCGGCTCGTCGCATGAGTTCAGCGACGCCAAGGCGCAGCAATGGCCGCGCCTACCGGTCGTCGTGATGGTGAACGGCGGGTCCGCGAGCGCCGCGGAGATCATTGCCGGCGCGCTGCAGGATCACGACCGCGCCGTGCTGGTGGGCACGCCGACGTTCGGCAAGGGGCTGGTGCAGTCGTTCTGGCGGCTCACGCCCGAAACGGGGCTCAAGCTCACGACCGCGCGCTGGTTCACGCCGAGCGGCCGGACGATTCAACGGGTCACGCGCAACGAGGCAGAGCAGGAAGCCCAGGTGATCGCGGCGCAGCGCGGCAAAGATACCAAGATCGATTCGACGGCCGTGTTCCACACGGACGCCGGCCGCACGATCTACGGGGGCGGCGGGATCCGGCCCGACATTTACGTCGTGGCCGACACGTTCACGACCGCTGAGCGGGCGTTCGTCAAGGCGCTTGGCGACAAGATTCCACTCTATCGCGACGCGCTGACGACGTATGCGATCGAGCTGAAGGAAGGCAACCGGTTGGCTTCGCCGAATTTCAGCGTCACGCCAGGGATGGTGGACGAGATCGTGCGCCGCATCCGCGCGAAGGGCGCCGAGCTGCCCGATTCGGTCGTCGCCGGTGCACGTGGGCTCATCGCGCAAGAGGTGGCGTACGAGGCGGCGCGTTACGTCTTTGGACGCTCCGCGGAGTTCCGCCGCCGCATGGCGGATGACGAACAGGTGAAACGTGCGCTGGCCTTGGCGGATAAGGCTCGCTCGCCGCAGGATCTGCTGACACTCGCCACCACGCAGCCCGCTCCGACGACGGTTCGCAATCGGTGACGCAACAGTCTTCCCGCGCGATCGGGCTCATCGGGCCCGGTCGCGCGGGAGTCGGACTGGCTCTCGCACTGGCCCAGGCAGGATACTCCGTCCGCCTCCACGGGCGAAATAAGAAAAGCGTACCCGCACCCCTGACGCTGACGGTCGGCGACGGAGTCAAGCCGCCGCCGTGGATCGGCGATGTCGCAGTCGTGATCCTCACCGTCCGCGACGACGCCATCACCCCGCTGGCGACGTCGCTGGCGAAGGCGGGCGCGATCGGCGAGCCCCACGTCGTCCTGCATGTCTCTGGTGCCCAGGGACAGGAAGCGCTCGGTCCACTCGTTCCCAGTCGCGCGGCCCTCGGCTCACTTCATCCACTCCAAACGATCGTCGAGCCGGCGCTCACGCCGGGGCGACTCAAAGGCGCCTGGGCGGCCGTCGAGGGGATGCCGCGGGCGACCCAGGCCGGCGAAAAGATCGCGCAGGACCTCGGCATGCGGCCGTTCCACATCCCGACCAAGTCGAAGGCGATCTACCACGCGGGCGCGGTGTTCGCGTCGAACTATCTGGTGGTGGTCGAGGCGGTCGCGCAGCGCTTGCTGCGCCATGCAGGGTTGTCCGATGCCGATGCCTGGGCGGCGCTGCGGCCGCTGGTCGAGGGGACGTTCGAGAACCTGAGCCGGCATGAACCGCGCGAGGCCCTCACCGGCCCAGTCGTCCGCGGGGATACGGCGACGATCGTTCGTCATCTCGAGTCGCTGGCGGTCGATGACGCGAAGCTGTACCGCGCGCTGGGGCGGGCCGCCCTCGAGCTGGCGCAAAAGCAGGGAATGGACGAAGCAACGGCGGAAAAAGTCGCGGCGGCGTTGGCTACTGATCTACCACCCGTACTCCGGAAGTCGGGGAGAATCTAAACTCACGCGTTGGCACGGTGCCGTTCACCGTGAGACGCTGCAGGGTAATCGTCCGCCGCTGGCCCGAGTTCTCGACGATGTCGATCCGCCGTACCAATCCGTCCTGCCGCGCAATCCACACCGTCGCTTGCGAGTAGGGGAGATCCTGCCCGCGCGGCGTGAGCGCGATGACGTCGACTGCGGCGCCGCCGACGGAATCGGCGCGCACGTAGCGGGCGCTGTAGCGCTCCCGCGGATGCTCCACAAACTGGCCGATCAGATTCGGTCCCGTCGTGCCGGAGCCGGGGATCGCGGTCCGAATCACCTGTCCGGGCGTCGTGCTGGGCGTGTAGAGCCAGAGGCGGCGTCCGTCCGCTACGATGCGGTCGTTCTTCGGCTCGCTGAACCGCATCGCGAAGTAGTTGGGGCGCCGCTGGAACAGTTTGCCGCGTGTGGTATCGGGATCGCCGAGCATGGGGTTTTCCACGACCTGGACGAAGTCGGCCGAGAGGGTCCGGACCGTGTCGAAGCTGCGGCTCGCGCGGTCGAGAATCGGTGCAGGATCCTGGGATTGAAGGTTGGACGGTTGGAATGTTGGAAGGAGCAACATCATTCCAACTTTCCAACCGTCCAACATTCCAACCTTCACGCGCCCACCGCCGCCGGCTCAGCCACCCGCCGCCCAATCGCCTCGGCGATTATTCGGACCTCGCGCATCAGCTGCGCGAACTGATCCGGGAAGAGCGATTGCGCGCCATCCGACAGCGCCTCTTCGGGATTGGGATGGACTTCGACCATGATGCCGTCGGCCCCCGCGGCGATCGCGGCCCGCGCCATGGGGATCACCTTGTCGCGCAGGCCGGTGCCGTGCGACGGATCGGCGATGATCGGCAGATGCGACAGCTTATGGACCACAGGGATGGCCGTGAGATCGAAGAGATTGCGCGTCGCCGGATCGAAGCCGCGCACGCCGCGCTCGCACAGAATGACGTCGTGATTGCCTTCGGCGAGCAGGTATTCTGCCGACAGGAGCAGCTCCTGCACTGTGGCGCTGATCCCGCGCTTCAACAGCACCGGCTTGCCGCAGCGGCCCGCGACCTTGAGCAGCGAGAAGTTCTGCATGTTGCGCGCGCCGATCTGCACGATGTCCGCCAGCTCGGCGACCCAACCGAGACCGTTCTCATCCATCGCTTCGGTGCAGATGAGGAGGCCAGTCTCTTCGCCGAGTCCCTGGAAGGAGTAGGGGGAGCTGCGCGGTTTCCAGGCGCCGCCGCGGAGGACGACCGCTCCCGCGTCCTTCACCTGGCGCGCCGCCTCGATGATCTGGCGCTCGGTTTCGACCGAGCAGGGGCCGGCGATCGCCACGACCTCCGCGCCGCCGAAGGCGACTCCTCCAGGCAACCGAACGATGGTGGGATCGGCCTTCCACTCCCGGCTGACCTGCTTGTAGGGCTGGGAGACATGAATGACCTCGTGGACGCCCGGCAGGCCTTCGAGCCGCGATGCGTCGACGCGTCCGTCATTTCCGACGAGTCCAACGGCGGTGCGCTGATTGCCGGGCATGGGCTGTGCCTGATAGCCCATCTCCTCGATGACGGAGATGACTTTCTGTACTTCGTCGGGCGTGGCACCATGCCGCATCACGATCAGCACGACTAGCGTCTCCCGTCTCCAATGGTGAAGCGATCCCCGTCCTGCGCGGCCGACACCGGTCCGCCAAAGCGCGTGCCGGCGAGTTTTGCCGGGTCCGACGTTTCTACCGGAGGATAGAAGTGCGTCAAGACTAACCGCTTCGCTCCCGCTTCTTTTGCCAGGTCCCCGGCCTGTTGGGGAGTCAGGTGAATGTCCATCGCCCGTTCTTCGGGCAGGGAGCACTCCGCGAGCAGCAGATCGCACCCGGTGGCCCAGCGCGCCAGCTCGCTGCTGGGCCCGGTATCGCCCGTATAGACGAGGCGGCCCTCGGGCGCGACGAGCGACAGCGCCACGCTCTCGGTGGTGTGGGGGACGGGGAACGTCTCGAGATTCACGTCGGCGTTCAGCGGAAACGGCTCACCGTCGCGCACGTCCAGAATGCCGATCGGAAATCCGGGGTCGAGCAGCCAATCGCCGTAGCCTTCGGCCAGCGTGCGCAGCAGCTGCACCACGCCCGGTGGTCCGAGGATCACGAACGGTTCGCGGCGCGGCGGCTCCGTCGTGTACTTGAGCGCGTACACGAGCATCGGCAGCTCGCCCCAGTGATCGGGATGGAAATGCGTCAGGATGACGTGCGTCACCTGATGCCAGGGCAACCCGAACTCTGCAAGCCGGTGCAACGAGCCCGCGCCACAGTCGAGCAGCATGCGCAGGTCGCCGCGCGCGACCCAGTGACAGGGACAGGTGCGGCGGGCGGAGGGTGCGACCGTGCCGGTGCCTACGGTGACGAGTTCCATACTCACTTTCCGCGAAAGACGATCCGTTTGAAGACCAGCAGTCCCGGCGCCTTGAGCTTGGCGAGATACACGCCGGCAGGCAACAGGTGCCCATCGTCGGTGCGGCCATCCCACATCAGCCGCGGGTCACAGACCCCTCCGCTGCCCGAGCCGCGCCCATAGCGACCGGGAGCCAAAACGCCCGTGAAATCAGGCCCGGGAACGAACCGGCGCACGCGATTGCCGCGCAGGTCCAGAATGTCGAGCTCGACCACGCCCGCCAGGGCGAGGTCAAACCAGATGCAGGTCGAGTCCCGGCCGGCCGCGGGGAAGGGGTTCGGGAAGTTTTGGTAGAGCAGCGTGGCCGTCGGCATGCCGAGATCTACGACGAGAAACGATCCCTGGCTTCGGATGATGCTGGTGTCGGGCCCGGCATGCACGACGAGCAGCCAGCGATACGCGGTATTGCGCTCGAGGGGCTGCGGGAGCTCGAACGTCGTATCGGTCAGATTTGCGACGTTGAATGCTGTGACCCCGGTTGCCACAGTTTGCACTTCCAGGTCGAACGTCAGTGGCCCGAGCGGTGCTGAGATCTGTGCGGCCTTCCATCTGAACGTCGGCTGCGCCGTGTCGACGATCATGCCCGCGGGGTTGCTCAATGAGGTCAGCGTAGCCCAGGGCGGTACGGTGATGGGGCCGATCAACCCGCTGGTCGCCGTTTCGCCGCTGGCCGCTATCGCATCGACGCGCCAGAACAGGCTTCCCGCCTTGAGCGCCTGCTGAGTGGCGAATGTCTCTGCGGTGGTGAGCCGGTCGACGAAGGGGGCGCCGAGCGCGCTGTCGCGGCTGATCTGTAGGTGGTACGTCACCGGTGTCGCGGATGCGGGCACCGTGCCCACCGTCCATGAGAACGTCGGGGTGATCGTCGTCAGCGGTCCGGCGGCGGGCAGTGGCGCCGTCGCGGTCACGCCGCCCGGGAAAACCGCGGCGGCAGCGACGTCGGGCCGGCCCCAGCCGTAGATCGTGTCGGGGGCCGCGCGCTTCGACGCCGTGCTGCGAAAGGCCGCGCGCAACTCCATGGGCAAGAGCGACGGGTGCATCTGCTTGACCAGCGCAGCACTGGCGGCGACCAGCGGCGTAGCGAAGGACGTGCCGTCCTCACGCCGCACCTGCCCGACGCCCGTGACGACACAGACAGCGACGCCTGGTGCGGTGAAGTCCGGCTTGATGCGTCCGTCCGCGGTCGGCCCGCGCGATGAGAATCCGGCAATCGTCCCGAGCGAATCCTCCGCGCCGATCGTCAATACGGAATCGCCGTCCGCGGGAGTGGAGATCGATCGCGGGGACGGCCCGTCATTGCCGGCGGCCGTGACGACCAGAATGCCGCGCTGCGCCGCCAGATCGGCGGCGACCGTCGTCACGGCGACGTCGCCGTTCAGCTGCGACGGTGTGTAGCTGAAGCCGTTGTCGAAGCTGTAGTAGCCCAGGCTCGAGGAGACGATGTCCACGCCGATCGAGTCGGCCCATTCGAGCGCGGCGACATAGTTGTCTTCTTCGACGCGCGTCTCGCTGCGGACGTCTTCGGTCTTGGCCAGCAAGAAACTCGCGCCCCGCGCGATGCCGTGGAGCCGGCCCGCGACCTCACCCGCGAACAACGACCACGTGGCGGTGCCATGGAACTGGGCACTGGGGTCATCGGCTGGCTCGTTCTTTACGACGTCGTCACCGAAAACGAAGTCATGTTGCGCGGTAATGGTGATGCCGTTGAACGCCGGGTTCGCGGTGTCGAATCCGGTGTCGAAGATCCCGATACGCACGCCCGTTGCATCGACCCCCTGATCGGTGAGCGGCCGGAGATGGAGCTGGCGGTACGGCATGGCCGACGGACCCAGCACCGGATCGTCGCCGGGCGTGACGCCGCAGGTGTCGCCCGGTACGAGTGCCGGTGCGGCAATGATGCGGGGAACGGGGCTCGTCCGTCGGAGCTTGAAGCGTCCCAGCGGCTGGATGCGCCGCAGGTCGCGGTCCTGCAGCAGCTGGCGGAGCGCAGCTGCCGGAACGTCCGCGCTGACGGCCTGGAGCCAGCGGCTGCGGACGCGCACGCGCGCTCCCAGCGCGGCGGCGCGATCGCGAATCGCGTCGAGTGAGGCGCTCGGGCGGGCGAACAACCAGACGGAGACGGTGGTGTCCTGGACACGCGCCAGGAGACGCGGCAACACCGGGGAAACCGCGGGCCGCTGCGCTGCCAACCCGGCAGGCAGGAAGACGAGCCAGATAAACCGCCGCATCACTAGGGGCTAGGGGTTAGGGCTTGGGGCCTGGGGGAAACCTAGGCCGGTTCCATTTGACCGAGACGGACTCCAACGATAGTAGAGACCCCCGGCTCCTGCATGGTGACACCGTAGACGGCGTCCGCCGCCTGCATCGTCCGAGGATTGTGGGTGATGACGATGAACTGCGTCTGGTCCTTGAACTCCGCCAGCAGGCGCACGTAGCGCCCGACATTCGCGTCGTCGAGCGGCGCGTCGACCTCGTCGAGCAGGCAGAAGGGACTCGGCTTGGCGAGGAAGATCGCGAACAACAACGAGACCGCGACCAGCGTGCGCTCACCCGACGACAGCAGATGGATGCGCTGCGTGCGCTTGCCGCGCGGGGCGGCGTGGATCTCGATTTCGCTTTCGAGCGGCTCATCCTCGCTCGCGAGGCGGACGTCGCATTCGCCCCCGCCGAACAGCGTCTGGAAAACCGAACGGAAGTGCTCGCGCACTTTCGAGAACGATTCGAGGAACAGCGTCTTCGCGGTCTGATCGATCTCGCGCGCCGCCTGCTGCAGCGAGTTGCGGGCCGACACCAGGTCGTCGCGCTGGGTCATCAGGAATTCGAGTCGCTTGGTCTCTTCGGCGTGCTCCTCGACGGCGAGTGCGTTCACGGGGCCGACCGCGTCGATGGCGCCGCGCAGCCGGTCGTTCTCCTCGCGCAGCCACTCCAGGTCGCCCGCCACTTCCGGCGCGTCGTCGAGCAGCTGATTGAGCGGCTTGCGCCATTCAGTTTCGACACGCTCCACAAGCCCGCGTTTGCGGCCCTCGATCTCGGTGCGCTCGAGCTGGAGCCGGTGTTCTGCTTCGCCCAGCGCGGCGAGCGCCTTCCGTGCCTGATCGAGCGCACCTTCGGCCTGGCCGACGTCGGCGTCCGTCATGCCCATCTGCGCTTCGGCGTCCTTCGCGGCGGTGTCGAGCTCCGTGAGGGAAAGCCGCCGCTCCTGCAGCGTATCCTGCCACTGCGCCCGCTGCGTGGTGAGCGACGCCGTCTCCTGCTCGATTCGGGCGATCTCCTCCGCCCGGGCACGAGCTTGCTCCCGCGAGCTTTGCGCATCGCCGTGGGCGCGGCCGGCGCGCTCCGACGCGGCGGCGAGCCGCGCTTCCACCTGCGCGGCCTCGACCTGCCAGCGGACGCGCTGCTCCCGCGCCGCTTCCTGCTGCGCCTCGAGATCGGCCAGGCCGGCGCGCTCGCTGCCGAGCTGTTCCGCGGAGAGGACCCGCTCGCCTTCCCGCTCCTGCAGCTCGACGTGGAGCGCGCCGCGCCGCGTTTCGACCTCCGCCAGGCGCCCGGTGAGCCGCTCGACCTGCGCCGCGGCCTCTTCGGCCTCGCGCCGGGCGTGAATGAGCCCGCGATCCGCTTCGCCCTTTTCCGCACCGGCATCGAGCTCGGCACGGCGCGCCTGCTCGGCTCCCTGTCCGGCTGCCGTGAGCGCCGCTTCTGCGGTCGTCAGCTCTTTTACGGTGGACTCTTCGGCCGTGCGCGCCCGCTCGAGATTCGTGGTGGCCTCCCGCCACTCTTTCTCCAGCGCTTCGAGCTCGGCGCGCCGCTGCAGCGGCCCCGCGGCCGGAGCGCTGCTGTCGAGCACGACGGCGCCGTTGGCGCGGCGCAGCGCGCTCGCGCTGATCACCTCGTGTCCCGCGAGGAGCGCGCGGACCCACGCCGCGGCCGCTCCGTCCACCCGCAGCTCATCTTTGAGCGGATGCCCGTCGGCGCCGAGCCGCGGCCCGGGTACGCACGGCAGCAGCACCAGGGGGCCCGGTTGCGTTTCCGCGTGCCAGGCGGCGATCGCGTCGATGACGGACGCGTCGCTGACCAACACCGCGTGCAGCCACTCACCGAGTAACCGCTCCGCCAGCTCGGCATCGCGCCGGCTGGTGCGGACATAGTCAGCGAGCGGACCCAGGACACCGGGTAGCTTCGCTTTCAGCAACGCCTGCGCGGCGGGTGCAAGACCCACGTGCTCGCGGTCGAGCTCGCCGAGCGCGTCGCGCCGGGCCTCGAGCTGCGCCAGCGCGGCCTCGGTCTGGCGTCGCGCCGATCGGGCACTCATCTCTTGTTCATGCAGCGTGCCGACGTGCCGACGTGCATGCTGTAATGCTTCGACAGCGCGAACTGCGGCTTGTGCGTCGCGATTGACGCGCTGCGCGGCAGCGTCGGCGTCGCGCGCCGCGTCGCGCGCGGCCGCATCGCGTTCCTCGCGCTCCCCGGCTGCCACCGCCAGCTGCTCGCGCAGCTCGCCGCGCTCGCGGTCGAGCGCGCCGCCCTCGATTTCGAGCGCGCGCGCGGTCTCGGCGCGGCGTTGCAGCGCTTCCTCGAGCTCGCGCACCGCGAGGCGTTCCGCGGTGAGCCGGCCACGGATGCTGTCCTCGTCGCCGGTCCGTGCTCCCAGCGCGCAGTGCACAGCGGTGAGATCGCGCTCGGCGGCGGCACGCTCGACGGCTGCCGCTTCATGCTCGCGTTCCGCCTGCGCCGCGCGCCGCTCGGCCTGGACGCGCTCATCGCCCGCCGTCTGCCGCCGCTGGCCTGCGTTGTTCAGCCGCTCCGCGGCAAGGGCGAGATCGCTCTCGAGCCGGCCGACCTCGAGCTTGGCATCGGCGAGCCGGCGCTCGACTTCGGTGCGCCGCGCTTCCGCCGTGTGCCGGGCCTGCACGCGGGCTTCGCGCTGGTGCTCGGCGTCGTCGAGGCGGGCGCGCGCCGCGGGCAGTTGCCCGGCCAGCTCGCGCGCCCGCACCCCGAGCGCGCCGAGCGACAGGTCGAAGTCCTCGATCTCCCGCCGCACCAGCGTCATCGCGACGCCAAAGCGCTCTTCGATCATCTTGCCGTAGCGCTCCGCGCGGCCCCGCTGGCGTGCGAGACTGCGGACTTGCGTCTGCACTTCGGCGATCAGGTCTTCGAGTCTGGCCAGATCGGCTGCCGTCTCCTCGAGTCGCCGCTCGGTGCTCTTCTTGCGGTCGCGATAGAGCCCGATGCCGGCGGCCTCCTCGAACAGCGCCCGCCGCTCCTCGGCTTTTTCCGAGAGCAGGGCTTCGATCATCTTCGCTTCCATGACGACGGCGGCGTCGGCGCCCAGGCCGGTGCCGCGCAGCAGGTCCTGGATGTCGCGCAACCGCACCGACGAGCGATTCAGGAGGTAGTCGCTCTGGCCCGAGCGCGAGAGCCGGCGCGTGACGACGACCTCCTGATACGCGATCGGGAGGCTGCCGTCGGAATTATCGAAGACGAGCGAGACTTCGGCGACGTTCAATGGCCGGCGCCCCGTGGATCCCTGGAAGATCACGTCTTCCATCTTGCCGCCGCGCAGCAAGCGCGGCGACTGCTCGCCGAGCACCCACCGCACCGCGTCGGAGATGTTCGACTTGCCGCAGCCGTTCGGCCCGACGATCGCGGTCACGCCTTGCTCAAAGGGCAGCTCCACCGATCCCGCGAACGATTTGAATCCGGAAAGCTCGAGCCTGCTCAGTCTCACGGTGTCCCCATGCGAGGGAGTAGGTTCGCGCGCACGCCGGCGCGCCTGAGTGCGGCCTGAGTGAATGCCGCCTGGTCGGGTGCCTCGAAGGCGCCAAGCAGAATGACGCCGTTGGACCAGCGCACCGCGGGAAGGCCGCGGCGGCGGAGCGAGTCGAGCGTCGCCCCCGCGGGCGCGTGATAGGAATACGGAGCCAGCAACAGGTCACCCACCCCCTCGGCGGCAACGCCCCGACGCCAGAGAGCCGTACGGGCGGTCCCGGCCGCCGCGCGCGTGGCATACGAGCCGGCGAGCACGCGGTACCAGACGGGCCCGTTGCCACTCTGCGGCACCGGCGTCACCAGCGCCGGCACGCCCGCGTCCGCGGCAAGGCGGTCGGCATGCGCGAGCGCCTTGTCGAGCGATGCATAGGCCGCGAGCTGAATGGTCCATCCTAGCGTATCGAGGCGCGCGACGGGCTGAGGGTGGAGGTTGGTGGGGGTTGTGGAGGTTGTCGAGGTAGACGAAGCAGGCGGAGCGGTCGGGGCAGGGGCGGCGGGCGGCGTGGCTTGCAGCGCCGACTCGCGTGCTCGCGCGAGCAGTGCCCATCCTCCGACCGCGAGGGCCGTCACCACCAGCGCGGCCAGCGCGAGGCGCCCACGGCGGCGCGGTTCCGCTTCGACCGGGATCATCAGCGGCGGTGACAGGCGCGGACTGGACGGCAGCCAGCGATCGCGCACGACGCCGAGGACCGGCACATCGCGTCCCGGCTCGAATGCGGGACTCACACCTTCCGGCGCCAGGACGATCACGCCGTCCGGCGTTGCCGAGAGCTGCGCAAGTCCCGCCCGCGGCACCAGCGCGAGCAGCAGCGCGCCTTCGGAACGGAATCCCGCGTGCAGCTTCGGCCACCGCGCATGCGCGTACACTTCCGCCGGATGCGCCGTCTCGGACCCGGCGGGAATAATGAAGACGCCTGTGACTTCATGAGCGGCCTTGTTCAGCGAGACGCCATACTCGAAGGCATCCACGATGCCTTCTGTGGCATGGAGGCCCACGGTTTCGTGCAAGGCGGGGTTCTCGAGACAAAGATCCACGAGCGCGACGCGCCGTCCGTCGCGCGCGGCGATGCGGGCGATATCCCACGCGGCTTTCGCGGCCCAGGGCCGATCGTTGGTCACCGGCATCAGGGCCACCAACGCCGCGTTGTCAACGAGCGGCGGAACCAGATGCCCCAGCCGCGACAGCGGCAGCTGCCGGATCGCGGTCACTGTCCGGGTTGGTAGATCCAGAAGGGCCGGCCAAGCCGCCGGCCGGTGGCTTCCGCCTGTTCGCGCGTCGCGTAGGGACCGAGCACGACCCGATAGCCGTCGTCGGGATGCTGCGGTGGCAGGACCCGCGCGGCCAAGCCGGCGCGCGTCAGATCGTCGGCGAGGTGTCCCGACCATTCGGGGTTCTGCGACGTGGACACTTGCACGTAGAGCGGGCCCTCCGCCCCGGTGCCCGCGCTGTCTGACGCAGCCGCACTCGCCGTACTCGCCGGCACACCGCGAGGCCGCCACGAGGTCAGAACCCAGATGTCGGCGGCGCCGTTGGTGACTTTTCCGACTTCGGTCAGCGAATCGGGTCGGGCCGACAGCACGTCCTTGCCGCGCCGATAGAGCAACACCCCATCGGGGGAAATCGTCGGCAAGTCGGCCTGCCATTCGGTGGGCACGGTACCGGTGTGGCGCTTGATCGGCAGATCGACGATCCACGCGGAGTCGCCGGTCGACGGACGAGCGAGGAGCCAGCGCCCGAGCGGATCCAGACGAAGCGCGGCCACAGGGCCCGGCACGGCGACGCCGTCCAGCTCCTTGCGCTCGTAGCGATCGACGACGGCGAGTCCCGGCACGTTGCGCCGCGCGACGTAGATGCGATGGCCGGACGGCGAGAACGCGAGTGCGCGCGGCGCATCGGCCAGTCGCACGAACGAGGGGTCGCGGCGGCCGAGCGGATCATAGAACGTCACGCCGGAATCACTGGCGACCGCGACGAGATCGCCCCAGCGCGTCGCCGCGACGTCACCGCCTGCCGCGATGGGCCGCACGGTGGCCGGCTGATCGGCCGCGGCGATGAGCAGGCGATCCTGCGGGATCACGCCGACCAGGTGCTGATCGGTCGCGCCGAACAGATCGCGCGGGAGTGCCGTCAGCGCCTGCGGCCAGGCGAATCGCGTTCGGCGCGACAGCGAGACGACGCGGCGCGACGAATCCACGGCGTAGAGCGTGCCATCGGGGCCGAGGGCCGCCTGCTTGATCGTCGTCCCGACGGTGTCCACACGGCCGCTGCCCAGGTCGAGCGCGAGCAGCTCATGCTTCACGGTCGTGACGAACAGGAATTCCGATTCGGGATCGAGTCCGACCACACGGTCGACAGGGGGCAGTCTGCCCTTCAGCACCCCTTCGACCGCGGTCAGTCGGGGCAGGCGGTAGAGCTGAGGAGTCCCGCCCTTGGCAGGGAGCCGGATCGCTACGCCGGGCGAACGGGCGAGAATCTGGAGCTGGCTAACTCGCTGCGGCGATTGTTGTTGTGACGATCCGGTCGCCGGCGCTTTGGGTCCACAACCCCAGAGCGTGAGTGACGCGAACAGAAGGACGCGGGAGATAGACAAATGGCCTCGCCCGACAAAATAGACAACCGGCGAGGCCATTGCAACTGTTTTAGCGAAGCGGAGTTAGAACGTCGGACCTAAACTGATGGTCCAATACGCGCGTTTCAGCGGCCGGTCCAGCGGTTTGGTGTAGTCGACCCGCATGATCAACAGACCGAAGACGTTGGCGCGGATCGAGCCCCCCCAGCTCCGCAGCGGCGCGCGCACCAGCACCGGATTGTCGCTCGTGTCGCGGCGCCATTTGACGGTGCTCGCATCGTTCCAGGCCATCCCGATGTCGTAGAACACCGCGCCTTCGATTGGCGGGAAGCCCAGCGGGAGGAAGCCCAGCACCAGGCTGCGTGTCAGCGGAAAGCGCAGCTCGACGCTGCCGACGGTGATCTTCGACCCGATCAATTGATCGAGCTCGGCGCATCCCGTTTGCGAATTCGACAGCGGGTTGGCGACGCACTCATGACTGCGGAACGATCCGGCGGTGTAGCCGCGAATCAGATCGGTGCTGCCGAGGAAGACCGGAAAACGATCGGCATCGCGTCCGAACCGTCCGAACAGCATGCCGCGGACGGCGAACGTGAACGGCCGGAAAAAGATGTAGCGCCGGTAGTCGATCAGCCCGGCGGTGAATTGCCAGCTGCCGAATGCCGGTGCGACCGAGAAGCGCGAGCGTGACCCCGCGAACGGGCCGACGTAGCCGAACAGCGTGTTGTCGTGCACGTGCGCGATGGACGGTTGCACGAACGTCGCGGACGGACCGCCGCCCTGCGCGAGCTGCTGGTCGACGAATCCTCCCGTGTTCGCGTCGTAGGACGTCAGGAGCGTCAGCGTCGCTTCCGCGATGTTGACGGCATGGAGGCCCAGCTCGATGCGGTTGAAGCGGCTGAACGGATAGGCCGATTCCGCGAACAGGTCGCGAATGACGAAGCGCCGGATGCGCGTCGCGAAGACATCGAGGCTGTCGCCCGCCCGGCGCGGGTCCTCCACGCGCGTCCAGTCGCTGCCACCGTAGAAGTACAGCGGATCCTGCGAAAAGCCGGCGGCCCAATTCAGGCGATGGGTCTGATTGACGTAGAGGCCGAGGAATTGCGCTTCGCCGATGCGGCCGTTGATCGACCCCGCCAGCACCACGGAATGGTTGCCGAGGATGTCGGACAGCGCGACCGCCGTCCCGCCAAAGACGCCGCGGCCGAAGTTGTCGCGCTCGTAACCGATCGTCGGACGCACCACATAGTCCGCGGTGAACCGCACCTTGTACGGTCTGAACGTGAACTCGTTCGTGTCCGGCAACGCGAGCGTGGCGGAGTCCAGCAGTGCCCGCACGGTCATCGCCGGCGCTGTCGCCGAGGATTCGCCCGGCTGCGGCAGTGCCGACGGACGGAATCCCGTCGCGGTGCGATAGATCGAGAGGCTCGTCGCGGAGCCGGTCCCGCCGAGCGCGTTGGTCGCGGGGACGGCCGCCACGAACGGCGGTGCCTTGAGCAGCGTGTCCCGTGCCTCGGACTCGAGCAGGGTCACGACCGGTTGCGTCGCCGGTCCGCGATACGGCGCGCGGCGCAACGAGCGCGGATTCTCCACCGAGTACACGCTGTACTGGCCGTCTTCGTAATAGACGAACGCCATGCGGTCGGCCTGCGGTGCCCAGGTGAGCACGGGGGAGAGCGGCGTGATGCCCTGCACCCCGGTGAACATGTTCGTGAGCTGATAGATCTGCGCGTCGGCCATGTCGTACAGGAAGACGTTGTTGATGCCGGTGCGATCGGACACGAACGCCAGCGACCGGCCGTCGGGCGCCCACACCGGATTGATGTTCTTCCCGGTCTCCATGTTCCGCAGCAGATCGATGGCGCCGCTGTCGAGGTGCAAGAGGGCGATACGCAGGTTCCCGAAGCGCAGCAGATCGAAGTCGGTCTCGCCGCCGCGATCGGTGACGAACGCGATCGTCTTGCCGTCGGGCGACCACGCCGGGTGCAGATCGGCGAACTTGTCGTCGGTCAACCGCCGCAGGCCCGTGCCGTCCCGCTTGATGACGAAGAGATCGGTGAAGCCGTTGGTGAAGCCGGTGAAGACGAGCTGCTGCCCATCGGGCGACCACTGCGGAGTCTGCAACCCGCTCAATCCCACGTGGATGCGCCGCTCTTCGCGGCCGCGTTTGACGTCGAGGATCACGAGATCATCGCGGTCTTTTCGCTTGGCGGCGATCGCGAAGTAGCGGCCGTCGGGAGAAAACGCGCCCGCCGAATTGATGAAGCGCAGGCTCTCGTAGTTGTTGTTTTGCGTCGATTTCACGAGCCGCCGCTTGACGCGGCCCGTCTCGGCATCCGCCAGCCAGAGATCGATGAAAAAGCCGCCTTGATCGCCGAAGAACGCGAGGTCCTTGCCGTCGGGGGTGAGCGCCGGCGCCAGGAAAATGCGACCGTGCGTGCGCCGCTGGGTCAGCGTCGGCTGCGCGATACGACGCGCCCGATAGTGATCGCCGAGCTGCGGCAGAAACGTCGTCTGAATCGCGTCGCGCCAATCGTTCGACAGATCTTCGAGCGAGCGCCCCAGGGCGCGTTTGAAGGCGGCGTCGAGCCCCGAGGTCGCGGAGCTCTGCAGGATCTCCCCGATGACTTCGTCTCCCCACTTCTCGCCGACATACGCCCACAGCGCGTGCCCGTAGCGGTAGGGGAAGATGTACGGATCGGTCGTCATCTCTTCGATCGAGGGGAGGTGCCCCTCGAGGGCCGCGTCGCGCAGCCACATCGCCGTCTCGGGATTGATGGGACCGAGCGACAGATACTCCGCCATGCCTTCCATGAACCAAAGCGGCGGGTTGACGGCCACGAGCGTCTGCACGCCCGCGCCGGGGCGGCCGCGGCTGTACACGTCGTACTGGAACTGGTGCACCATCTCGTGCTGCAGCACGTGCTCGAACTCGGCGTACGAGCCGGTGAAGGGGAGCACGGCGCGGTGCTTGAAGAATTCCGTGACCCCGCCGAGTCCCTCGCCCGACGCGTCGACGACGTTCGTCTGCTGGAAATCGGACTGCGAGGCGTACAGGATGATCGGCTTGCGGCTCTGGAACTGATGGTGGAGGATGCGCGACAGGCGGGCGTAGGCCCGTTCGGCCATGCGCGCCGCGTCGAGCGCCCCGCCGCGCTCGTCCGGATAGTAGTAGATGTCGAAGTGCTCGGTCTGAATCGATTGGAACTTGAAGCTGCGGTACTGCACCTTGTTTTGCCCGAAGTACTGCGCAGCCGCCGGCGTGGCCAGGATCCCGAATCCCAAGACGACAATCAGACGAGTCATCGTACGTCGCATACCTGCCTAGCCTTTCGCCCCTGCATCAACCACTGGAGCATCTCCCCACAAGCGTTCGAGCTGGTAGAAGTCACGCAGCTCGGGATGAAATACGTGCACCACAAAGTCCACGTAGTCGAGCAACACCCAGCGTCCCTGCGCCAGCCCTTCCACATGATGCGGCTTCAGGCCTTTGGGCGCGAGCGCCGTGACGAGGTGGTCCGCCATGCCCCGCACGTGCGCGTCCGACGTTCCGGAGACGATCACGAAGTAGTCGGTCGCCGCGCACAGGCCCCGCAAATCTAATACTACCGGATCGACCGCCTTGCGATCCAGTAAGGCGTCCACAACCTGTGAGAGCTCCGTCGTTACTCCTTCACCACCGTCACCCGCACCTCGGGCCGCACCTCGGGATGGATCTTGATCCCGACGTTGAACTCGCCCAGCTCGCGAATCGGCTCGTGCAGGTCGACCTTGCGCTTATCGACCTTGATGCCGAGCTCCTCGAGCTTGCGCTGAATGTCGCTCGCGGTAACGGAGCCGTAGAGCTTTTCCTCCTCGCCGACTTTCACCGCGAACGTGAGATGCACGTCGGCGAGCCGCGTGGCTTCCGTCTCGGCCGCCGCCTTCTCGGCAGCCTGCTGCTTCACCAAACGCTCCCCCTCATAGGCGATCTTCTTCTTGTTGGCCTCGGTCGCCGGATAGGCGAGGCCCTTGGGGAGGAGGTAGTTGCGGGCGTAGCCGTCTTTGACCTTGACGACTTCGCCGACTTTTCCCAGATGCTGCACGTCTGCCCGCAGAATGATTTCCATCTCGTAGATCCTCAGGGTGTGTTGGACCGCTGTCGCTGCCGGGCTTCGGCCAGACGGCGGCGGTATTGGTACCACGTATCGGTGATGCCGAGCGTGCACAGCCCCGGGAGCACGAACACCAGCGGCACGGCCAGCGCGGCCGCGGCGGCCGCGACGACCCCCAGCGTCAGCGCCGACACGCCGAACGCCTCGGCGAACGTCGCGACGATCGCGGCGCCGCGCAGCACGAACAGCGTACTCGCCACGAGTCCCAGGTTGGTGCCGGCGACGTGCAAGAAGCTCGAAACCGGCAGGATCAGCACGCCCAGCCAGGCGACGATGCCCCAGACCCAGCCGTCGCCGATGCTGAAGTCCTTGAAGCGCATCCGGGGGGCGCTCTCTCCCAACGCGGCTGATCCGATGCGCCGCTGCAGCTGCCACGCGAGCGCCAGCCCCGCGATCGTTTGGAGGGCGAGCATGCCGGGCCAGGTGAGGCTGATGAAGCGCACCATCGGTTCATAGATGGAGAAGGCGTCGGGCGCGACTTCCACGATCGTCCGCATCGTGAGGCTCGCCTGGCGCGTCGCTTCCCAGCCCAGCGCGCCCCAGGCGTCCGATCCCCACATCACCTGAATCAGCAGCGCCGCCGCGAGCCCGGCCGCCACGGTCGACCGGAACGCCTGGCGCAGGATCGTGTCGGGGCGCAGCAACACGAACGACACGAACGCCGCGCTGGCGAGCACGATGTAGGCGCTCGTCGCGGCGGCGAGCCGGCTGCCGCTCCCTCCACTCAGCACCAGGAACGCGAGACTGACCGCGCCGATCATCGCGGCGATGGGTTGCGACCAGCCGGGACGGTCGCCGGTCGCGGGGGGGGGCACGATGATCAGCAGCGCCGCGCACGGCAACCCGACCAGGCTGGGATGCGCCCAGAGCAGGTACGCCAGCAGCGCCAGGATCAGGCGCCACCACGACTCTTTGGCGGCGGGGGCGGGGGCGGGGGCTATGCGGTGTAACCTTTGATATAAGGAAGCAGCGCCAGCTGCCGCGCGCGCTTGATCGCCGTCGCGAGCTGCCGCTGGTGGCGCGCGCACATTCCCGACAACCGGCTGGGCAGAATCTTGCCGCGCTCGGTGAGGAAGCGGCTCAACGTCCGGTCATCCTT
>WNGB01013270.1_pt1 | contig 18422 bp, 18 predicted proteins | sample 5400681 | NCBI WGS metagenome assembly WNGB01 (sample SAMN13153367, study PRJNA577476) | soil metagenome | isolation source: 115 cm soil or saprolite under grassland replicate 2 | place: USA:California | collected 2016-06-15 | reverse complement strand
GAGCTGGTCGCGGCGGCGCAGCAGGAAGATCTCACGACACCGGCCCGGCAGCTCGGCGATCGCGCGCTGTACGGCGTCGTCCAGCTCGCCGCGCACGTAGAGGTCCTCCGGGGTGTCCGCGGTCGGCGTCTCCTCTCGGGCCACGCGGTCGACCCACGCTGCCGCCACGCGCCGGTGGCGCAGGTACTTCAACGCACGGTTCCGTGCCGCCACAAAGAGGTAGGGCCGGGTCAGGCGGTCCGCGTCGCGCGGGCCGCGGCCGTCCCACAGGTGAAGGAAGAGATCCTGCACCAGGTCTTCGGCGGCGTCCGCCGATCCCACGAAACGAAGGACGTACTCGCACAGCTCGACGTAATACGCATCGAACAGCGACTCCCACGCGGGAGCGACGTCGAGGGCAGGGAGCGGGTTGACGGCCACTGTGGGGTAAGGGTTCGGGACTGCGGGACCGATGGCGGAAGCCCGCAGTCCCCTTTGGGGCGGTTATACGGCCACGCCGGGCATGCGTCAAGACCGGGTGTTGCTGCGGTGCAACAGCCCCGAAAGACCCCAGCGTCACCCGTGCGGCGGGCCTAAGCGCTCGGCGACTTTTGTGTGCTTCTGGGAGAACCAAGATCCGCTCTGTAGGAGGGTCCTGCCGCCCCGGGGCAAAGGACCATGAACGCTGCCTAGGAAGCGAGAACAATGGGCGCCGCGAGCGGCGCTGACGGGTGAAAATGCGACAAGGGGCCGCTCAGGGGATCTCGCGCTTGAAAAAGACCCGAGCGCTCGCCGTACCGTCGCTCCACGTGAACGGGGTCGCCGTCACCAGTTCCCAGCCTTGGGCGCCGAGCGCGTTCAGCTCGCACGTGGGCTCGTGCGGGTCGCCCAGGGCGCACGTCTTGTACTGCCAATGTCGCGGGCTCACCGGGCGACCGAAAGCAGCCGCCACCACCGTCAGGATAGCGAGCCACCAGAGGGGTTTCGTGTTCATGGAATGTCGCCTGAGGTGGAATGTTGGTGATGTCATGCGCCCAACGCTTAGGCGCGGTGGTCGGCCGGAGGGGGGGCCGCTTGAGATATTGCACGACCGCGCCGTACTGACCGCCCTCCAATGCGTAGACAGTGTGACTAATGTCCTCGTGGACGCCGAGCTTGCTTGACCACTTACCATTCGGCAACTGCTTCGCGGCGTGCTGTGGTTTCCCTTGGGCGTCGGCGAAGAGGGCAACCTTCTCAAAGCCGCGCTCCACCGTCCCATCCGTACATGGCTCATAGCCCAGCGTGGCGAACGCGGCTACGAACGCCGCCACGTGCTCCGACCGGTCGATGTTTGGTGGCCAATACGCCTCCCGATGCGGCCCATGAACGGGCCACCACCAGCGGGCGGTATCGTCGGCTGCCCACGCAATGCAGTTGTAGTGCGGACTTGGAGGGCTGGTAAGGAAGAACGGGGCCGTCTTGAGGCGGGGGAACTCCGCTTGAATCTTCGCCCGGCTCAATCAATAAACCCTTCTCGGTCTCCCCATTCGAGCCACGCCTGGGTCATGGCGCGGAGGTTGCCAGCTGCGTCCTCGGGAACCGGATCTATTCCCGTGATGGCGGACAACGCCCAGAACCAGTGGTCCGGCTGCGCAGCAAGCTCGGCCAGGATGTACGGCACGACCGGCATGCCCAGACTGATGACCCGTTGGTAGGGATGGCTCAGGACCATGTCGGTGAGCGAGGAGGAGAAGCCGCGCTCCTCCCTCCAAGTCGCCGCAAGTTCAGCGAACCGCTGCCATAGGGGCTGGCGGCTCATGGGCGCCACGGCATCTTGGTGGGCCCGCATCCATTGGTCGTGCACGGTCTTGGACGCCTGGCCGACGCCGGCGAGGCGCGGCTTGGGCGTGGTCTCAAACCCGGCCAGCGGGGCTGCGAGAGCGCTCATTTGAACAGGTCCTTCGCCTTGTCGGTGAGTGTTCTGAAGAATAGGTCATTCTTCAGTTCGCGCAATCGGTCGAAGGTGGGCCAGAGCTTGTCGGCAACGATCGGGAACGTGCCCGCACGAAACACGTCGATGTCGAGGATCACCGGCACGACCCCCTTCGACTCCTCGCCCTCCGCGATCGTCTCCGTGATGGTCGCGAAGGCCTCCGCCTTGTCAAAGGGGATCACGACGCGAAAGAAGAAGCTCGCCAGGCCCTGCGGGAGCCCGGGGGCGATCTCGGGCACCGTGAGCAGGTACTCCTTGAAGTCGTTGAACGGCAGCGGTAGGTCCATGCGGTTGATGTATCTGAGGGCGATCCGGGTCACCTTCTCCGGCTTCGTCAGCGTCGCGTAGCGGCTCCACAGGTCACGGGCCTCCCGACTGAACGTCTCCCAGTCCTCATACGGTTTGAACCGGCTGAAAGAAAAACCTCGCTTCAGTGCCTGGACCGCCTGCTTGCCGTCCGCCGACTTGAAGATGTAGCCCGTCGGGCCGCCGGAGGTCCTCGTGATCTGGGGAGACTCGGCGGGTTTCATCTCGACTTGGCCGCTCCACATTATGCGCACTTCCTTCGTCGGGTATCGGCCGCCTAGGCGATCCTGAAATGATGCGAGCGTTTCTTGATCAACAGAGCTTGGAAGGATGACGGCGATGCCAAGGGCGGCTTCGACTATGGGAGCGCGTGAAAGGTGTTCAGGCTCGGTCATTGCTTAAAGTGAAGTGGGAGGAGTGCAGCGGTGCAATCATGCTGGCCTTCGGCCGTGGACGCAAGCGCCTCGGCCACAGCGTACGGATTCGCCTCACCGCATCCCCGCCCCTTGGGCAATGCTCTTGAAGATGTCGTCCGCCACGTGGAACCCGTCCCGCCTGAGCGTCCAGTGCATCTTCTTCTTGCCGTCATCTGGCACCACGACGAACGCCCGGATGCGCTGACCGGCGTCCCCCAGTGTGGCCTGACCCCAACCCAGCGTCGAGCGCCCGCGCACGGTGATGCCGGCCGCCTGGGCGCGCTCCACCAGCGTCTCGTAGGGCACGGGGCCATCGGCAAGCTCCGCCTTGAGCCAGGCTACATCCACCTCGTCGACGACGACTTGACCTCGTTGGTCGAGGCGGCGACGCAGGTCGGGGCCAGGAGGGCTGCGGCGCGCCGACCGTCGCCAGGGACCTTGGGAACGGGGGCAGGGCCGTACGCCGGCCCCTTTTCACGTCCGTTCCCCGCCAGCGAGTGGTTTAGGAATGGTTTAGGTGGCGATCCTACCCGTGGTACGGAGCCCGTGAGTCCTTGTCCCGCATAGAGGCGCCGGTCGGAATCGAACCGACGAATAGAGGTCTTGTGTGCCCAGCGTCACCCGTGCGGCGGGCCTAAGCGGTCGGCGACTCGTTCCTTCGCCAACATCCGCTCGGCGAAGTCCATACGCTCCTCGAGTTCGCCGAGCCTGTGCTGCACGTCGTCGAGCGCCTGCGTGAGGCGCGCGACATCTGGCTCGGTAGGATTCTGCCCGGCGCTGCGGTTCGCGCGCCCGACGAGCCGTCGCACCACAACTTGCGCCGCCGCGACCACGACGATGACGAACGCGATGCCGATGGCCCAGCTCGGAATGATCAACACGCTCCACCCCCTGCCCGGCCGCTGCGGAATATAGCTGCGCCACGGCCGGCACGCGCGAGCTCGGGAAAGCCGAGTGGTGCAAGCGAAGAGGCCCCCATTCTCGGGGGCCTCTAACGTATTGGGAGAGTCAAAGAGGCGCCGGTCGGAATCGAACCGACGAATAGAGGTTTTGCAGACCTCTGCCTTACCACTTGGCTACGGCGCCGGGCTATACAGGGCTTGAAATTACTAGGTCGGGGGCTGCTGGAGAACCCTCGGACTGTGCTGCAACTGTGCCATTGAACCGCTTGGCCGCCATACGCCGAAGATCATGGATCAAGCGCCCCGCGCAACCAGCGCGCTTCGTGGCCGCCTGCCACTGATGCACGAGCGTCGTGTAACCGATGGGCTTCCCGTTCCGCTGGAACACGAACGCCCCCTCGCCGGCCCGCCACGCGGCCTCCAGCACTGTCTTCAAGTCGTATGCGGACACGGTCGGGTCGTGAGATCCCAGATGCCCTCCGGCGCCACAACGAGGAGCAGCGGCGCGATCCAGAGGACGGGATCAGCGACCTGGGCAGGCGCGTCCAGGTCGTCGTGCTCTGGCGCCAGCGGGATGACGAGCCGGAGCAAGTGGATCTATCCTCGAGCGGATGCAGCCGAGCGAGTTTTCCTACGAGACGGTGAAGCAACGGTGGGGCGGCGGCGCGTACCGAATCCGCATGTTCGGCGCGTGGGACCGAGCTCGGCGGCAGGAGAAGTACATCAGGCAGGTGGCGTTCTGGATCCATCGCGGGTTCAAGCCCACGCCAGCCCTGCGCGCTCGGTTGCGCCGCGCGGAGGGCTAGGATAGGTTCGCACCGATGCGCCGCCTGCGCGACCGGCGGTTACTGGCTGCCGCTCTAGGACTCGCCCTCGGGACCGCCAACCCGGCCTCGGTGTTGGCGCACGCCCTCGCGCATCATCGTGACCATGAAGCGCACTGGCACGTTCCGTCCCTCGAAGCCCACGACGGACCCGCCGAGCTGTCGTGGCCCGGTCACGCGGGTAGCCACCAGCACGTGCGGCTCGACCAAGCGACGGGGACGCCCACGCAACAGCTGCTTCGCTGTCCGCCCGTCACCGCGACCAGCGCCGATCTCAACCTCGCGACGCCAAAGCGAGTTGGCGTCGTTCCGGTGACAGCCGTTCTAAACCCCGACCCACCTGGCGACGACCCGCCAAGACTCCGCGCCCCACCGCTTAGCTGATCCTCCGCGACACATCCGCGCCGAGCCTCGGCACGGCGGGACTTTCAATCGGGAAAAGGGATTGGATCAGTGCAACTACGAATCGCATCGCTCGCGAGCTTTGTACTCGCCGGGCTGGCGTCGCTTCCCCGGTCAGCTACGTCACAGCGAGCACCGCGCCCGCTCACAATCGAGCAGGTCCTTCGCTCGGTGGCCGGCCGGCACCCGCTGGTCCAAGCCGCTGAAGCGCGCGTGGGTGCCGCACGCGGCTCCCGACTGACCGCGCGACTTCCGCTGAACCCGACGCTGACCTATTGGGTCGAGAACGCACCCTTTCCGGGCCGCGCGGCACCGCTCGGTGTGCCGCAGGAGACCTCCATATACGCGACGCTGCCACTCGAGCCGCTCTGGCAACGGTGGTCGCGCGGAGGGCGCGCGAGCGGGGAGGTCGAAGCGGCGGATGCGGAGGTTTCCCTCGCTCGACGGGACGTCGTCCTCGAGGCCGCCCGCGCGTATCACCGGGTGGCATTGGCGGAGGTCGCGGTTCGCGTAGCGGCAGAGATCGAGGAGGGGTTGGACAGTCTGGTGCGCTTCAACCGCGCCCGAGTAGGCGAAGGCGTGGCGGCAGAAGGAGATCTGATTCGGATCGAGGTGGAACGCGACCGGGCGGCAACCGAGCGCGCGTTTCAGCAAGCGGAACTGGCGCGCGCCCGCGCGCAGCTGTTCCCATTCCTGGATGATGCGACGCGCGCGTCCCTCACGGTTGCATCGCTAACGGTCGTCGTGGACGATAGCGGGGCACTCGTGAGGGAGGCGCTTCCCTCTGAGGCCGAGCTCACTACGCACGCGCTCGAGCGCCGGTCCGACGTCGCTGCCGCGCGCGCGCGGGCGCGAGCGGCGGGAGCCGGGGTGGGCTACGAGCGCTCGCTGATGTTGCGCCAGCTGGGGGCCACCTTCGGCGCCAAGAAGACCGGCGGAACGGCAACGCTGGTGGCGGGCATAACAGTACCGCTTCCCCTGTTCGATCAGAATCGCGGCGAGATCGGCCGCGCGGCAGGTGAGCGGACGGCCGCGGAGCAGGAGCTCGCGTGGGCGGAGCGACGGGCAGCCGCCGATGTCGCCGGCTCGTACGAGGCGGCTCGCGTTCTCCGCGACCAGGTGACCCGGCTTGAAGGAGGGTTTTTGGCGCGTGCAGAGGAGTCGCGCCGTATCGCACTCGCGGCCTATCAGGAAGGCGCCGCTCCGCTGTTTCAGGTCCTCGACGCAACCCGGACTTTGGCTCAGGCCCGACTGAACTACTACGGCGCCGTATTCGCAGCGCGCGAGGGTCTACTCGAACTCTTGGTGGCGGCGGGACTCGATCCGCTGGAACCCCTCGCGGGAGGCTCGCCATGAATGCCGTTACTCGGCTGCTGGCCGCAGCCCTATTCGTCGGTACGGCGTGCCGTCGCAGCGAAGGCGCCGGCGGCGGGAGCGCCGGCGGGAACACCGGGAGCTCCGGGTCTGACGAGGCCCGGGAGATCACAATGAGCGCGGCCGCGATTCAGCATGGCGGCGTACGGTGGGAACCCGCCGCCACGCGCGCCGTCGCCGCAGTGACCGAGGTCCCGGGCCAGCTCGTCCCCAACGAGGATTCAACCGCCCGTCTAGGCGCTCCCGCGCAAGCCCGTGTGGTGTCCGTGCACGTCCAAGTGGGCGATCGGGTGTCGCGGGGCCGGGCCTTGGTCACGTTGCAGAGTCCTGCGGCGAGCACCGCGCGCGCGGATTACGACAAGGCCGTGGCGGACCTCAACGCCCGCCGCTCCCGCGCGACATACGCGCGCACCGCGCGCGAGCGAGCGGAGCGGTTGCTCGCAGCCAAGGCGATCTCCCGCCAAGAGCTCGAGCGCACCCAGGCCGACGACGAGTTGGCCAAGGCCGAGCTGGCGCAGGCAGAAGCCGAGTCGACGCGTACGCGCTCCGCTCTCTTCCAACTCGGGCTGAGCCCCGGAAGCGATGTGATGGCCATGCGCGCCCCGCTGTCCGGCGTGGTGCTCGGCCGCGACGCGGTGCCAGGGGCCGTAGTCGAGGCTGGGGCCCCCCTCGTCTCGGTGAGTAACCCGAGCACCCTCTGGCTGGACATCGCCGCGACCGACCGCGCCGCCTCCGGCATGCGGGTCGGTGGGCGCGTGCGCTTTGGCGTGCCCGCTTTTCCGGTCGACACCTTCACCGCGAAGGTCCTAAGCGTCGGGGGCGCGCTCGATCCCGCGACTCGCACGGTTCCAGTGCGCGCGCTGGTGCAAAACGGCGGCAACCGGCTGCGCGCGCAAATGTTCGCGACCGTGTGGCTCGAGGCTACAGAGGGCGGCGGCGGCACCACAAGCATCGCCGTGCCGGAGAGCGCGGTCATGCTACTCGACGAGCGGCCGGTGGTTTTCGTGGCGCACCCATTGACGGACGGCACGGGGATCGGGTCAGTTCGGTTCGAGCGGCGCGACGTCGAGATAGGAGGCAAGGCGGGAGGTGTCATCCGCATCCTGCGCGGCGTCACCGCCGGCGATCTCATCGTCACCGAGGGTGCGTTCGCCGTGAAGTCCGAGTTCTCCCGTTCGAAGATGCCCCCACAGTGATCCCATGATCGAAAAACTCATTGCGTTGGCGCTGCGTTTCCGCGTCGCGGTCATCGCGATCACGCTGCTGCTCGTCGGGGCCGGCGCGTGGGCGTTGGGCAACCTCAACGTCGACGCCTTTCCGGATCTCACGCCCAACCAGGTGCAGGTCATCACCGTCGCGCCGGGGCTATCGCCCAACGAAGTCGAGAACCTGGTGAGCTATCCGATGGAGACGGCGATGATGGGACTCCCGCGGACGCGCGGCGTGCGCTCCATCTCGAAGGCCGGGATCTCCGTGGTCACCGTGTCCTACGATGACGATGTGGACATGTACTTCGCGCGCGCGCAGGTCACCCAGCGGATGCAGGACGCCGAGGGGAACTTGCCCGCCGGCGTGGAGACGCAGCTCGGCCCGCCCGCAACGCCGATGGGCGAGGTGTTCCAGTACCTCGTCGAGTCGGACAGCCTGTCGCTCATGGAGCTCAAGAACGTCCAGGAGTACACCGTCAAGCCGATGCTTCGAACGATTCCCGGCGTCGCGGACGTCAATTCGTGGGGCGGGATGGTCCAGCAGTTCCACGTCCTTGCTGATCCCTCCAAGCTCGCAGGTTATAACCTGACGCTCTCGGACCTTGAGGAGGCGCTGGCGGAGAACAACGGGAACTTCGGTGCCGGCTACATCGAGACCAGTGGCGAGCGCTTTACCGTGCGCGGGCTGGGACGATTGAGCGATACCAGCGATATCGCCCAGGTCGTCGTGAGCACGCGCGCGGGGGGGACGCCGGTCCACGTGCACGATGTGGCGACGGTCACGTTGGGGCCGATGCCTCGCGAAGGAGCCGTGTCGCGCGACGGCCGTGGCGAGACGTTGTCGGGCATGATCGTCATGCTCAAGGGTGCGAACGGTCATGAAGTCGTCAGCCTGGTCGAGCGGCGTCTCGAAGACGTTCGCCGACTGTTGCCCAAGGGCGTAACGATCCGGGCGTTCTACAATCAGGGAGAGGTGGTCGACCGGACGACCCACACCGTCTTCAAGAATCTGTTCGAGGGCGCCCTCCTCGTCATTCTGATTCTGTTCCTCTTCCTCCGCAATATTCGAGCGTCGCTGATTACCGCGTCGGTGATCCCGCTGTCGATGCTCTTTGCCTTCCTTCTTATGCAGCGGCTCGGCGTCTCGGCGAACCTCATGAGCCTCGGCGCGCTGGATTTCGGCCTGATCGTGGATGCGTCGGTCGTGATGATGGAGAACTTCGTGCGTCGGCTCGCTCACGCCGGACGCGTGACCGAGGATGAGCGCCAACGTCTCATCCGCGAGGCGGCGTTCGAGGTCGGCCGGCCGATCCTGTTCGGCGTTTCCATCATTATCGCCGTCTATATCCCGATCTTCACGCTCCAGGGGCTGGAAGGGCGCATGTTCGCGCCCATGGCGTTCACCGTTTGTGTCGCCGTGCTTGGCTCGCTGTTGTTGGCCCTGGCCTACGTACCGATGCTTGCCTCGTACCTGCTGCGGCACGTCGAGGAGAAGCCGGCGCGTTGGTTCGAGGCGGTGCGCGCGCGCTACCGCACCGCGCTCCACTGGGCGCTCGCGAACCGTTCCAAGGTGGTCGGGACGGCCGGCGCGGTCCTGGCGCTCGCGCTCGCCTCGGTGCCGTACCTCGGGACCGAGTTCATGCCGAAGCTCGACGAGGGCTCCCTGTTGATCGAGACCCGCAGGCTGCCGAGCACGTCGTTGCCTCAGGGCATGGCGATCGCCAAGGACGTCGAGCGCACGCTCATGCGCTTCCCGGAGGTGAGAAGCATCGTCACGAAGATGGGACGCCCTGAGCTTGCGACCGAGACCATGGGTCTCTACGCGGGCGATGTCTACGTCATGTTCCAGCCGCGCCGCCAATGGCAGGCCCGCTCGCCCGAAGCGCTGATCGAGAAGATGGACTCGGCGCTCAAGGAGATCCCCGGCCTCGACTACAACTTCACCGCACCGATGGCGATGCGACTCGACGAGGCGATTTCCGGCGTGCGCACGGAGCTCGGCGTGAAGGTCTTCGGCGACAGCCTCCCCATCCTGGAACGCAAGGCGGCGGAAATCCGCGACGTGATTCGCGGCGTCCGCGGATCTGCGGACGTTTCTGTGGACGTCAGCGCCGGCGCGATGCAGGTCGAGATCGCGCTTGATCGCGGCGCCCTGGCGCGATACGGCCTGAACGTGGCCGACGTGCGGGATGCCGTGCAGGCGGGCATCGGGGGCGTCGAGGCGAGCGAAGTGATCGACGGCCGCAAGCGCTTTCCAATTGTTGTCCGGCTGGCCGACCCCCACCGTGGCACGCCGGAGGCGATTGGGACGCTGCTAATCCGGACGCCCGCCGGCGCGCGCCTGACCCTCGCGCAGGTGGCGCGCGTGCGCGTCGTGGAAGGTCCGGAGGTCATCAATCACGAGAACGGCGAGCGGATGGTCATCGTCCAAAGCAACGTGCGCGGTCGCGACCTCGGCGGTTTCGCGGCGGAGGTGCAGCGCGCGGTGGCGCGGCGCGTCACCCTGCCCGAGGGCTACTTCGTGACGTACGGCGGCCAGTTCGAGAATCAGGAACGGGCCATGAAGCGCCTCATGCTGATCGTCCCGCTTGTCCTGCTCCTCATCATCGGCTTCTTGTATGCGAGTTTCGGGAATGCGCGGCAAGCGCTTCTCGTCATGCTCAACGTGCCGTTCGCGCTCGTGGGCGGCATCGCGGCGCTGTGGCTGCGGAGTCTGCACTTGAACCTCAGCGCGTCGGTGGGTTTCATCGCGCTCTTCGGCGTCGCCGTGCTGAACGGCGTCGTTCTCGTCTCCTACATCAATCACTTGCGCGATCGCGGGCGCCCGCTCGATGCCGCCGTGCGTGAAGGCGCGGACGACCGGCTCCGCTCGAACCTCCTGACAGCGCTCGTCGCCGCCTTTGGGTTCATCCCGATGGCGATCTCCACGAGTCAGGGGGCCGAGGTCCAGCGCCCGCTCGCGACGGTAGTGATCGGTGGGCTGCTGAGCTCCACCTTCCTCACTCTGATTGTGTTACCGGTGTTGTACGAATGGCTGGAGGAACGCTGGCCCGAATGGGCACGCCGGTTCCACCATCAAGTCAAGCGCCGCATCCGGCGGCGGCCGCCCTCCGAAACGCTCGAGCCGACGGGCACCAGGGATTGAGCACTGGTCCCCAGGAAGCTTCTGTACCCGGCGTCCTTCGCGATCTTCATCATGCGCGGGTAGTCGATGCGGTCTCATTGCCGGCGTCGTCGAACTCGTAGGATTTGGCGCTCACGGCCGATCGGACGGGTCATGGCTCCACTCCTTTGGGCGTTGGCTTTGTCACGACGGATTATGGCCCATTAGATTCTGCTCGCTGCCCCGGGGTCGACTCACGAGTCCCGCCGCATGGAGAACCCATCACGCCAGGGAGGCTCGGAGCCGGTTCGTGACGGTCAACCCCACGTTCCCGCGGGCAGCGGTGTTGGCCGCAGCGGTGTTCTCGAGCGCCGCGGGGTCGGAGTCGACACAGCAGCCCGTTGCACCGACGCTGCGCGCGGGCTCGTCTCGCGGGGAGATCCGCGTCGACGGCCGGTTTGACGAACCGGCATGGGCTGACGCGGACTCGATCACCAATCTCACGCAGGTCGAGCCGGTGCGCGGGGCGACGCCGTCCGCGCGCACCGTCATCCGCGTGCTCGCGAGGCGAGATGCCATCATCATCGGAGTGCGCGCCGACGACCGCGAGCCTGCGCGCATTGTGACGTACGCGCGTCAGCGTGATGCCGCCCTCGCCAGTGAAGACCACATCAAGATCGTCCTCGACACGTATCACGACGGCCGGTCGGGGTACGTATTCGCGATCAATCCCAACGGAGCGCGCTACGACGCGCTCCTCGGTGCCGCGGGCGGGGACGAGAACGCGGACTGGGACGCCGTGTGGGAGGCCGCGACGGCGCGCACGCCGACCGGCTGGTCGGTCGAGTTCCTGATTCCGCTCAAGAGTCTGCTGTTTCGGCCGGGTCTGGACGAGTGGGGATTCAACGTGCAGCGGCGCATTCAGCGTCTGCAGGAGACGGACCGCTGGGCGAGTCCCGAGCCCGACCACGCCGTGACGCAGACGAGTCAGGCGGGGCTCCTCGCCGGTCTGCCGCGCTTCGACTTGGGATTGGGGCTCACCGTCCGTCCGTCGCTGACGGGCGGCGGCGCGCGAGACAGCGTCGGGGCGGTGGTGCGGGACGAGAGCCACGCCAGTCTCGACGTGACGCAGCGCATCGGAGCGAACGCCCTGGCGTCCCTCACGGTGAACACCGACTTCGCCGAAACGGAGGTGGACGCCCGGCAAGTGAATCTGACGCGCTTCCCGCTCTTCTTTCCCGAGAAGCGTACGTTCTTTCTCGAAGGGTCGGACATTTTCGCGTTCGGGCCAGGGATCGGCGAGGACGTCATCCCCTTCTTCAGCCGGCGCATCGGTTTGCTCGAGGGGCGACGGGTTCCGATCGACGCCGGCGGCAAGCTCAACGGCCGGTGGGGCGGCACGAGCTTTGGCGGATTGGCGGTGCGCACGCGCGCCGTCGATACGCTCAGCGCCGCGAGCACCCTGGTCGTGGCGCGCCTCAAGCAGAACGTGCTGCGAGAGTCATCGGTCGGCTTCATCGCAACGGCGGGGGATCCGCTGGGGAGGACGGGGAGCTGGCTCGCAGGGCCGGATCTCACCTACCAGACGTCCCGCTTCCGGAGGGATAAGAACCTCCAGGTCGGCATCTGGGCTTTGACCATGGGGCGGGACAGCCTGCGGGGCGACCGCACCGCGGCGGGCGTCAAGATCGCCTACCCCAACGACCGGTGGGACATCGCGGTCAAGTACAGCCGGCTCGGCGACGCCTTCGACCCGTCGCTCGGGTTCGTCCCCCGGTCGGGTGTCCACATCGCGTCGCTCGGCGCGAACTGGCAACCGCGGCCCCAGCGGCCGATCGGCCCGCTACACATTCGCCAGTGCTTCTGGGAAAACGAGCTCAGTTACGCCGCGGGCCTCTCGGGCGCGTGGCAGAGCTACCGGTACTTCATGGCCCCCATCAACTGCCGCCTCGAAAGCGGGGACCGATTCGAGTTCAATATCGTTCCCACGGGTGAGCGCCTGAGCCAGCCGTTCGATGTCACGTCGAACGTGACGATCGCTCCTGGGGCGTACCGCTTCATGCGGTTCCGTCTCGAGGGCGGCCTGGCGACCAAGCGGCGCTTCAGCGCGCAGGCGACGTGGTGGTTCGGCCGATTCTTCGACGGCTATTTGGACCAATACCGGTTGACGGCCGTATGGCGGGCGTCCGCCCTGTTCATCGCGGAGCTCACCGGAGAGCGGGATGTCGGCCGGATGCCGAGTGGGCGCTTCGTCCAGGACGTGGTCGGCACTCGGCTGCGGCTGAACGTGTCATCCGACCTGGCGCTGACGAGTTTTCTACAATACGACGCAGAGTCCGCCTCCTTCGGGACGAATACGCGGCTGCGGTGGACGTTCAGCCCGTTGGGCGATCTCTTCGTGGTCTACAACCACAACCTCCGGACGCGCGACGTGCTGTCGGGCGAGTCACGCTGGGCGTTCGCGTCGAATCAGCTGTTGATCAAGGCCCAGTACGCGCTTCGCTACTGAGTGGTCACCTGCCGGGAACCATCACGCGCAGGAGCGGACGGCCCTCGATGTTCTCGAGTGGGAGATACACCCGGTGCGTGCGCGGATCGACCGCCACGGAATGGGCGTGAGGCGCGCGAACATCGCCGAGTGGATGCAGCGCGTGGTCGTCTACGACGAAGGTGCTGAGGACCCCGGACTCCGAAGCGACGTACAAGCGGCGCCAGGCGGCGTCCCAGGCCAGGACGTCGGGATCGTCGCCTACCGGATGCGTGGACAGGACCTTCATAGTGCGCAGATCGAGCACCAGCAGCTTCGCGTTTCCCTCACCTGTGATGAACGCCAGCCGCCCCGACTCGTCGAGCGTGAAACCGTGCGGCTGATCGGCGCCAGCCAGGTCGTAGCGCGCCACGATGCGCTCGGTCACGGGATCGATGGCGACGAGCTGATTCCGCGTCTGAACCGCCACCAACACGCAGTGTGAGACGGAGTCGTAGTGCGTGTTCCCCGCTTCACCGCCCAGCTCGATCGTCGAGCGTTTGGTGTTCGTCCCAGCGTCGATGACGACGTCCGCAGCTCCCGCTTCGTCAGATACGAAGACTTTGTGCTCCACCGGCGCGTAGGCGATGCCGTCCGGGAAGACGATACCACCGACGCGGGCGTTGATCTCGAGCGTACGATCATCGATGCCCACGACCTCGTGCCTGCCTGCGGCGGACACGTAGACCATGTGATGCGCCGGAACCGCCCAGACGCCGGTCGCCCGGTCGAGGCCTGGGACCTCTCCGATCACCTTCGTGGAGTCGAGGTCGAAGACCACCAAGCGTCCGGCGTTCATGTGATTGATGTACAAGCGCCGCGCCGCGGGATCGACACTCTGGTAGTCGAAGCGGTTGGCGGGGCCGGGGAGGGGAATGTCCTGAACCAGGTGCAGTGGGCCACGGGGCGCGTCGGGTGCCGCCGTGGTCGTCGCGCTCCAGCCGCTGGGCGTCATCGAAGTGAGCGTGGCCGTGCACTGTTGCGCCCGAGCGTAGGCGACGGCCAGTGGGAACACGATCGTCGCTGGGAAGAGGAGGGAGCGCGGCGTCATGGCACGATCACCGTGGCACTGAGGTCGTCGAACAGAGTGTGGGAGTCGGCTTTGGTCCACACGCCAATCCTGCCCGCCGCGGTGAACCGTGAGTCGTGGACGTCGATCAGCTTCGCACCATTGAAATAGACCTCGACGTGATCGCCGCGCATGTCCGCGCGCAGCAAATGCCACACCCCCGATGCGACGGGGACATGCACGCGCTTCACTTCGACGCGGCGGCCATTCTGCACGTAGTACCAGCAGACGTTGTCCTCGAGAGCGTTCGCCCGTGTGAGGTAGTAGTTGTTTTCGTCCTGGTATCGCCAGACGATGCCGCATGCGCGATCCACTCGACCGCTCACCGGTTTGCACCGAACCGCTACGCTCACGTCCCCGAACGTGGCCCCCTCAGCCACGGCGACGGGGAAGCGGTAGTCTGTCCGATCACTGTCTTCCTGCGCGAGCACGTTGGGCCCGCTGGGGGCGTCGGCCGCGGCGCGAACGACCCAGCGGCCGGGGCGCCCCGACCCGGTCCGGCCGAACGAGAAGCCGGTGGGCGGCTGCCCCACGCTCGCGCTGTCGAATGTCCAGATGGCGGCGGTTTGCGCGGTGCCCGGCGAGGGATTCACCGCGGGAGCCGGGTCGTCATCATCATCATCATCTTGGTCGCGACTGCGACTCGTGCATCCCGTGGCCATCGTCGAGATCAAGGCGAGGCCGAGTGCCACGAGCCCTGCTTTTGGAAATGCGTGCATGTGTCCTCTCAGTGCCCCGCATCGACTGCCGCCCTGAGTCCACGCAGCACGTCCGGGAGGGGGCCGTCGGCCCAGAAGTGGATGTAATTCAGGTGGGGGGAATCACCGATCATGTGACTGTGCACGGCGGTCGCCGTGATCCCGTGCGCGGTCAGCGCGGCCACCACACCGGCGACGCTGGAGTCTCGCACCGCAAAGTCGCCGGTGGCGACGGCGCGCGAGGGGCTCACCATCTGCACGTTAACGGGCGAGCCGTAGGCGAGAGCGGGGGTCATCGTGCGGCCGCCCATGGTGACTGTCCCCGAGACCAGAACGAACGCCACTTGGGCGACGTTGCCGCGCGCGGTGCCGTGACGTCCCAGCGCTTCGAAAACCACGGCTGTGTCGATCGTGAGGGGAACCGGCGGCGCCGACGCAACAGGTCGCGGCGTTCCGGTGCGGGTCACGGCTCGATCCAACCGGGTTGCCAGGTCGAGCGCGTTCCCCTGGCCGAGGATGTGGACGTAGATGATCTCCGGCTGTTCCCCAACGACATGATTGTGGATTGCGCTCACCCCGATGCCCTGATGCGCCAGCTCGGCGAGTACCGGGCCCAGCTCCGCCGCCGTCAGAACGAGGTCCCCCATCATGGTCGCGTCGCTGGGCTCTCCGCTGAAGCCGGCCCAGGCCCCTAGCGCGAGCGCCGGCACGACCGTGACGTCCCCGATTCGCACCGTGAGGTCGCGGCGGGGCAGGTTGAAGCGAACGTAGCCGGCCGCGCTCGTGGGAGTTGTGCCTAGAATATGGCCCACCGAATCCCAGACAGCGCCCGACGGCCGTTGAGCGAACGCCGGAGCGCCAGCGACGACGAGGGACAGGAATAAACCTCCCTGCAGGATCTTCTTCATTGACGAACTCCTCCATTTCGTGATGGTGGCCGCGCCTACAACGCATGCTTCAGGAGCAAGCCAACGACGCCGGATGCCGCGATAAGAGCGGGTTCGGGAACGCGTTTCATGCTCACAATGACAGCGAACGTGACCGCACAGATCAGGACGGTCGGCACATCGCGCTGCATGTAGCCTGCGAGCGCGATCGGTCCGCCGAACCCCAGCGTGCCAAGTTTGAAGAAGTAGATAACGAAAGCCCACAGCGTGGCGCGCGTCGGTGCTGGCTTCATCGCGATGACTGATAGAGGTTGTCGAAGACGGCCGCTCCCTGACGGAGCCGGGTGGCATCAGTGGCGTGTTTGCGGGCGATCCCCGCGAGCAACCGCTCGACGCCGATAGCCTCCGCGCGGCCAAACTTCGCGTCCTTGCAGTCGATGTCGTGGACGATCTCGCTGATGGCTCGCAGCGCTGGGTCGCGTAGTCGAAACCGCCGGACCAGGGTCTCGAAGGTACAGCGGTCCCCCTCGTGCGTGTACTCGGCTTCGAACATGTCGAAGCGCAGCTCGCCTTTGCGAGGCGAGTAGCCCTCAGGAGTCACGAATTGGAACCGGGCCGCCGGGTCGATGAAGCGCGTGATCAGCCACGCACTGGCGATGCGATCCACGAACACGCCCCGGCGCGTGACCCACGTCCTCCCGCGCATCCGTCCGGCTGGGCGGCCAGCACGGCCCCTGCGCTTCTCGGGCGGTTCGGCCCGGCGCGCGCGTGCCTCGAGGTCCGCCATCACCCGCCCAGCCGCTTGCCGGTTGGGAGCATGGAAATAGTCGATCGCCGCGACCTCGGCGAGCTTGTGATTGAGGCGCGCCACTTCGGCGGAGTTCGCCGCCTTGCGAACAAGAGACTTCGCATTGCGCGCGATGGCCGCGTAATCCGCGCCACGGGCTTTGTGGAACAATCCTTCGACGTCGCGGTCGCTCAGGCCGTCCACGAAATCCCCTCGGCATACTGACCCTTCGCCGCCACCTGCCACGATTTCCTGCAGCAGCCAGCGAAAGTCTTCGACCGTCTGATCGTTGTACGGGAGGACCCACACCGAGTTCTTGACCGGCACTGCGCCGATGCGCTGCAGCCTGCGCCACACCTTCACCCGGAAGTAGTCGGGCTTCGGCGGAATCTGGTGGAACAGCAGGAGCCAACGTCCGGCCGCGAAATCCTTCACGAATCAGGCGGGCGCGGGGACGCGCTGCGGGTTCCAGGTATGACGCTCCCCCTTGGCGTGCTGGAGCCATGCATACAGCGCATCGTAGATGACGAACCCGCGGGCGAGCAGCTCCTGATCATCCGGGAACAGTTTCGACAGTCCCAAAGAGATGGCGAGCAATCCAGCCGCCTGCGGGGCCAGGTCCAGACGATCGGTGTCCGCCCCGCGGACGATAACTGCCAGCTCATGCAAGACCGGATCCGTCAAGGCGTACTTCTGCAGGAAGGCGTCGAAGCTGCACAAAGGCCCATCGTGAGAAAGCTCCACGCCTTCCACATCATACGGGATCGCATTGAGCTCGGTGGCACGCGCGCGGACCTCCGCGGGTCGTGCAAAGAGAAACTCCGCCTGCGAGTCAATGAATCTGGTGATCAGCCAAGGGCACGCGACGCGATCGATCTTCGGACGCTCACGAGTAATCCATCGCATAGGAGCCTCGGTGCCGGGTGGAACGCATCGCGGTTGACTATAACAAGTGTATCATCGATCGTTCGAGACGGCTAGCGCGTCAGTTCACTACACCGAGATCGGGGGCACCGATATGAACACGACGAGGAAGGCGTGGCTTGTCCCGGTTCTGGCCGCGGCAGCGGTGTGCTGGGGGAGCACGCTCGTGGCCCAGGACAAGGACGAACAGGAGGGGGACCAGGCTGCGGTGGCAAAGGCAGTTCTGAGCGCCCGGGTGTCCCTTGCGCGTGGTCTGACGGCGAGCGCCAGTCACGGACAGCCGATTTCCGCCAAGTTCGAGGTGGAAGAAGGCAAACTACAACTCTCTATCTATACGGCGACCGGTGGAAAGTTCTTCGAAGTGATTGTCGATCCCAACAGCGGTGCGGTCGTCAAGACCGAGCCGATTGGAGAAGGCGAAGATTACACCGCCGCACAGAGCCAGAGCGCGGCGATGGCAAAAGCGAAGCTGTCCCTACGCGCAGCAGTCGGGAGCGCCCTGCGAGGCAACGCTGGCTTGCGCGCAGTCAGTGTCACACCGTCGTTGAAGGAAGGCCGCGCCGTCGCGGATGTGACGATTGCCAAGGGCGAGGAGCTCAAGACGGTTTCTGTGCCGTTGCAGTAACGTATGCTGCGACCTTCCCCTCGCTGGTGGCGAAACTGGTGGCAGACCGACCCGGAAAAGACGGACCAACGGTGATTCATGTGGAAGCGGTCGATTAGACAAGTCGAAGCAGCGGCAATGGCTAGGACTACGGAGGACTAGGCAGGAAAAAGGCAGAGGCCCTTTGCAGACCTCTGCCTTACCACTTGGCTACGGCGCCCTGGGGTTAGAAAATGCCTAGAACACTGGACTTTCTCAACCCTCCGGCCTGGCCACCGCGGCTGGTTCGACTACCTATCGCCTTTCAGGCTACGGGCCCCGCTTTGTCGTGATGATGATCACCCCGCCGGCGCCCCGGATGCCGTAGACACTCGTCGACGCGGCATCCTTCAGGACATCGATCCGAGCGACGTCTCGCACCGCGAGGCCGGCGAGCG
>WNGB01024092.1_pt1 | contig 18424 bp, 18 predicted proteins | sample 5400681 | NCBI WGS metagenome assembly WNGB01 (sample SAMN13153367, study PRJNA577476) | soil metagenome | isolation source: 115 cm soil or saprolite under grassland replicate 2 | place: USA:California | collected 2016-06-15 | reverse complement strand
CGCGCCGGTGGATTTGGAGGCGATGCCGTTTCCGATCGACGGGCGCGCAACGGGATTCGAGGACATGCTGGCGGAGGAGGAGAAGCTTGGGGAGCTTAACTATGATGTGCCGCCCATCAAGGATGTATGCGCCCAGGACCTGGTCGCAGAGGCCTACAAAGAACTGATGGAACGGCAAGAGTTGAAGGAAGAATACGAGAGAGTCGCGGCTATCGCACAAAGGTGGGGTTACTAATAACGCAGCGACGGGAACACAGTCGCCGACCATCAAGGAGGTTAAAAGTGGAATCAAAAAATTTTCGGCATGCGGTCTTTTCTGTGATTGTGCTCGCTATCACCCTGATTTTTTCGCTTCGGTATGCCGGCGCGCAGTCGGGGGAAAGCTTTTTCAAGGGGCAAACCATCACGATCATCGCGGGGCGCGGTTGCTGTCGCGCCACTTCAGCAAACACATCCCTGGCAATCCCAAGTTGGTCGTCAGCAACGTAGCCGGGGCGGCTGGGCTGATTGCAGCCAACAATCTCTACAACCGTGCGCCTAAGGATGGCACGGCGATAGGCACCATGGCCACAGGCTTGACGTTTCGAACCGCGCTGCGCGACCCAGCCCTCAAGTTTCAATTGGAGAAATTCAGCTATCTCGGTCAAATAGCCTCGGAAGGCAACTTCGTCTACGTCAGAAGCGAGACACCGTTTGGCAGTATTGAAGCGATCAAGAAAGCCAACAAGGAGGGCAAGAAGCCCAAGTTCGGCGCGCAGGCGAAGGAGCACAACTCCAATGTCGTACCCATGGCCATGGAGGCGATCTTGGGCATCGACGTCGATGTCGTTTACGGATATCCCGGAACAGCGGAGATATTGCTCGATATAGAACGGGGCGCCCTCGACGGCCGCGCGCACGCGCGTGGATCTCTCTTTGCCACTAGGAGCAACTGGCTGGAAAAAAACTTTATCAAGGTTTTAGTCGTCACGTCTCCCCAGCGTGATTCCCGCCTGCCGAACGTGCCGACCCTCGAAGAGATCGCTCCAGCGGACAAAAAACCTCTGTTAGAAGCCATGTACTCCGTGCAAGGTCGGACGTTCGCCATGCCGCCGGGGGTCCCTCCCGAACGGGTGAAAATCCTGCGCGATGCATTTGCGGCCATGTTTAAAGACAAAGACTTTCAACAAGATGTGGATAAATTGGGTTGGAATGACGAGCTCATACGGGGCGAAGAGCTGAACAAGAAAGTAGACGAGCTCGTCCACAATGAATTGGCGATGGGCTTTTTTCGCAAGATCTTACAATAGCGAGTAGAGATTCGTTCTGTTGCATCGAAGAACCCCCGGCAATGGGGGTTTTTCGTATTCAGCAATTTGAGAAACATAGCGGACTCATCAAGTGCTTGATGCCGTTGTAACTGCCACGGGCGAGATATTTACCTTCAGCCGCATGGCGTGGCTTTTTGGCGGTGTCCTATTAGGCAGCGTGATCGGATTCGTCCCGGGGATTGGTGGACGGACTACGCTAGCGATTCTCCTTCCCTTCATAGTCAAGATGGATCCCGCCAGCGCTCTCGTGTTGATCGTCGGCATTCACGCCATCGGCAATACCGCTGACACCATTCCGGCGATCCTATTTGGAATTCCCGGTTCCACCTCGGCGACCGCAACTGTGATGGATGGCTTTCCGATGGCCAAAAAGGGCGAAGCCGAGCGCGCCATGGGCGCGTCTTTCCTTTCCTCCGGTATCGGCGGTCTGATCGGTGCCTTCACCGTTCTGGCAACCATTCCCATGATTCGCCCCTTGATCCTGACATTCGGCAATCCTGAATTCTTCATGACCGCGATTCTAGCGATTGTTATGATCGCGCTCCTTACCGGCGGCGCTCCGGTGAAGGGATTAATCGTGGGAGGGCTGGGGCTGCTGATCGGTATGATTGGCGACGCTCCTCAAACCGGCGTGCAGAGATGGACGTTCGATCAACTCTATCTTTCAGACGGCATTCCGTTGATTCCCATCGCGCTCGGCGTCTTCGCAATTCCTGAGCTGATCGATATGACGCTTGGCGCAACGGGAACAAGAATCGCCGCCGCTGCGCCGATAACGATCAGCTCAACCAAATGGCGGGGAGTCAAAGACGTTGCCGCGAACTGGTGGTTGCTGGTTCGCTCCAGCTTCATCGGCAGTTGGATTGGGATATTGCCTGGCATAGGGAGCAGCTCGGCGATCTGGCTGGCTTACGGCCATGCGGTTCAGTCGGGGAAGGATAAGGAAAATTTTGGTAAGGGCGATGTTCGGGGCGTGATCGCGCCCGAGGCGGCCAATAACGCGAGCGATGCGGGAGATTGGTGTCTCACCTTGGCTTTCGGCATACCCGGGAGCGCTACGATGTCGTTGATCATGGCCGCGATGCTGCTACTGGGCTTGACGCCAGGCCCAAAGATGCTCACCGACCATCTCCATCTGACCTTAGTAATAGTTTGGAGCTTGGTATTGGCCAACTTGATGGCCACCGGTCTCTGCTTTGCGTTCACCAGGCAGTTGGCGGGGATCACAAAACTGCCGGTGCATTACTTGTTTCCAGTGCTCATCGTGCTGATTTTTCTGGCGGCGTATCAGTCGACCGCCGATTGGGGCGACCTCGTCGCTCTGCTCGGATTCTCTGTCATCGGTGTTTGTATGAAAAGGTCCGGTTGGCCTAGACCGCCCTTGATCGTGGGAATGGTTCTGCAGCGGCTCGCCGAGACCTATTTTTTTCTGACCACCAAACTCTACGGGTTCTCCTGGCTGACGCGGCCTATCGTGATCATACTGTTCGGTTTAACCGTCTGGACAATAGTCCACGCTGTCAGGCGCCACTCTAAAGCTAAGGCAAGAGCATGAGCAAAAAGTCCGGCAACAAGCTTGATCCGTCCTTTTGGCTCTCGCTTTTTTTTGCGGCAGTCATTGCCGTATTGGTCGGGACCGCGGCTCGTTTGGACTGGGATACGCGACTCTTCCCGTGGGCGATTGGCATACCCGCTTTGGCGCTTGCCGTGCGCCAGCTTCTTACGGATTGGCGCGGCGCCGGCGCAAATGCTGAGCAAGGCGAAGCAACGCGCTATGCCGGAGTCCTCGATATTCCGGTTGATCAGAGCATATCCCCACAGGAAATGTTCCGGCATACAGTCAAAACCACACGCTGGATATTCGCTTTTGCCTTCGGCATATGGTTTTTTGGATTTCTAATATCGATCCCGCTTTTTGTATTCTTCTATTTGGTATACGAAGCTCAAGCGCGTAAGGCCGTCGGCTTAATCATCGCTGGGCTTACATTTTTATTTGTCTGGGGCATGTTCGACAGGCTGATGCACCTCGCCTGGCCGGAAGCGGCGCTCTTCACGCTACTCCGATTCTAGGTGTTGCAATGACTGCTTTCGTGCTTCTGATTGATTTCGGCAGCACTTTCACTAGAATCACGGCGGTCGATCTGCGCGCGTCAGAAGTCGTGACAACGGGTTTCACCGCTGTCAGCGTTGGCGGGGAGGATTCATGAGAGATGCCGGTTTGCCCATTACTCTGATTGTCGTTGGCAGCGCGTGGTTGCTCTGGTACTTCAGGTTGTTTCCCGACATCGACTGGATCATCGCGGTGGGGCTTGTCCTGGGCGGCGTCGCGGTTTTGTACCTGGATGGAATGACCAAGAACTCGATCGTCGCTGGGCCGATTCTCATCGCCACCGGTATCGCCTGGGCGCTCCATGACCGGTGGCATGTGACCTGGTTCGTGTTATTGCCAACGCTGCTTGTTTTGCTCGGGGTGCTCATGCTTATCGCCCGTCGAGCGGACATCCCGGAGCGGCGAGTGCGCCAAACATAGATTCCCGACTAGAACGCCTGCTTCTAGCGCATCGGCAAAGGTTGTGATCGGGATTGACAGTTAAGAGTAACAGGACACTACCGACATTTCAGTGACGATGCGGATTTGGGCAATTGAGCAAACGGCGATCCGGGAAAAGATCGAGACTGAGCCGAAGACTCGGAAGTGGTTTGAGGATCTCAACAGCAGGCTAAGTACTTAAGTCAAGATTTGACCTTAGCCTCTCCTCTAGCCTCTCTCTATCTGCTCTATCTAGAGTGGCTGCGTCGCCTGACGGTCATCGGACAAGTGGTCGCCGGCTCGGTCGACGAAGATTGCATCGACAAAAACGGCTACGTCCGTCTCAAGAAACTTCGGCCGACGCACTATTGCGGCCGGGCCTTCGACAACAAATTTGTCGCCTCTTACGAAGTGATGGAGGTCGATATGGTGTACAAGAGACCGGAGGCGCAACATAAGCCCAAGTGATGACGTTTTTTATGGCCCTAGTAAAAGTTCTTATCTCGATCATTTTCTTGCTCCTGTTGTCCCGCGATCCGGCCCGCTCGCAGAATAATTTTTTTTCCGGCAAGACCGTTCGGATCGTCGTCGGCTCGAGTCCTGGGGGCGGTTACGATTACTGGGCACGCCTGCTGGCCCGCCATCTGTCCAAGTACATACCCGGCAATCCTGAAGTGGTCGTGCAGAACTTGCCGGGCGGCGGATCGCTGGTGACGACCAACTACGTTTACAGCGTGGCAAAACCCGATGGATTGACCTTGGGAATGCCCAATCAGTCGGTTTACATGGGACAAGTGGTAGGCGACCAAGACGCGCGATTCGACGTTCAAAAGCTCAACTGGATCGGCTCACCGGATCGCAATACCACCCTTTTGTATATCCGCGCGGACGCACCATATAGATCCATGGATGACGTCATCAAAGCCAAGTTGCCGCCTAAGTGTGGCGGTTCGGGACGGGATAGCTCGAGCATCATCTTCGCTCTGGAGGATCTGATCGGCGCCAAGTTCGAAGTCGTGTTGGGTTATCAGGGAGGCAGTCAAACCGACCTGGCGGTTGAAAGAGGCGAGGTCGTCTGCCGCTCGATGGTCCTCGGCGTGCATTTTAGCAGACAACCTTTCACTCTGTGGCATAGCAAAAATTTTGATCGCCATCTCGTGCAGATGGGGCGCAAACGAGACGACAGGTCAGCCGATACGCCTACGGATCGCTACAAAACGCCTGAACGCGGACGCCAATTGGCTACGGTTCTAACTGCCGGAGAGAACTTCGGCCATCCCATGATCGCGCCACCGGGACTGCTCGCCGATAGAGTCAAGCTTCTTCGCGAGGCTTACGCTAATGCCCTAAAAGATCCGGCGCTCATCGCCGACATCAAGAAACAGGAATATGATTTTGATCCGGTCTCGGGTGAAGAACTGCAAACGTTAGCAAAGATTGTAGTCAACCAACCCGCTCCCGTGATTGACAGGCTAAAAAAGATTTTGGGTAATTAGAATCCGCGAGCCTTCGGCGGTTCACGGGAAGTCGGTTCCAATCGTTCCAGCCGCCGTTCAACTGCTTTTGCTGGCTTCCAATCGTTCCAGTCGTTCAATCGCTCCGCTCACTTAATACCGCGGCCCGTTTCAGACGTTCCACCGCTGCGCTCCATTCCAGCCGTTCAAATCGTTCGAGGAACTAAGACGAAAGAGGAAGAAATTCCACGTTTCGGGAATTCTCGAAATGTGTGACCGTCATTAACTGCGCTGGGTTTTGGAGGGTCATGCATCGCGAAGTTCGAGCTGGCAGGTGGGGCCTATGCGCTGTGAGTTTATGTGTTGCACGGGCATCCGTGCGCGAGTAGAGTCTTTAGAAAGGTCGATAGTCGAGCGACTTAATTTAGGAGGATCAGACCATGGCTGAGAATACATCGCTGAGTGAGCGCGCAGATGCGCTCGAGCGGAAGATGAGCGACGAGCTCGATGTACTCGTTTCGAAATCGGCGCTGTTCAATCTGGCGGACGGCAAGCTCGGCGCGTCCAACACGGGTTCTGAGCTCACGGCTAAATACGGCAAGTATTATCTGATGGACGACGATCCGCGGCTACCGAAAATGCCGGCGAAGCCGACGCTCCTCGACTATTTCGAATGCCGCGCGAAGGGCATCAACCATCTGCTGCAAAGCGCGACCCATGCGCTGAAGGCGTCCATGCCAGAGAAAACGATTCTCGCCTGCCTTCTGCACGATATCGCCAATGCAATTTTCATCAAGAGCGATCACGGCTACTGGGGCGCGCAGCTGGTCGAGCCATACGTCGACGAGGAGGTATGCTGGGCCGTCCGCGCGCACCAGGCGCTGCGTTTCTTCCCTGACGAGTCAGTCGGTTACTCGTATCCGGAAATGTACGTCAAGCATTTCGGGCCGGACTACGAGCCCGACGACTACATCAAGGAAGCGTACAAGCGCGCCCGGGATCACAAGTGGTACATGACTGCGCGCATGATTACCGTCCACGACATCTACTCCTTCGACCCCAACGCGGTGGTGAGCTGGGAACCCTTCATTGACATTGTCGGTCGTAACTTCAGGCAGCCGGACGAGGGCTTGGGCTTCGACAACAGCCCGGTCTCGCACATGTGGCGCACGATCCGGCGTCCGACAAAGTATCTCTAAAGCTTGATACCGTGGCCCGTTCAAGACGTTCCACCGCTGCGCTCCGTTCCAGCCGTTCAAATCGTTCGAGGAACTAAGAGCAAAGCGGAAGAAATTCGACGTTTCGGGAATTCCCGAATTTCGAAAGTTCTGCGTTTTGTTTCTTTAAACGATTTGAACGGAGCGTAGCGGTTGAACTACTTGAACGATTTGAACCCAACCGTTGTCCCGCAACCCGAGGCAGTTGGCCGCCCTGTAGTGAAGCAGAGGCGCAAAGCAGTTCGGCAAACGAAAAAGGTCAGTCGGCAATTTAGCCAGGAGGTGTTTCATGGCACAGCGAGTTTGGGAGCAATATTTAACCGAACGAGACCGGGCGCATTTGGCGATGCGGCCGCCACGCGGGCGTGTTTTCGGCGAGAAGCCGGCTTTGCTCCTCATCGATCTCTATCGGTGGGTCTTCGGAGACAAACCGGAACCCATTTTGGAAGCAATGAAAAAATGGCCGAGTAGCTGTGGCCTGGATGGGTGGAACGCTGTCCCGCAAATTCAAAAACTTTTAGCTAAGTCGCGCGAGGTGGGCATTCCGATCGTCCACACGACGGGGCTTGACGGCGCGGGTGTGGCGTCGCGCTCGCCCCAGCGCGAGTCGGACCTTCGGGCCAATCGAGACCCAGAGGCACAAGACCGACTCAGACGCCGTTACGATATTATTGATGAGTTAGCGCCGCTCCCAGGCGAGACGATTCTGCGCAAGGCTTCTCCCAGCGCTTTCTGGGGTACCCCGCTGATGGGACATCTCAATGCTCTCCATATTGACACGATCATTACTTGCGGCGAGAGCACAAGCGGATGCGTGCGCGCGAGCGTTGTCGATGGATGCACTTATCGTTTCCGGATGGTCGTCGCGGAGGAATGTGTATTTGATCGTCACCAGGCGACGCACGCTATGAACCTATTCGATATGAATCAAAAGTATGCCGACGTCTTGGCGCTGCAGGAAGTGCTGGACTATCTGGACCTTTGGCGCAGCCGGCAGCGTAGCGGTCAAATCAAAGCGGGAAGCGAGGCGCCGTCAAGCAAGGTAGCAGCGGCTGGGATTGCCTAAAACGCTGATTAAGTGTTTCAATCCTTGAGATTACTCGGAGTCCAAAAGTTATGGCTGGTGCAGGCTGAGACGAGACCAGATTGAAGGCGCATTTAGGGAACGTTGTGTCCTAGTTGTGTCGGACCGCCGCAAGGCGAAGGATTGTCTGGCGGTGGTAACGGCGGTCACGCGTTTCGAGATTCCCTAAATATTGATCAGCGCCCCGTTCCGGTCGTTTCAAATGTTCAACCGCTTCGCTTCGTTCAAATCGTTTAGAGAAACAAAGCGCTGAACTGCGAAATTCGGGAATTATCGAAAGGTCGACGTGCGTCGGAAGCCACTGCAGGTGGCAGTTTGGTTTTCATCGAAGATCAACAGCAAACTGGTAGTCGAGAGGATGTGTCGCCAACCCCTTTAGATTGACCGCTGATATCGCGTTTAAATCCAAAATCGAAAATCCAAAATTGACTGAGTGAAGGTTACGGCAGCGAATTCGCCGAGGAAAATGAGGTTCTAACGCGGGAAAAAAAGATCCCGTGGCAGGAATTCACCGAAGCTGCTGAGACTTAGTGGTCCGACCTCAACAGCGGCGCCGCCGGAATTAGGTTAGCGTGGTTGCTGAATATCGCTTTGAAATAGGTATAACCCAACCAGAGCATCAAAATACAAGACTTGACCCTCTAGCGTGTGATTTGACCCTCTAGCGTGTGATTTTGCCATTCGCTATGAACTGCTCATTGCTCGGTTCTATCAAAGAAAGAAAGCCAAGACTCACGGAGTGGTAGCGATCAAAGCGGTGGCCCACAAGCTCTCACGGGCTTGTTACTACGTCATGCGCGACGAAGTGCCGTTCGATGTCGGTAGAGCCTGCTTCACTATTGGAGTCAATTGAGCGGCGGCCAAGACGCCAGCAGCCTGCCATAGCCTTGAATCGAGAACTTATGACCCAAGCGTGACAGGATGTGCCACAGCATCGCGGGGTTGCTGGCGATGACAGGTAGTTTCAGCTCGCTTTCTATTCTGTCGATGATCGGCAGGGGATTGAATGGCGCGCCTTGAAAATAGATCGCATCCGCGCCCGGCGTGTCATGGACGATTTTCTCCATAATGCCAAAGATCTTATCCGCTGCCACGTGCGTCCCCGTGCGGGCGCCGAGATATTCAAGGGAAGGGCAGGAGAGCACGGTCAATCCTGATTGCTTTAGCCGATCTTGGATCCGGGAATTTATCTCGTCGTCGAACGGTGTCATGAGAATCAATCTCTTCGAATTAATGGCATGTAGCGCCGCTGTGGCGCCGCGAATGGGGGTCGTCGCGGGAATCGTGATGGCCTCGGTAATTTTCTTCTCGATATCAGGGTTGAGAACCGTGAGCGGCGCGCCTGTTATGATCAAGCCTTCGATCCGGTGATCCCGCACTATTTCTGTGACGCGGCGCAGGACCGCTTCGGTTCTGGCATCAACAGTCGCCTCCGGGCCAACGCCGACGCTCTCGATAGTAAGTTCAACTTCTGCGGGAACCAGCCCGCGAAAGTCGTCGAAGTGGGGCCGGTCGCCGCTGCGTGATGTCAGTAGTCCAATGTGAACCTTTTTTGCGGCGTCCATAAGATAACCTCGCGAAAAATTTTCGTACTTTCACGGTACATTCCATAATTAACTCGCGATTACAAGAAGTCGATTAGAAACCGAACCACTCGTATTCGTTAGTGATCGTTTATATTGAACTTTGAACATTGAACTTTTGAACCGCCGCTTGCCGGAGACGGCTTGAACCGAGCGAAGCGGTTGAACGTTTTGAACTGTTTGAACAGTCAGTAATACACTGGTCGACGAAGAAACGCAGAAAAACGATCTCGACATCGTTCGCGAGAGGCTGAGGTAGCCGCAAGCTCTGAAGCGAAGTTTTACTCAGTGCAGAACAGCGACTCAAAATTGCTTACTCGGAACGAATTATGATATCGGTCAAGCGAATTCAGATACGTAGAAGGAGAAGACATGGCCCTAGCGGATTCCAGTTGGACCTTGAAATCAATCGTCGCTTTTTTCGCATTGTTGTTTTTGCTGCAACCGCAACCGCGGGACGCCACTTCTGCAGCGGCGCCTGCGCAATTGGCCAATGATCCCATCGCCAAAGCGCTGGGACCCGCCGTTATGAGCGCCGCCCTCAAAGAGGGCCGTGTGCATTGGTACGCAGGCGACAACACGGGCGAGTTTTTCAAGGCAGGAGGAAAAGCGGCCTTCGAGAAACGTTTTGGCATCATAATAGAGCCACTGACAGGCCGTCTGCGCGAACACACCGACAGGCTGCGGGCTGAGCAGGCGGCGGGAAGAGTCAATGCCGATACTTTCGATGGGGTTGACCAGTACTTGATGGAGTTGCACCGCTACGGCGCCCTCGAGAAGTTTACACCCCCGATCACGACTCTGGACGGTTACGACAAATCCGTCTTTACCAAGGATCCGGTCGGTTTCTGGACGCCGCTTTTCATAAGCGCGCAAGCCCTGATCGTCAACACCAACATGGTCAAGAAAGACGAGTACCCCAAATCCTATCTGGACATTTTAAATCCTAAATGGAAGGGCCGGTTGGCCACGCGCGATCCACGAAGCGCGGGAGGTGGTGGCTGGCAGTTCCTGCAGATCTATAACCACCCCAAGTTGGGCATCGAATATATTCGCAAGCTGAAAGAAGTCGTCGATCCCTTTATCGTTCCTGGCGGAAGTCGCGAGATGCGCGATGCGGTGTTGCTCGGGCAATTTCCCCTCGGCTTCAGCGGCCGACCGGAATTCCTCACTGATGTTCCGAAAGGCTCGCCGTTGGCCTATCTCGTCCCGCGGGAGGGGGTCACTTGGCTGCCCCACTCCACGGCGCTGGTCAAAAACGCGCCGCATCCGAATGCGGCCAAAGTTGCGCTGACCTGGTTCTACGAGCTCCCCAATCTCCAGCTCTTGGCTAAAGAAGGCGGCCGTATGATCCCTCATCCCAAGATCAAAATGCCTATTCCAGAAATGGACCTGTCCAATAACATCATGATGGAAGGGATACCTTCCTCATCCCAAGATCAAAATGCCTATTCCAGAAATGGACCTGTCCAATAACATCATGATGGAAGGGATACCTTCGCAGCAGCTTGCCGACCCGGGATTCTTCTTCAAGGAAATGGAAAAGATTTTCGGCAGGCGCTGAGCTTCCTTATGAAAATTGGTTCCAATCGTTCCAAAAGTTCAATCGTTCCAGCCCCCACCTATTTCCTCCCCCGCGGTCGCGGGGGAGGACTAAAGTGGGGGATTGAACAGCTTGAACCGCTTGAACGTTTTGAACCCAACGCCGCTTGAGCTTTGACCTTCGATGCTCTCCAAGTTAAAGCCCGCTTTGCGCGCATTGCAGCAGGTCACGCTCCTCTACTATCTCCTGTTTGCTGTCTTGATCATCCTCGTTCTCTACCCGACCCTGATGCTGCTCGCGGCGAGCTTTTTTACCGGGCAACCGGGCGCCTGGGGAAAGTTCACCCTCGACGGCTACCGAGAATTATTAAACACCGAAGGCATCGGCGAGATTGTTATCAATAGCGTTGTCTATGCGACCACCCGGACGGCAATCAGTCTCGTTCTGGCCCTGACCTTTGCGTGGGCAGTGGCGCGCGCCCATGTTCCAGGCCGCGGCCTGATGGAGTTGCTGATCCCGATTCCCTTCTTCATCCCGGACCTTCTCACCGCCATCTCCTGGGTCATGCTCGGCAACCCGCAAAATGGACTGATCAACCAACTCTTCATCCAGGTTTTCGGCGCGCGTGGTCCCGTCGTCGACATTTACGGTTGGGGTGGCTTGCTCTTTCATTCTGTCTTGAGCACCACGTCCTTTCTTTACCTTCTGCTGGTCGGCTTCTTCTACAACATGGATCCCTCCTACGAAGAAGCGTCTGCGGCTGCGGGCGCGACCCCCTCGCAGACGACTTTGAGAGTCACGCTGCCCATGATCTTGCCGGCGATCCTGGGCGTCTCGATCCTGTCGTTTATTCGCGCGCTGGAATCCTTCGAGGACCCCTACCTGTTCGGCACTCCGGGCGGCGTCTACGTCTTCGCCAATGAAATCTATCGGGTGCTGAGACACCGCCATCCGCCGCAGTACAGCACTGCCACGGCGCTAGCCGTGATCCTCATGATCATCACTTTTGTCATGGTTTCCGTGCAGTGGCGGATACTGGGCGGGCGCGAATTCACGACGATCAGCGGCAAGGGTTATCAACCGCGCCGCGTCACGCCACGTCCCTTGGTTCGCTGGGGCATCTTTGCACTCTTTCTAATCTATTTTACTCTGGCCATCTTGATCCCTTTGACGCAGATCTGCGCCAGCTCATTCTTCAAGGTTTTCGGCCTCTACAAGGTGGAGCACTTTACCTTCGATAACTGGCTCAAGGTTTTTCACGACCCGCGCACCATGGGAGGTTTGCGCAACACGATTGTTTTTTCCTGTGCAGCGGCGGCGGGTGTCATCACTTTGGGTGGCCTGATCGGCTACATCCGCATCCGCACGCGCCATTGGCTGGGGCCGGTCATGGAGCTCACGGCCTGGCTGCCGTGGACCATGCCGGGGATTGTCCTCGGCCTCGCTTTGCTCTGGGCCTGGATATCTCTTCCCCAGCCGATCAATCTCTACGGCACTTCAATGATCGTGATTCTCGGTTTGGTGGTGAATGGCTTGCCTCTCGGCACCCGCACCATGCAATCGGCGATCATGCAAGTCAGCAAGGACCTGGAAGAATGCTCGATGGTGCACGGCGCTTCGTGGCTTCAGACCATGACTCGTATCGTCTTGCCGCTCCTGCGCATCGGCATCGCCGCCGCCTTTGTGATCGTCTTTGCGCTCTCGGCGCGCAGCCTGACCATCCCCCTGCTGCTGTACTCCTACGGCACGGAAACTCTGACCATCGCGCTTCTCTATTATTATGAAGAAGGATATCGCAATATCACCGCCGTGATCGCCATGATTCAGCTCGGCCTGGTGATGGGCTTATTACTATTGGAGCGGCTGACGCGGCCGCGCCAAACCAGCTAAAAAAGCGACTCTCAGGTTAGGAGAAAAACATGGCGATCAAATTGAAGGGCGGATGGGCAATTTTTCAGTGAGAACTAACCACGCGCACCGCGTGGAACCAAGCGAAGCGGTGGAACCCTAGAACGACTGGAACCCGCTCGCTGATCTGAACGATTTGAACGGACCCCGGACTAGATCCGGGGGATTGAACGTTTTGAACCACTGATATTCGTTAGCGTGATGTACTCTCTTCCCAGCCCGGCGGCACCCAGTTCTGCCAGCCACCCTCGGGCTCTGGTTCGCCACGCGCCTGCGCCTCGCGCCGCAGCGCAACGACATGCTGGTCGGTGGCGTTCGGTCCCATGTAAATGCTGCGGGCCCACTGCCGCCGCAGCGGATCGCGGACGGAGAGTCGCATCCTGCCGACTTTCTCCACCTCCAGCTCTACCACTTCGCCGTCCTGCAGAGGACCCAGGCCCTCATGGTTCGTGCCACAGGCAATGATATCACCGCTATTCAGGGTCATAATGGTGCTGGCAAAGTGGATGAGCTGCGGCACCTTGTGCTCCATGTCGTCTGTGACATAGTCGTGGTATAGCGCGCCGTTGTTGTAGAAGCGAATGCGCAACTGGTTGGGATCACCAATCTCATCCAACGTCGTGATGCAGGGCCCGATCGGTCCGAACGTGTCAAAGCTCTTGCCCATCCAGCTCCCCTGCCGCCAACTGAAGCGCCCCTCCACCCGGGCGGAGACGTCAATGACACCAGTGCAGCCGAACACGGCCTGGCGCCAATCAGCCTCCTTGACGTTCTTCGCTGGCCCCTTGAGCACCAACCCGAGTTCCGCCTCATGCTGGAAAACATAAGGGCCAGGACCATCATAGAATGGCGCCTCGGTGATCTCGGGCAGCACAATGGTGTCGCCATCGCCGATCACGGCATCGGAGTTTTTTAGAAACATGTTCAGGGCGCGTGGCGCGCGCTGGGCGTGTTCCCAGTAATTGGCGATGCAGTTGAGAAATTTCCCAGGCCGCGGCAGCGGCGGCCGCAGGCGGACTACGTCCAGTGGCAACGGCGCTTTGCTGTCAGCGAGCCGCTCGAATGCCGGCCGCACCTCGTCAAAGTGATCGATGATCTGTGCCATAAGATGCTGCGGGGAGTGCGCCACGAGATGGGCGGTGGCGGCTGACACATCGACGATACCCTGGTCTGTGAGCACGCCGGGACGGATACGGTGGTCAGCGCCTGGACCCTCAAATAAGCCAATACGCATCTACTGATCTCCTTCAAATTTGAACCAGTGGATTCTCAAAGTATTAGTGGATGAGCGCCGTCGTGCGTAGCACTCAAGAAAATTCTGGCGGCAACCCCTGACGCTCGCTAATTGAAACGGCTTGAACCGTTTGACCGTCCTGAACAATTTGAACGGAGCGAAGCGGTTGAACGATTTGAACCACTGACATTCGTTTCGTTAAGCAGGAGGAGCGAACCAGTAACACACACCAGGCCTGACGGCCGCGCCTGACCCCGCGCCGTGATGGGGCCGATCATAAGCAAAAACGCTCCCGCCAATAATGAGCTACCTCGGTTCTATACCACGACGGTCTCAGCATACAAAAGGATACCAACGTCGCTTGCCGGCGAACGATTGGAACGCTCAGTAGCATTCAACGATTTGAACGGAGCAAAGCGGTTGAACGGCTGGAACGTTTTGAACCCTCAACCGTGGGAGCGAAGCGGTTGAACGTTTTGAACGATTTGAACATTCGATATTGTTCGCGAGGTCCTTAAAGCCACAAAGAGAAGTGCCCATGAGCGCGCCGACGATTTCAGCTTTGCAAAGAAAGCGGACAGCGAGCGACGCAAACAAGCTTGAAACTTGGAAGCAGCATCTGAGGCTTTGCTTTGTTCAAGTTATGCAACTTAGGCAAGTCTGGACACCAGACTACTGACATGCCGGTGCACGATTATATCGTGACGTCTAACCACACCCACCTTTTGGTTATAATCTGACGGCAAGACCTGGACTGATCCCTCGCAGCCAGTGGACAGTTCCCACGTGATGTGACTATGCTCCTCGCAATAAACGTCAGAGGAGACAACCCGTGAGTCAACCAAAGACCCTGGAAGCGAAAGTGATCTATCGTTCTAACCATTCACAGCTCGCCATGATCTCTCTCATGAAATACGGCGGTATCTGGGAGCGTTTGGGACTTGAGGTAAGCCGTATGGATTTAGAGCGCCGAGCGCTCAATGCCGAGGATGAGCTTCTCGACGGTCGGTGCAACATGATCTTCGGCTGCCATATTACGCCGCATTGGCGAGTCGCGCACGGTGTTCCGATGATCTGCATGGCGCAAACAGTGAACACGGCGCAGGACATGCTGGTCAGTACAAAGCCGCTAGCCGGTTTGAACGATTTGAAGGATCGGGTTTTGGCCGAACAGGAATTTTGCGACCATGAGGGGCATCTGACGAGCCATGTCCGAGGTACCTACGAGCTCTACTTGCGGGACGCCGGGCTTTCCTCCGAAATGCTCGACGTCAAGCCGCTGGAAAAGGGCGAAAAAATGCAGCTCCTTCTCGACGGCAAAGCCGATGTGGCATTTGCCCCCTCGTCGCAAGAGAGAGCTTGCCAACGCCTTGGACTGCACACTCAACTGCTGCCTCGTTACCCTATGGTCAACTCTATTACGCTCACCAGTTTGGTTCCGCTAGTTCAGGACAATCCTGAGCTCTATATCAGGATGATCAAAGCGATTGCGATGGGAATCGCTATGGTTCATAAAGACAAAAAAAAGACGCTTGAAATTCTTGCCGGGAATGTCGCGGACCGACTTGGGATACAAGACGATGCTGAGCTGGAGATTTTTTACCAGAGAATGCGGACGAACCTTGAGCCGCGGCTTTGTCCCAAGATAACCTCTCTACATAACGCCTATCGGATCGCGGAACTCGTGTATCCAGAGCTGGAAGAGAAGGGCAATCCCGTGAAACTCTGGGATCTTCACTACATCCGCATGCTCGAAGCCCAGGGATTTTTCGATGAGATTTACCGGTAGAGCATGTCTTGAGATGAAGATGATCGGAAAGCCCTAGGGTCGGGCGGGGGGTCAAATCTTTTGTTGACAATCAATGTCGGACGCCCGTTTAAAATCCGGCAACGTGAATTTCGGCGTGGGCAAATCGCGCGAGGGAACGTACTAACAAAAGCTAACAACTTGCAACAAAAGATTTGACCCGTTTTGGGTCACCCACCGTCGCACAGCGCCCCGCTGGTAGAAGCTATGGTGACGGGAGTGGAACGTATTTTAGCCGGGGCGTTGAAGCTGGTTGAGAAAAATTGATTTCTCCCGGGAGGTAAGATAGGTTTCGCTCGAACCGGGATGCGGATGAGGCAGGGGTTCCTATTCGTAGAATCATCGGCAGTGAGCCATAGTCCTGGAAAGCAGTGAAGCCCAAAAAGACAACCGCCGAGGTCCAAGCTATCTGTTGCCTTCCGAGACTTTTTTCGTTGGCACTGTTCTTACTGATGGCGGCTTCTCACGGCGAAATCGACGCAGGCTGGCAAGAAGAATGGCAGGCGACCGTCCAGGCTGCAAAACGGGAAGGCCAGGTTACGGTCTACATCAGCGGTTACGGCGCAACTCTCGATGCCGGTCATTTCCAAAAAGACTTTCCTGAGATCAAGCTCGTCGCGGTTACGGGGCAATCCGGCCAACTGGGCCCGCGTATTTTGGCCGAGCGGAGGGCGGGAAAATATCTCGCCGACATCTCGAGCGCGGGCGCGAACCCCCACTACCAGCTTTTTTACGCGTCCAAGATCCTGGAGCCGATTTCGTCCGCGTTGATTCTCCCCGAGGTCACGGATCAATCGAAATGGTGGGGTGGAAAACACTGGTACATAGATCCCGAAGGGCAATACATCTTTGTCTATGTGGGCAACATGACCGGGACCGGCGCCTACGCGGTGAATGCTTTGAACCCCGCCGAATTCAAATCCTACTGGGATTTCGTCAATCCAAAATGGAAGGGAAAAATCGTCGCGCGCGACATCAGGAACCCGGGCCCGGGCGGCGATAATATGCGGTTCTTTTACCATCATCCGGGACTCGGCCCGAAGTTCATTCACCGCCTCTTTAGCGAAATGGATTTGACCTTGACCCGGGATTTCCGCCAGGGGATCGACTGGCTGGGGCAGGGAAAGTTTCCGCTGGCGATTTTTTTCTCGAACTCGGACGTGAAAGCGGCCGCGCGCCAGGGACTGCCCGTGGACGTTATCGACAACAGCCCTTTCAAGGAAGGGGTGCCCATGGGAGTCGGTTTCGGAACCCTGAGCTTTTTAAAAAACGCGCCGCATCCCAACGCCGCCAAAGTTTTCATCAACTGGTATCTCTCCCGAAAGGCGCAGATCGCGCTGCAAAAGGACATGACCAAGATCGCCGACGCACCGGACTCTCTGAGGATCGACATCCCGAAAGACGACGTCGCTCCCGACAACCGAAGGGTCGAAGGGGTGAATTATATGACCGTGTTTCGCTCCGACTGGACGGACATGAAGCCCATTTACGCGATCGTCAACGAAGCCTTGGCTGAAGCCGAGAAAAAAAAGAGCGGAAAGTAACGTCGCCAGCCCTCAGCGGTCACCCAAAACCGGGCAATGGTTATTCGAAAATTGAATGCGATAAAGTCCAGATTCAGGCCAGACCCCAGATCAGCAGCAGACCCCAGATCAGCAGCACAGACCCCAGATCAGCAGCACAGGCCAGACCCCAGATCAGCAGCACAGGCCAGCAGCAGACCCCAGACCAGACCCCTTGCCGGCGATCACCAGATTGCGTTGGAGCTTTAGCAATCCTGTTCGACTCATTTTCCTCGGCCAGTGCTCAACAATGAATCGCCCGCTTGATCGCGTGAGTCTCACCGTACTATGATGACGGCAGTTTGAGGCGAAAATCGCTTAAGGAGGAGATCATGGAAGCAACGGCTAGAGCAAAGAGCGGCGAGGCACCGAAAGCGCAAAAGTTTTCTTTGAAAACACCCTACATGAAACAAGGGCGGATCACGCAGACCGTGGCGAAGACCGAGAGCATGTGGATCGCGTGTAAGATCAACGCCGAAGGCGGCGAGAATGAGATCCACACCCATCTCAATCAAGACCACGCCTTTATCGTCCTCGAAGGCGAGATGAGCGTGTTCGACGAAAACGGCGCCGAAATGAAGTTGAAGCCCTATCAGGGCGTCATGCTGCCCAAGGGCGCGTACTACCGCTACCTCAATACCGGGACGGGAAATCTGGTGGTGTTGCGCTTCGGCGCCTACACGCCGGATCGGCCGCAAAAGGGCCAGGCGATGCGGATCATGACCGACGGCACCGAGATTCTCGGCGGCTCGGAAGAAAACAAATCGCTACCGCCGATCGAGATGCCCGGCAAGTTTTTCGCCGAATCGGCGGGATAGTTACGTCGGAAGCGCCCAAGAGAAAACTTGGTTAACTCGATTAGCCTTTGTCTCGTGATACTGATTCCGTCTTTGTCGGCATCGGTGCGATTGTGTAGTCCGGGCGAGCCCTGACATCTCAGATAGTCGAGTCGTAAAAGTCTGACCCCGCGCTCCACCCTATTGGGGAGCAATTTGTCCAGCGCATTCTTAGAGAGCCGGATGCACGAGGGCTTCGGCAACATGGGAAGCCAAAGGGGTCACCCATTAGCAGCGGCTTGGCAATGCCGCGTAATCTTGCAGGTGCGAATCCTGCCCAGGTAACCGCTAGCCACGGGCCTGGAATTCAGCCTTGCAGTCAGTCTGGTAACAGACTGATTGATGCGTAGGCAGAA
>WNGB01006138.1_pt1 | contig 18424 bp, 17 predicted proteins | sample 5400681 | NCBI WGS metagenome assembly WNGB01 (sample SAMN13153367, study PRJNA577476) | soil metagenome | isolation source: 115 cm soil or saprolite under grassland replicate 2 | place: USA:California | collected 2016-06-15 | reverse complement strand
GCTGCGGCCAAGGCTCTTCGGGGCCGACTTCATGAACTATCACGGGCGGATCCTGCGCAGCTACGCGGAGCAGGCGGTGCGGCGGCTGTCGTGGTTCCTCACCCTGCCCGGCCTGGCGCTGATGGGGGCCGGGCTCGCGCTGGTCGCGCTGCGCCGCTGGCGCGCGGCGGTCTGGGCGGTGTTGCTGCCGGTCGCGCTGCTGCTGCCCTTCTACGCCCTGGACGCCCGCAACTCCAGCCGCCTGATGTGGTGGAGCCGCCGGTTCGTCCCGGTCGTGCTCCCCGGCATGATGATCCTGATCGCCATCGCCCTGACCGCCGGCCTGCTGTGGGCCAGGGGCTGGTTGCGCTGGCCGCTGCGGCTCGCCGCCGGGGCGCTCACCGTCTTCCTGCTGGCGGTGTTCCTGAGCCAGTCCCTGCCGCTGCGCCAGCACCACGAGCTCGCTGGCTCCTTCGAGATCACCGAGCGGATCGCCAGGACCGCCGGCGACCGTCAAGGGGTGTTCCTCTGGGCGCCGGGCACCGGTCTGGACCCGGCCAGCCTGTTCGGCTCGCCGTTGTGGCTGCAGGAGGACCAGGTCAGCGCGCTCATCGGCAGGCGGCGCAGCCCGGCCTCCTACGCCGCCTACGTGCGCTCGTTCGTCCGCGGGTTCCCGGGTCAGCCCGTCTTCATCGTCGTCCAGGGGGCAGGACCGCCCGCCAGCATCGACGGGATGCGGCTGGTCCCCGTCGACCACGTGGTCCAGTCGCTGCCGCACTGGCAGGAGAGCGACACCCAACGGCCGTCGCAGGACCAGCCGTGGCCGGTCGACCTGTCCATCTGGAAGGTGGAGGGGACATAGTGCAGAGCGCGTCCGAAGCCCGCGCCGCGGCGCAGTCGCGCGTCCGCTTGGAGCTGCTCGCGAACCTGATCCGCAAGGACCTCAAGGTCAAGTACAAGAACTCCGCCCTCGGGTTCCTCTGGTCGCTGGCCAACCCGCTGTTGTACATGGTCGTGTTCTACGTGGTGTTCAGCAAGATCCTCGGCAACGGCGTGCCGAACTTCGCCGTGCTGCTGATGTCCGGCCTGCTGGTGTGGAACTTCTTCAACACCGCCACCCTCAGCGCCACCGGGACGGTCGTCGGCAACGCCAACCTGGTCAAGAAGGTCCGCTTCCCGCGCATCGTGCTGCCACTGGCGTCGGTCGGCTTCGCCGGCGTGCACTTCGTCCTCCAGCTTGCGGTGCTGTTCGCCTTCATGGGCGTCTTCTACCGCGACTTCGTGGGCCCGCAGCTGGCGCTGCTGCCGCCGGCACTGGCCGTGGTGCTCCTGTTCACCGTGGCGATGGCGCTGCTCGCCTCGTCCCTCAACGTGCGCTTCCGCGACATGGAGCACCTGCTCGAGGTCGCCCTCCTGGCCTGGTTCTGGCTCACACCGATCGTGTACCAGGTCGCGCTGGTCAGGCAGAAGCTCGCGGCGCACGGGCTCTTCTGGGTGTACATGATCAACCCGGTGACCGCTGTGGTGGTCGCCATGCAGCGGGCCATCTACCGGCATCCGGTCGCCTACGACGGCAACCACCAGCCGCACGAGATCCTCGCCGCCGACGGCTATGCCTTCTATCTCAAGTGGCTGGGCATCGCCGCGCTGATCTCGCTCGCCCTGCTCGCCGTCGGGCTGTGGACGTTCCGGCGCTTGCAGGCCAACTTCGCCGAGGAGCTGTAGTGGCGCAGGCACCGCGGCCGGCGATCGTCGCCGAGGGTGTGAGCAAGCGCTTCACCCTGTACCACCAGCGCGCGACCAGCTTGAAGGAGCGCCTGCTCGTGGCCAGACGCTCGGTCACCGAGGACTTCTGGGCCCTGCGGAACGTCGACCTGTCGGTGGACAGGGGCGAGACGGTCGGGTTGATCGGGCCCAACGGCTCAGGCAAGTCCACGCTGCTCAAGATCCTCTCGGGCATCCTCGCCCCCAACTCCGGGAAGGTGGCCGTGCAGGGCCGGATCTCCTCGCTGCTGGAGCTGGGGGCCGGGTTCAACGGCGAGCTGACCGGCCGGGAGAACGTCTACCTGAACGCCTCCATCCTGGGGATGACCAGGCGTGAGATCGACAGGGCCTACGACAGCATCGTGAGCTTCGCCGAGCTCGAGCCCTTCATGGACAACCAGGTGAAGCACTATTCCTCCGGCCAGTACGTGCGTCTCGGCTTCGCCATCGCGGTGCACGCGGACCCCGACATTCTCCTGGTGGACGAGGTGCTGGCGGTCGGGGACGAGGCGTTCCAGCGCAAGTGCCTGGCCAAGATCGCGGAGTTCCAGTCCCAGGGCTGCTCCATCCTGTTCGTCACCCACTCGCTCGACCTGGTCGCCAGGGTGTGCAGCCGTGGTGTCGTGCTCGACCACGGCCGCGTGCTCCACGACGGGGACCCGCTGGAGGCGGCCGAGCGGCTGCGCAGCCTGCTGCGCACCTCGGCCGACCAGTCGGGTGGCGCCGTGGACGAGGCCGGATCGCTCCGGGTGGAGGCGGTCCGCGTGCTCGACCCGGTCACTGGGGCGGCCAAGGAGAGCTTCCGCGCCGGTGAGCCGATGGGCATCGAGGTCGACGTGGCCGCCTCGGCGCGCACGCCGCCGGTCTCGGTCCGTGTGGTGGTCACCGGCCCGTCCGACGTGCCCATCTGGGTGATGGACGCCGAGCCGGAGCGGCTGGAACCGGACGGGCTCATCACGTTCCGCTACGTCGTCAAGGAGCTGCCGCCGATCCAGGGCGTCTTCTCCCTGGCTGTCGCGCTGCGCGATGCGGCCAGGGGGACCGCCTACGACGCTCGCCGCTTCGGCGAGATGTTCCAGGCCGGCGGCTTGGGGCTGGGGCAGGGCATCATCGACCTCGCCTGGACCTGCGAGCGCACCGGAGCGTCAGAGCGCTGAGGTGTCGGGTAGCATCCTAGCCTGATCTGACCGCCACTCCCCACAGGAGCTGACCGGTGCATCCAGCCCCCACCATCACGGTCGTCGTGCTCAACTGGAACGGTGAGGCACTCCTGCCCGCCTGCCTGGATGCGCTGCGAAAGCAGGACCTGCCCCGCGACAGGTGGCAGACCTGGGTGGTCGACAACGGCTCCACCGACGGCTCGCTGCGGCTGCTCGCCAGCGACTACCCTGAGGTCCGCGTCGTCAGCAACACCGCCAACCTCGGCTTCGCGGGTGGCAACAACGTGGCCCTGCGCATGGCCCCCACCCCGTTCGTCGTCCTGCTCAACAACGACGCGCACCCTGAGGCCGACTGGCTCCGCCACCTCGTCGCGCCCATGCTCGCGCCGGGCGGGGAGCGGCTCGGCGCCACCACCTCCAAGCTGCTCTTCGAGCCGAGGTTCCTCGAGATCCAGCTCGACACCGCGGCGTTCCGCCCACCTGCGGACAGCCGTGAGCTCGGCGCCCTGGTCAGCCGCGTCCAGCTCGCCGTCGGCGGCTCGGTCGAGGACGTGACCGAGAGCGTGCTGTGGGAGCGCGGCGCCTATGGGCCTGAGCAGGTGGCCGGGCAGCGTTTCCGCTGGACCCGGCCGCGCGGCGTGCTGCTGATCCCGGCAGGCGACCAGCGGGTCGCCCCCGATGACCCGCGCGTGATCCTGACCGCCCGCGCCGAGCGGTCCAAGCCGCTCCGGCTGACCTGGCCGGGCGGGAGCGCCACCGTCACGCTCACGGCGGAGACCGCCGACCATCAGGTCCCCATCACGCCCGGCACCTCGTTCGTCGACGTGATCAACAACGTCGGCGGCATCTTCCACCTGCCGGGCTACGGCGCCGACCGCGGCTACCAGGAGGTCGACCGGGGCCAGTACGACCACCCCGAGGAGGTGTTCCTGCTGTGCGGCGCGGCGTCGTGCCTGCGCACCGAGGCGCTGCGCGACGTCGGCGTGTTCGACGACCGCTTCTTCATGTACTACGAGGACACCGACCTGTCGTGGCGGCTGCGCGCCGCCGGCTGGAGCATCCGCTATGTGGCCGACGCGCAGGTGCGCCACCTGCACTCGGCCTCCGCGGTGGAGTGGTCGCCGTTCTTCACCTTCCACGTCGAGCGCAACCGCCTGCTGCTGCTGGCCAAGAACGCCCCCTCCAGCCTTGCCGCCCGACAGGCGCTGAGGTTCCAGCTCACCACGGCGTCCATGGCGCGCCGCGCCCTGCTGAGCGCCTGGCGAGAGCGCCACCGTCCCCCGGTGCGTCCAACGCTGCTGCGCCTGCGGGTCGCCGGCTCCTATGCGCGGCACCTGCCCGGCATGCTGCGGCAACGCTGGACCACCGCCAGACCCCGCGACGCCAGGCGCCGTGAGCTGCTCGGGCGCTGGCTCGCGCCCCCCAAGCAATAGACCCCACATCCCCCGAGCGTTCGGGAGCACACACCTTGTCGCTGGCCCGCGAGCACTTCCCCGCTGATGTCGTCCTCATCGGCGGTTGCGGTCACGTCGGCCTGCCGCTCGGCATCGCCCTGGCCGATCGCGGCGCCGCTGTGCTGCTCTACGACGTCAGCGAGAGCGCGGTCAAGCTCGTCAACGACGCGGTGATGCCGTTCGAGGAGCCGGGCGCCGCGCCGATGCTCGAGCGGGCGGTCGCCAGCTCCAGGCTGCGCGCCGGCACCGACCCGGCGACGGTCGGCCAGGCGGAGACCGTCATCGTGGTGCTCGGCACCCCGGTCGACGAGCACCTCAACCCCGATCCGCGGGCCATCCCCGTCGCGCTGGGCCTGTGCAGCGAGTACCTGGTGGACGGGCAGCTCCTGGTGCTGCGCAGCACCGTGTACCCGGGGGTCACCGCGCTCGTGGAGCGGCTGATGGCCAAGCTCGGCCTCGACGTCGACGTCGCCTTCTGCCCGGAGCGGATCGCCGAGGGCAAGGCGATGGTCGAGCTCTTCTCGCTGCCGCAGATCGTCGGCTGCCGCACCGAGCGGGGCCGCGAGCGCGCCAGCCGGCTGTTCGAGCGCCTCACCCAGAGCATCGTGGACCTGAGCCCCGAGGAGGCCGAGCTCGCCAAGCTCTTCACCAACACCTGGCGGTACATCAGGTTCGCCACGGCCAACCAGCTCTACATGATGGCCAACGACCGGGGGCTCGACTTCGAGCGGATCCGCCAGGCGCTGAGCCACGAGTACCCCCGCGCGGCCGACATGCCCGGGGCGGGCTTCGCGGCCGGGCCGTGCCTGTTCAAGGACACGATGCAGCTCGCGGCCTTCAACAACAACAACTTCACGCTCGGGCACGCCGCCATGACGGTCAACGAGGGCCTGCCGCTGTACCTGGTGAGCCGGCTCGAGCAGCGCTACGACCTGGCCCAGATGACCGTCGGCATCCTCGGCATGGCGTTCAAGGGCGGCTCCGACGACATCCGCTCCAGCCTCAGCTACAAGCTGCGGCGCATCCTCGCCTTCAAGTGCGCCGACGTGCTGTGCACCGATCCGCGGGTGACGGTCGATCCCGCCCTGTTGCCGCTCGAGGAGGTGCTGGAGCGCGCCGACCTGCTCATCATCGGCGCGCCCCACGGGGAGTACCGGCAGCTGCGAACCGACAAGCCGGTTGCGGACGTGTGGGACCTCCTCGGCGGGGGGGTCCGCGTATGACGCCGCGGGTCTCGGTCGTCATCCCCGCCTACGACGAGGGCGGCAGCATCATTCCCGTGCTCGACCGCCTCTTCGAGGCGATCACGCTCGACTGCGAGGTGCTCGTGGTGGTCGACTCGCTCGAGGACACCACCGTCGCGGCGGTCGAGAGCTACCCGGTCGACGAGCCGCGGCTCCGCGTGGTCCTCAACACCGACGGTCCAGGTCCGGCCAAGGCCATCCGCTTCGGCATCCTGGCCGCCGCCGCGCCGTGCGCCGTGGTGACCATGGCCGACGGCAGCGACGACCCCAGGCAGATCGACGACCTCGCCCGGCTGGTCGACCGCGGCGTGGTGGTGGCGGCGGCGTCGCGCTACATGCCTGGGGGCCAGCAGGTCGGCGGACCGTGGCTGAAGGGCACGCTGTCGCGGCTGGCGGGCCGCTCGCTCCACCTGCTCGCGCGCGTCGGCACCCGCGACGCGACCAACTCGTTCAAGGCCTACTCCACCGGGTTCGTCCGCCGGGTCGGCGTCGACAGCCGCGGCGGCTTCGAGATCGGCCTCGAGCTGACCGCCAAGGCACGGCGGCTCAGGCTGCCGGTCGCGGAGATCCCGACGATCTGGCTCGACCGCCGCGACGGCGTCTCCAACTTCAAGCTCGCCGCCTGGCTCCCGAGCTACCTGCGCTGGTACCGGTTCGCCTTCGGCCGGCGCCTGGACCCGGAGGAGCTTCGCGGCCTGTCCTCCCACACGGACGGATGACGACATGGCAAAGGCTCTGGTCAGCGGATCGTCCGGCTTCATCGGCGGCTACCTGGTGCGGGAGCTGCTCGAGCGCGGCCACGAGGTCGTCGGCATCGACGACTTCTCGAAGTACGGCAGCGTGGCGAGGTCGTACGACCGTCACCCGAGGTACCGACTGGTCGAGGGCGACGCCCGCGACACGGCGCTGATGACGGAGCTGCTCGCCGACTGCGACCATTTCATCGCGGGCGCCGCGCTGATCGGCGGCATCTCCTACTTCCACACCTACGCCTACGACCTGCTCGCCGCCAACGAGCGCATCATCGCGTCCTCGTGCGACGCCGCCATCAGGGCGCACCAGGACGGGCGGCTGCGCAAGGTCACCTACGTCAGCTCCTCGATGGTCTTCGAGTCAGCCGACCGGTGGCCCTCCCACGAGGGGCAGGAGCGGGAGATCCCGCCGCCGCGGTCGTCGTACGGCTTCCAGAAGCTGGCGGTCGAGTACTTCGCGCGCGCCGCCTGGGAGCAGTACGGGCTGCCGTACACGATCGTGCGGCCGTTCAACTGCGTGGGCATCGGCGAGGCCCGCGCCGCCGGTGACGTCGAGGTGGCGAGCGGCAACGTGAAGCTCGCCATGAGCCACGTGGTCCCCGACATCGTCCAGAAGGTCCTCAAGGGGCAGGACCCGCTGCACATCCTGGGCGACGGCTCCCAGGTCCGGCACTACACCTACGGCGGCGACATCGCCCGCGGCATCGTCACCGCGATGGAGCATCCCGACGCGCGCTGCGAGGACTTCAACCTCTCGACCGCACGGGCGACGACCGTCCGCGACCTCGCCACGCTGATCTGGCGCAAGATCAAGGGACCCGACGTGCCGCTGCGTATCGTGAGCGACCCGCCGTTCCAGCACGACGTGCAGAGGCGAGTGCCGGCCACGGACAAGGCCAGGCGAGTCCTCGGCTTCGAGGCGACCACCTCGCTCGACGAGATGCTCGACGAGGTCATCCCCTGGATCGACAACGCCATCGCCGACGGCACCATCTGAGGACTGACCACCTGTGGTGCGGCGGCGTGCTCACTTAGCTTCCTGAGGATGCTCTCAGGTGCTCTCAGCTACGGCTCAGCCTCGCATCGGCACGCTGGCGCGTGCACGGGACCTCTGGATATCGGGGCCAACCCGCCGGCCGGCAGGCAACGTGAAGGGAGAAGCGCTTGTTCACCTGGATAGCCCGCGTGGTCGTCCGCCGCCCATGGCTGACCATCATGGTCTGGGTCATCGCCGCGGTCATCATCGTCATGTTCGCGCCATCGCTGCGGACCAGCTCCGAGCAGAGCTCGTTCCTGCCGGACCACTACGAGTCCATCCAGGCCATGAACCTCGCCCAGCGGGCGTTCGCCGGCAACCAGCAGGGCGGCCCCACCGGCGTGCTGGTGGTCAAGCGCTCCGACGGTGCGCCGCTGACCGCCGCGGACCAGGCCAGGGTCGGCCAGCTCGCCACGGACCTCGCCGGCAAGCGGATCGAGCGCGTGGCCGCGGTGGTGACCAGCCCTCAGGCGGTCGCGCCCAACAAGCAGGTGCAGCTCGTCAATATCGCCTTCACCGGCGGCGCCGAGGACCCCGCCACCATCCAGGCCGTCAAGGACCTGCGCGCCGAGGTCGGGTCGCGGCTCCAGGGGACCGGCCTGCAGGCCGGGCTCGCCGGCGAGGTCGCCTCGGCCGCCGACAGCCAGGAGGTCTTCGACAGCGCCGAGCAGCTCATCTTCCTCGCCACCATCCTGCTGATCATCGTGCTCCAGCTCGCGATCTTCCGCAGCCCCATCGCGGCGGCGCTGCCCATCGCCACGGTGCTGGTGGTGTTCCTCGTCTCGCGCGGGCTCATCGGGGTCGCCGGCGACCTGTTCGGTCTGCGGGCCGACCAGTCGCTCACCACGCTTCTCACGGTGGTCCTGTTCGGGATCGGCACCGACTACATCCTGTTCCTGCTGTTCCGCTACCGCGAGCGGCTGCGCGCCGGTGACCAGCCCAAGCAGGCGCTCATCACCGCGACCACGCGCATCGGCGAGGTCATCGCCTCGGCGGCGGCCGCGGTCATCATCGCCTTCAGCGCGCTCAGCCTGTCCTCGCTCGGCTTCCTTCACGCCTTGGGCCCGAGCATGGCGATCGCGGTCGCCGTCATGCTGATCGCCGCCCTCACGCTGATCCCGGCGGTCATCTCCCTGCTCGGCCCGCGGGTGTTCTGGCCCTCCAGGCGCTGGCAGCGGGAGCCGAACGCATCGCTGCCGCGCCGCGCCGGCGACCTGGTCGGTCGGCGGCCGGCCGTGGTCGCCCTGGCCAGCGGCACCGTCATGGTCGCGCTTGCGCTCAGCGTCCTCGGGTTCGTCGGCAACTACGACTTCAGCCAGTCGCTGCCGGACGACACCGAGTCGGCGCTGGCCTTCAAGGACCTGCAGCGCGGCTTCCCGGCCGGCGCGCTGGAGCCGACCAACGTGTACCTGCGCAGCGACGGCGGCCAGCGCCTCGACCAGGCCACCGTGCAGAGCTTCGCGCAGCAGCTGGCCACCGTCCCCGGCGTCGGCTCGGTCCAGCAGCCGCAGCTCAGTCCCGACGGCACGGTGGCGCAGATCGACCTGCTGCTGCGCGACAGCCCCTCCTCCAACGTCGCCATCTCGAACATCGAAGACAAGATACGGCCCGCTGCCCACCGGGCCGCGCCGGCCGGCACCACGGCGCTGGTCGGCGGCTCGACCGCGGTGGTGGTCGACATCAGCGACGCGATCGCCCGCGACTACCGGGTGGTGTTCCCGGTCGCGGGGCTGCTCATCGCCATCGTGCTCGCGCTGCTGCTGCGCAGCCTGGTGGCGCCCTGGTACCTGATGGCCGCGGTCGCGCTGACCTTCGTGGCCACGCTCGGCAGCGCGGTGCTGATCTTCCAGGGTGCGCTCGGCGAGACCGGGCTGATCGCCTACATGCCGATCTTCGTGTACCTGTTCGTGGTCGCGATCGGCACCGACTACAACATCCTCATGGTCGCCCGCCTGCGCGAGGAGGCACGGGCGGGGAACGAGCCGCGGCAGGCGGCCAGGCTCGCCGTCGCGCACGCGGGGCCCTCTGTTGCCTCTGCCGGCGTGATCCTGGCCGGCAGCTTCGCCTCCCTGGCGCTCGCCGGCGTCAGCCTGCTCAGCCAGCTCGGCCTCTCGGTGGCGACCGGCATCGTGCTCTCCGCCTTCGTGATGTCGATGTTCCTGGTGCCGGCCCTGACGACGCTCATCGGGCACGCCGCGTGGTGGCCCGGCCACGCCGACAACCCGGAGCGCGGCGGCCGTGCTCCGGCGGCCGAGATCGACGAGGAGCTCACCACCACGCAGCCCTGACGCGCGACAGGATGACCCGGCGCTCGCCGGGAACCGCGAGGCGTCCCGCGGGAAAAGCGTAAGGAATGGGCCGGGCCCGGCCTCCTACCGGCGTACGAACCGCCGAGAAGGAGGTCACCATGACCCGCATCCGCACCGGCCGCGCCCTCGCGGCGGCGCTCGGGCTGGCAATGGCCCTGGCCGTGCTGGGCGCCAACGCCCAGGCCGCCTGGGCCGACCAGCCGGCGCCCACCGACGGCGATCTGGTCGGGCCGATCCAGCCGCCCCATCCGCCGACCCAGCCCACCCTGCCGACCTTCCCCGGGGACGTCCTCAATCCACCCCCGGACCCGGAGCCGCCCCAGCCGCCTGACCCCTGGCCGCCGGTCGGCCCCGACGATGTGGCCAACCCCACCGAGAACCCCGACCCCGAGCCGCCCGTGACGACCCAGCCCGCGGGTGGCGCGACGTCGATCCCGACGCCGGAGCGGATCGACACCGGCCTTGGTGGCACCTCCAGCCAGGCGGCAGTCGCCGGCCCGGCCGTGATGGTCCTGCTGGCCGCGACCGGGGTCGTGGTCCTGGTGCTGGCGTCCATCTGCTGGCGCTGGACGAGGAGCTCGCGGTGACCCGTGCCAGGGTCGCGGGGCTCTGCCTGCTGGTGGCCGGCTGCCTGTTGGCGGCCGGCCTGAGCGCGACCCAGCACGTCACGAGGCCGGCCGCGACCAGGGGCGCCTCCACCGGCCCGCCAACGGGCCCACCGGCGCCGGCGGGCGCGCCGGTTGGGATCTCGATCCCGGCGATCGGCGTCGACGCCCCGGTCACCGGCGTCGGCCTGCGCTCCGACGGCGCCATGGAGGTCCCCGCCGTCGACCTCGCCGGCTGGTACGAGCTTGGTCCGCGGCCGGGCGATCCAGGGCCCGCCGTGATCGTCGGGCACGTCGACTCCCGCAGGGGGCCGGCGGTGTTCTACCGGCTGCGGCAGCTCCATCAGGGCGAGCGCATCCTTGTGCGCCGGGCCGGCGGCACGACCAGCGCCTTCACGGTCGAGACGGTGGAGCAGCAATCCAAGAGCACGCTCCCGGTCGGACGGATCTGGAACCGCACCACCGAGCCGGTGCTCCGCCTGATCACCTGCGGGGGCAGCTTCGACAGGGCATCCGGCCACTATCGCGACAATGTCATCGTTTATGCGAAGCTGAGCAGGCCCTGACCGGCACGCCGAATGCGGAACGAGGAGCGGATGGACGGTCGACCTGGTGATGACCGGCACCGGCCACGCATCCCGTCTCGACTGGATTCCAGGGCCATCGCCGGCGCGCAAGGTCCAGGGCAGCATGCGGGGTCCGGCGCCGCAAGCGGCGCCGGACCCATGCCCGACGCTCCTGGTGACGCGGAGCTGGTCCGCGCGGCGGTCGCCGGTGACCGGGCCGCGTTCGCCGCGATCTACGACCGCTACGCGGACCGCCTCCACGACTTCTGCCACTCGCTGCTGCGCGACCGCGACGAGGCGGCCGACGCCACCCAGGATGCGTTCGTCACGGCCGCCGAGCGGCTGGGGCAGCTTCGCGATCCCGAACGGCTGCGGCCGTGGCTGTACGCGGTCGCACGCAGCCAGGCGCTGGCGCGGCTCCGCGCGCGGCGGCGCACGGCGACCGAGAGCGAGGTGAGCGATGTGCCCGATCCCGCAAGCGGGCCCGCTGACCTGGCTGAGCAGACCGAGCTGCGGGAGCTGGTCTGGATCGCGGCCACCGGCCTGTCCGAGCGTGACCGCGCCCTGCTGGACCTGCACCTGCGCCACGGACTGGAGGGCGCCGAGCTCGGCGAGGCCATGGGTGTTGGCGCTGGCCACGCCTACGTGCTGCTCAGCCGCCTCCGCGACCAGGTCGAGCGCTCGCTCGGCGCACTGCTGGTCGCGCGGCTCGGCCGTGAGGACTGCACGGAGCTCCGCCGGCTGCTGACCGGCTGGGACGGCCGCTTCTCGCCGCTGATCCGCAAGCGGGTGGCTCGCCACGTCGACGATTGCGATCTCTGCGCCGAGCGGCGCCGGACCGTGGCCAGCCCGCTCAGCCTCCTGGCCGCCGTGCCGCTCGTGCCGGCCCCGGTGGAGCTGCGCGACCGCGTGCTCGACCGGATCGAGCTGACCGGAGGGCATGGCGGCAACGGCGGACCGGGCGACAGCGGCGCGACGGGGGGCGGGCAGGGCGGCGGGCGTGGCGGCGCCCGCCGGCCGCGCGGGTGGAAGCTGGCCGCCGTGCTGCTGGGTGCGGCCGTGCTGGTGGCGGCCGTGACCGGCGGGGTGCTGCTGGCCCGCGGGGGCGATCCCGTGGGACCCGAGCCCCCGGCCGCGACCGCCGCGGCGGCAGCGCCAGCCGGCACCGGCGCCGGCACTGGCCCGCCCGGCGCGAGCGGCTCGACGGTGCCGACCAGCAGCGCGACGGCAGCGCAGCCGGCGAGCAGCGCCGAGCCGGGCGGGCCAGTGCCGCCGGCGGGCGGCGGCGCGGGAGCCACCACCATCACCACCTCGACGGCAGCGCCGGCGCCCGGCTCGCTCGGCGTGACGCCGGCGCTGATCGATCTGGGAGCCGATCGGGACGCCGCCACGCTGCTGCTGCGCAACTCTGGCGGCGCGGGGCTGGCCTGGTCGGCCACGGCCAGCGTCCCATGGCTGCGGGCCAGCCCGGCGCGGGGCAGCCTGGACGGGGGCGAGCAGGCCCAGCTCACGGTGAGCGCCGACCGCACCGGGCTGCCAGAGGGGACCGCCGCCGGCGCGGTGCGGCTCTCCTGGCCGGGCGGCAGCACACAGGTCCGGGTCCAGCTCGTTGTCGAGCACCCGCCCCGGATCGGCGAGCGGACCGCGACGCCCTCGCGGCTCGTGGTCGCCGGCGCGGGGTGCACCGGCACGACGGCGCTGGTGGAGGCGGCGGTCGATGACGAGTCCGGCCTGGCCACCGTCGTGCTGGAATGGGGAGACGGCCCGACACGGGTAGCGATGGCGCAGCGCTCCGGCACCTGGTTCGCGCGGCTCGGCCCGGTCCCCAAGCCGGGCACGGTCCCCTGGCGGATCGTGGCCACCGACACCCGAGGCGACACCGCCACGGCGGAAGGGCCGCCGGTGGAGGCGGTGGTCTGCGTCGGCTGAGCCGTCGACCGGCACCTCGACCCGCGGCCGACCCTGGTAGCCTCTGGCTCGTGATGACGACGGACGGACCGGACCGGGACGAGGAGGCGGCGGCGCCGCTGCAGCGCCGTCCGCAGCTCGCGCTGCTGGTGGAGGGTGACGACCGCAAGGGCCTGCTCCACGACATGACCGCGGCGATCCTCGATCACGGCGGCGACATCCTCTCGGTCGAGATCGTCGAGAGCGGCGCCCGCAGCGCGATCTACTGGGAGCTGGACGCCGTCAAGGATCCCGAGAGCCTGGAGCGGGCGTTCCAGGCCATCGACGTCGTCCGCTCGGTCCGCCGGCTGCCGAGCATGTTCCAGGTCTACGGCAAGCGGATCATCGTGGTCGGCGCCGGAGCGCAGGTCGGCCAGGTCGCCCTCGGGGCGATCGGCGAGGCCGACCGGCACAACATCCGCGGCGAGAAGATCAGCGTGGACACGATCCCGATGGTTGGCGAGGAGAGCCTGGCGAACGCCGTGCGTGCGGTGTCGAGGCTCCCCCGGGCGGTGGCGCTGGTGCTGGCTGGCTCGCTGATGGGCGGGGAGGTGACCGAGGCGGTCGAGGAGGTGCGGGCCCGCGGCATCCTGGTCGTCTGCCTGAACATGGCCGGCTCGGTGCCTGAGCACGCCGACCTCGTGGTCACCGATCCGGTGCAGGCCGGGGTGATGACGGTGATGGCCGTGGCCAGCACCGCCCGCTTCGACATCGAGCGGGTCCGCGGCCGCCGCTTCTGAGGAGGGTTCGCCGCGATGCGCGCGCCGAGAGCCTCCCGCACGATCCTCTGGCTCCTCACGGCCGAGCTGGCGCTGACCGGTGGCTGGGCACTCGCGGCGCCCGAGGCGTTCTTCGACAACTTCCCTGGTGCCGGCCACAGGTGGACGGCGATGCTGCCGCCCTACAACGAGCACCTGACCCGCGACGTCGGCAGTCTCTGGCTCGGCCTCGCCGTGGTCACCGCCGCGGCGGCGCTGACGCTGGAGCGCCGGCTCGTGCTGGTCACCGCGCTGGCGTGGCTCGTCTACGCGACGCCGCACCTTGCCTTCCATCTCGCCCACCTGGAGGGCTTCGGCACCGCCGACAGGATCGGGCAGGTGGCCGCCCTCGGCCTCGGCGTCGCGCTGCCGCTGGCGCTGCTCGTCCTGGCGTCGAGCAGGACCCGCGAGCTACGCAGATGACCTGACCACCCAGACCACCGGCGGTGTCCTGACCGACCTCAGGCCCCGAGCGCAACGCTGACGGCCGCTCGTGGCTACAGCAGCATCGACAGCAACGCCACGGCGAGGCCGATGCCGCCCGATGCCGCGGCGATGCCCACGGCGTGCCGCCGGTCCTGCGCCCGGGCTTCCTCCGCGATGACGCGCTCCTGCTGGCCGAGGGCATCGAAGTTGTAGACGCCCCGGAAGCCGAAGTCGAAGCAGAAGCGCATTCGGGCCTGCAGATAGCCGGCCGCGGCGGCGCTGGCCGGGATCGCCAGCGTCAGGCGCCAGGCCGGCGAGGCGTCGAGTGCGAGCAGGACGGCAGCCAGCACCGCCGTCGCCACAAGCCCTACGTGCCCGATCCGCATGCGGCGGGCGATCTCGGCTGGGCCGATGTTGCAGGTGCCCGGCACGTACTGTTCGACCATGCGCAGCTCCTTCGGAGGGCCGGGAGGGGAGAGGTCCTGCCGACCCGCCGTCAGGCCCCACGGCCAGCGACCGCTGTGCCTGGCGCGGGGCGCGGGATGATCGGCAGGGTGATGTGGGACGGGCGCCCGGCGTCGTGGAAGATGGTCTGGTCGGCGACGACGAAGTCCTGCTCCGTCGCGGTCGCGGCGGGTGCGCCGTTGCCGGGGTTGCGGTCGAAGCAGGGGAAGTTGGAGCTGGAGATGTCGACCCGCAGCCGGTGACCGACCTTGAACACCTGGCTGGTGGCGATGAGGTCGATCACGTACTCGTACGGCTGGCCAGGGATGATCGGCGTCGCGTGCCCGCTGTGGTCGCGGTAGCGGGCACGCACGATGCCGTCCACCACACCAAGGCAACGCCCGTCGGGCCAGACGTCGACCAGCTTGGCGGTGAAGTCGGTGTCGGCGGCCGACGTGGCGGCGTGCAGCGTCACGCTCACCGGGCCCGTCGCCTCGAGATCCTCGGTCAGCGCGTCGCTGGTGAACGAGACGACGTCCGCGCGTGCCTCGACCTTCCGCTGGTCCCGCGGCCCCGGCATCCACGTGACACCGCCGCCGGACCCGCCGTTGATCAGCGTGGCGCCGCCAACGGTGGGCGCGGGGTCGCTCGGGTCGTAGGTGTAGCCGGAGGGCGTGGCGCCCTGCGCCGGGAGCGACGGGGACAGCGAGCCGCCACTGTGCAGGTACCAGCGCGTCCACCTGGTGCGGGCGAGCGGCCACTCGCTCTCCTCGCGCCAGACGTTGTCGCCCATCACGAACAGCTTGACGCGCCAGCCGCCCGGCTCCTCGCCGCCCGGCCGCACGAAGCGGCTCAGGAAGTCCAGCTGCAGCTGCTCGAGCTGGATCGCCTGAGCTGACGCGAGCACGCCGAAGTGCAGCTCACCGGCGGCTCCGGTCTGGTCGGCGTGCGTCCACGGGCCGATGAGCAGGCGCTGGTTGCGGCGGGCATGCCCGGTCGCGGCGTCCCGGGACAGGGTCACGAAGTTGTCGAGCGTCCCGCCGAGGAACAGGTCGAACCAGCCTCCGACGTGCAGCGCCGGCGTGGTGATCCGGTGCCGGTGGTCCTTGTAGGTCATGGCCGTCCAGAAGGCGTCCCGCTCCTCGTGGTCGAGCCATTCCTGCCATGTGGGAAGGATACGGCTGACGGCGGGCGCCTCCCGTACGGGGAGGTGCAGGTAGCTGGCGGCCGTGTCGGCCATGTGGCCGAGCAGGGCGGGCAGGTCCCCGGAGACGTCCTCGCCCGCGAACGCGCGGTAGGCGAGCGTCTGCGCGGACTTGAGGGTGTGCCAGCCCAGGGTCTGGCCGAGCTGGAACGCTCCCTGCTGGTAGGCCAGGCCCCAGTGGTAGTCGGCCGGTGTCACGATCGGCAACAGCCCCTTGAGCGCCTCAGGCGCCTGGGTCGCGGCGGCGAGCTGCACCATGCCCAGGTAGGACGGCCCGTACATGCCGACGCTGCCGTTCGACCACGGCTGCCGGGCACACCATGCGATGGTGTCGACGCCGTCGACCGCCTCGTTCTCGAACGGCACGAAGTCTCCGTCGGACCTGCCCGTGCCGCGACAGCTCTGCACCACGACGGCGAAGCCCGCCTCGACGGCCGGGATCACCGGCGCCGTCCGGATCATCTGCTCGCCATAGGGATTGCGGATGAGCAGCACCGGGAACGGACCGCCCTCCGCGGCGCGGTAGACCTCCGCCCGGAGCACGGTCCCGTCACGCATCTCGATCGGGGTGTCGTGCTCCATGAGCACCGACACCGCCGCCACATTCAGCTTGGCCACGGTCATGCTCCTCCCCGGACGCTGCCAGCCGGACGGCCATGCAGCTCCCTCGCCGCCGGCATGACCTCCCTGGCGAACAGCTCGAGGCTGCGCTCGGCCTGGTCATGGGGCATGCCGCCGTAGCTCGGGACCACGATCAGCTCGAAGCTGCCGAGGATGTCGCGGATCGAGGCGATCTGTTCGATGATCTGGGCAGGAGTGCCCCAGAGCGCCGACGCGGTATAGGCGGCCGCCGCCTTCTCGAGCCCAGCCTCGCGGAGGTACTGTGCCAGCTCGGCGTAGCGCTGGTAGCCCTCGATCCGCTCGAAGTGATCGCCCGACATCTCGTAGTGCTTCACGGTCGAGAGGAAGAACCTGGCAATGTGGCGGCGTGCCCGCTCCTCCGCGACCCCGGCGTCCTCGTGGCAGTACATGTTGACGTTGAGCGAGATCGGCGGTCCCTCGACATCGTGCCTGGCGCGGTACTGCTCGCGGTAGCTGTCGAAGACCGGCATGAGGTCCTTCACCGGTCTGGTGACGAACGACATCAGCGAGGCCTCGAGGTTGACGGCCGAGGTGATCGAGTCCGGAGACCCGGCGACGCAGTACCGGCGACCGCGGAACGACGCCCGCGGGCTGGGACGGAGCCGCGTCCGAGGCTGCGGGTAGTAGGGGCCGGCGCCCTCGATCCAGCCGCTCTCCAGGGCCTCGACGATCATCGCGGCCGACTCGTCGAACCGCGCGCGGGACTCCTCCATGGGGATCCGGAATGGCGCGTACTCCATCCGGGACAGCCCGCGGCCCATGCCGAAGATCGCCCGGCCGCCCGAGAGGATGTCGAGCATGATCATCTTCTCGGCCACGCGGAGCGGGTCGTTCCACGGCAGGATGACCGCCGCGGTGCCGAGGAGCACGCGCTCGGTCCGAGCGGCGACGTTGGCCAGCAGGACGACGTTGTCCGGACACATCGAGTAATCGTCGAAGTGGTGCTCGACCGACCACAGGCTGTCGTATCCGAGACGGTCGGTGAGCTCGGCGAGCCGGAGCTCGTTGTGGAGCATCTGCTCGTCGCTCAGGTTCTCGTGCAGGTTGCCGAACCCGAGGTTGACTCCGATGTGCAGCACGGTGACTCCCTTCGGTTGCCCGGGCTGGTCGGGTCCCCGAATTGCGTGGTATGTGTGCTCGATCGAGCTTGACACATCTACGAACGATCGTGAAACGGAGTGCAACATGAGCGAGCCACTGCCGATCGTCCTGGTTCCCGGCCTGTTGGCCTCGGCGCGGCTGTACGGCCAGCAGCTTCCGTGGCTGTGGCGATTCGGCCAGGTGACCATCGCCGACCACACCCGCGACGACAGCATGGCCGCGATCGCGAGCCGCCTCCTCGCGGCGGCCCCGCCCAGGTTCGCGCTGGCCGGCCTGTCGAGCGGCGCCGCGGCCAGATCGCGCTCACCGAGCGCGGGCGCTTCGCCGAGATCCCCGACCTCCAGCTCCCGTTGCTCGTCCACCGGGCACGCCAGGAGGACCCGGCTCTACGGCGGCTGGTGCGGCTGATGGCGGAGGACACCGGTCCCGAGGCCTTCATCCGCCAGCAGACCGCCATCATCCGGCGTCCCGACTCGCGGCCTGGGCTCGCCGCCATCGCCTGCCCGACCCTCGTCCTGGTCGGCGACGGCGATGAGCTGACGCCGCCAGAGCACTCGGCCGAGATCGCCGCCGGCATTCCGGGCGCGCGGCACGTCGTCGTGCCCGACTGCGGTCACCTGTCAACCCTGGAGCGGCCGCGCCAGGTCACGCGGGCGCTGGTCGCGTGGCTTCGGGCCTAGGCTGTGACCTGGCCCGAGGCGCGGACGAGGAGGGCGGCGGCGGTGGCTGGCAAGGGAATCGAGCAACTGGTTCGGCGCTTCTACGACGAGGTGTGGAACCGCTGGGATGACGCGGCCGTCGACGACCTCCTGGACGAGGACTTCGTCTTCCGGGGCTCCCTGGGCGACGCGGTGCGTCGCCGTGACGGCTTCCGCGGCTATCGCGACAAGATCCGCGCCGCCTTCCCGGACTTCCACAACGAGATCGTCGACCTGGTCGTCGGGGGTGGACGCGCGGCGGCCAGACTGCGCTACAGCGGCCACCACCACGGGCAGATCCTCGGCATCGCGGCAACGGGGGCGTCCATCACCTA